>Ga0316189_10002309_pt1 | contig 18824 bp, 13 predicted proteins | sample LowCovwburrow_MG_FD_204930 | JGI IMG/M metagenome (GOLD analysis project Ga0316189, IMG submission 204930) | Coastal sediment microbial communities from Maine, United States - Lowes Cove worm burrow | ecosystem: Environmental > Aquatic > Marine > Coastal > Sediment | place: USA: Maine...
CGGTAACGGCCATATCTTGTCACCTGCCACCCCCGTCGCGGTCGAAGTCCAGCCGGTCGATAAAGAGCTGCTCCAGCCGATTTTGCTTGTTGCGGATACCGGTCACCTCTATACCTTCCCGGGAGAGTGCGTCGAACAGGCCGTTGATGTGCTGTTCTCTCGTCACCTCGACCTCCAGGCGCTGTCCATCGAACTGACGCAGCAGGTATTCACCCAGTCGCGGTGGCTCGACCAGAGGCGTCTCCAGGTTGAGCACGAAGGTCTGGGTGTGAAGCTGGTCGAGCAACCGATCCATGCTATCGTGCTCCACGATCCGCCCCTGGTTGATAATGGCAATGTTGCGGCACAGACTCTCAGCCTCCTCCAGGTAATGGGTGGTGAGGATGATGGTAGTGCCCTGTCTGTTGATATCGGTCAGGAATGCCCACATGGAACGGCGGATCTCGATGTCTACCCCGGCAGTCGGCTCGTCCAGGATAAGTAGTTTCGGCCGGTGCACCAGGGCGCGCGCGATCATCAGGCGACGCTTCATGCCGCCGGAGAGCGTTCGCGACATCATTCTGCGACGGTCCCAGAGCTCGAGCTGCCGCAGACTCTCTTCGGCCCGCTGCCAGGCCTGCGCCCGGGGAATGCCATAGTACCCGGCCTGGTTGACGATGATCTCTCCCACCGGTTCCCATTGGTTAAAATTGAACTCCTGAGGTACCAGGCCGATACAACTTTTCACCCCTTCCGGATCTGTATCCAGGTCGTGACCAAACACCCTGACACGACCGGAGCTCTTATTTACCAGGGAACTTATAATGCCAATGGCGGTGGATTTTCCTGCGCCGTTTGGACCCAGCAGGGCGAAGAAGTCCCCTTCCGCCACCTCCAAATCTATCCCTCGAAGGGCCTCGGAGCCGTTGCGATAGGTCTTCTGCAGATTGCGGAGCGAAAGGGCGTGCATGGACTCGGATATGAATACGCTAAAGGGGCGCAAATCATATCGGTATCGCCGAAAAGATTCACCCTGGTTTTGCGTCAGATCATACGATTTGCGTTCGTTCGCGGCCAATATTATGGTTAGGATGGTTAGCCCCGCTGCCACCGCGCAGTGGGCAGCAAAAGAATCAACGGAGGTCGGGGGATGAAACGAATCACAATTGTGGGCGCCGGTTTTGCCGCACTCACGGCCGTGCAGAAGCTGCGTGCCGTTGCTCCGACTGCGGAGATTACCCTGGTGGCGCCCAGACCGGAGTTCTCCTATCTGCCCGCCACCATCTGGATTCCCACCGGTCTGCGCCAGCCGGAAGACCTGCTCATTTCCCTGCACAATTTTTTTCGCCGCATGAAGGTGCAGTACCGTCAAGGGTCAGCCGTCGGCCTGAAGGATGGCGGACGCACCCTGATAACCGAGCAGGGTAAGATCAAAAATGACGGGATAATAATCTGCACCGGAGGCCGCTATCTCAAGGACCTGCCCGGCATCGAGCATGCCATCACTCCCTGTGAGGGCATACCGGCGGCGGTCAAGATCCGCCACCGGCTGCAGCAGCTTCAGAGCGGCACCATCGCTATCGGATTCAGCGGAAATCCGAAAGAACCCTCCGCCATGCGCGGCGGCCCCATGTTTGAGTATCTATTCGGCATCGACCACAAGCTTCGTCTGGACGGCCGCCGTGACAACTTCAGGCTGGTCTTCTTCACCCCTGCCCCCAACCCTGGAAACCGGTTGGGCCCCAAAGCAGTGGAGGGGTTGCTGCAAGAGATGAAAGCGAGGGATATCGAAACCCATGTCGGCCATCAGTTGCTGGGATTCAGCGAAAACTCGGTCATTACCGAAGCGGGCGAGTTCGACGCCCACCTGATACTGTTTATGCCAGGCCTGACCGGTGACCAGTGGATGGACAACACCGATCTGCCCCGATCGGAAGGCGGCCTGATTCGGGCCGACCATCTCTGCCGGGTAGAGGGGATGGCGCGCGTCTATGTGGCAGGGGACTGCGGCAGTTTCCCCGGACCGGACTGGATGCCCAAACAAGCCCATATGGCCGACCTTCAGGCCACGGCTGCGGCGGAAAACCTGGCGGCCGAACTGAATAACCTGCCCCCGGAACAGACCTTCAAAGTAGAGTTGATCTGTATCGTAGACAGCCAGACCACTGGCAGCTTGATCGCGCGAACCGGCAAGCACAATCTTGTGCTGCCGCAGATGCGAATACTCCACTGGGTGAAGAAACTGACTGAGTGGTGGTATTTGCGGCAGTATCGCTAGTGTAGCTTGTCACTAATGCCGTGACATTCCGCAGGCTGGAATCCAGTGTTCGTATAGGGCATCTCGAAAAATTTGAGGTGCCCATGTGGTGCAGGGATGCGCCCTATAGACATAAAAATGGATTCTGGCTTTCGCCACAATGGCAAAACAGAGTGTGCACGGCTGCCGGGTTAATAGATACGTAAACCGGGCAATGCTGGCTATCTCAGGCCTCCAGCCAATCGGCCGGCTTTTTCTGGTCCTCCCGTAAGCCAGCCGCGAAGTATTCGTCGGCGTCGTCCAGATCAACCCGTCTCCCCTGCTGGTCTTCTAGTGGCTGTTCAAAATCGTTCCAGCCTCGCAGCCCGGTCTGCAGCGATACCACGTTCTCGTAGCCGAGCACCTGCATGGAGTGGGCGGCCAGAATACTGCGGTAGCCGGAACGACAGACCACCACGATCTCCCGCTCGCGAGCCCTGACCAGTTCCGGTTCGGTCTCTTCGTAATCCCATTCACAGGCCGACTCCAGGATACCCCGAGGCACAGGGAGCGATCCTGGAATATGCATGGCATCGAATTCGTCGGGTTCACGCACGTCCACCACCAGCAGATCGGGATTCGCCTTCAGGCGTTCCTCCAGATCCCAGGGCATAATTTCTTTCACATCCGACAGGCAGTCGCGGATAAGTTGGATAAATTTAAGCATCTTCTCGATTCCCCTTGCTTCTGTCTCGTCCCGCGTCACTCCTGCCGGGAGGAAAGCCCTTGATCGGAGATTAATGATCCTTCGATTGACCTTTCGTAGTTGGCCTCGACTTGATCCTGCATCAGTCGCGCGGGCAGAGATTGTGCTCCACTGCGATCACCGCCGCCTCTACCCGGGAATGCACATCGAGCTTGCGCAGGATCGCCTTCACATGCAGTTTCACGGTGCCGTCGGATATTCCCAGATTCCGGGCAATCAGCTTGTTGCTCTGACCCGCAGCAAGATGACAGAGAATTTCGCGTTCCCTTGGAGTAAGGTCGGTGAAGGCGTCCTGGACCGGTGAGCACTCAGATTCGCCCTGCACCGCCTTGGCCAGAATCCCCATCAACTCCTTGGCCACCACCGAATTGCCGGCGACGATTTCGTGTAGCGCGGTGATCAGCTCATCCGGTTCCATGTCCTTCAACAGATAGCCCTGGGCCCCGTATTGCAGGGAGTTGATGACGTCCTTCTCTTCCCGACTGGTGGTGAGCATGACTATCGGCATTTGCAGATCTCGCCGCCGCAGCTCCTGCAGCACATCGATGCCGTTCATGTCCGGCATGCGCAAGTCGAGCAACACCACGTCCGGCTGGTCCGTATGGGCCCTCTCTATCCCTTCCTGGCAGTCTCCCAAGGCCGCTATTACATCGATCCCCCTGCGCTCCAGCAGTTCCTGCAGACCTATCCGGAACAGGGCATGATCATCTATCAGCAACACCCGCATCAAACTGCCTTCAGTTGCACTTCAGACCGGGGATTATAAACCAGTTCCACCCTTGTACCTTCACCCGGCTCACTTTCGATCCGGAGGGTCGCCCCCAGGCGACGTGCCCGTTCCTGCATAATGGAAAGTCCGATATGCTCCCCGGGGTTACCATCGGGTCTGGCATTGTCGAAACCAACGCCATCATCTTCCACCAGCAATAGATATTCCCCCTCCCGTTTGCAGGTCAGCAGTACCCGCACCGTATGGGCCTGCGCATGTTTACGAATATTGGCCAGACATTCTTGAACGATGCGCAGCATCTGCATCTCATCGCTTGCCCCCATACTGACGTGGCGGCAACCGCATTGAAAGAAGATGGGGATGTCGGTCTCCTGGCGAAAACGCTGAGTCAACTTCTCCAGGGCCGGCTCCAGCCCACGCTGATCGACCGGTGCCCGGAAACTGTAGAGCAGTTCGCGCAACTCGGTGTGGGCCTCGTCCAGCCCGTTGCGGATACGCTCCAGATCACTGCGGGCACGCTGTTCGGTACCACGCTGTTCCAGTGTCTCATCCAGCATCCGTACCTGGAACCTGAGGCTGGCCAGTGTCTGCGCCAGAGAGTCGTGCAACTCATTGGCCAGGGCGGTGCGCTCTTCGATAATCGAGAGGCGACGGGCCTCTTCATCCGACCGCTGTTTTGCAATCGCGATGCCCAGATGATTGCCGACGGTGGAGAGCAGATCCATGAAATCCTCACCGCCCTTTAATCCGGGCAGGGGCAAATAGATTCGAAACAGCCCGAGCACGTCACCGTGGAAGTTGAGCGGTATGGCGAGGGTTTTCAGTTCGTCAGGGCCGTACATACTCCGTCCGTTGCGGCGGGAACAGGCCTTTGCATCCTGTTCACAAAGAATATCGCCGCTGGACAATGTCTTTCCACATTGACAGAGCGGTACTGGCAGCTGCCCTTTTTCACTCAGCAGACGCCCATCCGGACCAATGCTGCCAATCAGCCGCATCTGCCCACTGGCGGACATCAGCTGTGCCGTGGCCGCCTTCCCGTTCACCACCTCTCTGACCACGCGCAGCATCCGCAGCAGCAGTTCCTCCATGTCGTCGACCTGATTTATGCTGGCCGCCACATCGTAAAGAATCTTCAGGGCGGCGGTCTGCTGCGCCAGCCGCCGGGTCTGACGGGCCACCCGGTTGTCCATATCCTCGTAGAGATCGATCAGTTCCCCGCTCAGGCTGTCCAGGTCACGCGTCACAGGCCCCAGCACTCCCACGGTCTCCAACGGCAGGTTGGACCAAGGTCCGCCGTCGCACACTTCGGCCACCATACGTTCCAGCTCCACCAGCGGCCGGAGCAATTGATTACGTAACCGGCTGGCCCCTACCAGAATGGTAGCCAGGGCCAACAGGTTGGTCAGTAGAAAAAGTCCTCCGAGATGCTGTTCTTTACCGATACCCGAGAACAGCAGCAGGGAGAGCACAAAGTCAAACAGCAGAATGATGCTAAGCAGCCCCAACGGGCCCAGCAAACGGCCTGCAACCATGATGCGCAAGACCGGAGAGCGGTTCATCAGGGTTGCCATCCAGCCTTCTATAGGACGCCCCTCTATCTGATGTTTTGAATTAGATATATTTTCTATCACTATGTTATTAATAATATTTTAATGTCACATATACTCTGTATGGTTATCTATACGAGCCGTAGGAAGAAAAATTCATCCTACCTGTTGGCCAGCGACTGGCGGATAGCGCTGAGACGCCTGCGTCTGAGTTCCCGGCCCAGTTCCAATCCCTGAAATCCCTCCGCCTGAAGGCTGTCGGCGCGAACTTTTTCCACCGCGGTCAACGCCTGCCGTATATTTTCTGCATCCTCTCCAGCCGCTGCCGGCCAGAGTGCGGAACAGGCAGCGAGAAAGTCCCTGAATCTTTCCGGCTGCTTCGGCGCCCGGGCCGCCTCGATCAACCGGAACAGCTGCTCCGTCTTTCCCCGAACGGCTAGCCGATAATCATCCCCCAGCCGCAGCAACATCTCCAGCAGCTCAGAAAACTCCCGCTCGGCCCGCAGGCGCAGTGACAACCCCTTCGCGTCCGGGCTGAGCCGCGCCGCTGCATACATCGCAACGGCAAATCGGACCTTGGGATCAGCCCCCAGGCGAACGGCCCTGGTCAGGGCCGGCATCTCTTCGGCCTGCCCCTTTTCACCGTGCCCCGTACTGGATGCCATGGCATGCTCGAGCTCGGGGATCAGCTGTGCCAGCGCTCCACACCGGTGCAGTACCTGGTAGAAACGCCAGGGTTGATCCTCGGCCAGTGCCTGTTTCATTTCCCGCCAGACACGTTCAGGCTTGAGCGCCTTCAAGTCCGGCGACGACGCCATCCGTTTCATCAGCCCATGGGTTCCGTGGGCCACCCGAAAACCCCAACGCCCCAGGCGGGCGGCAAAACGGGCTACCCGCAACAGCCGAACCGGATCCTCCGTGAAGGCCGGACTGATATGACGCAAGATGCCGTTGTCCAGATCTCCACGACCGTCAAACAGGTCAATCAATTGACCCGAATCATCTTCCGCCAGGGCATTGATGGTGAGATCCCGCCGGACCAGATCTTCCTCCAGCGTGACATGTGTCCCGGCATCAACAGAAAATCCCTTGTAACCGGGCCCCGTCTTTATCTCCCGCCTCGCCAGGGCATACTGTTCCCCGGTCTGCGGATGGAGATACACCGGAAACTCCTGGGCGGCACGCCGAAATCCCAGCTCCAGCATCTGCGCTTCCGTGGCGCCTACCACCACCCAGTCCCTATCCCTGATCGGCAGGCCCAGCAACCGGTCGCGCACGGCCCCTCCCACCAGATAGGACTTCACCCTTGGCTCCCCGGCGGCAGCTCTCTATCCTGCTGCTGCTGCAGCATCCACATGCCGTGATAGATCTGACCCAGCTCCAGCAACTGACGATGGGTACCCTGCTCCACGATCCGGCCGTTGTCGATGACCAGGATACGATCGGCATCTACCACGGTAGAGAGGCGGTGCGCGATTACCAGGGTAGTGTGGTTCTCCGCCACCTCCCGCAGGGTCTCCTGGATCGCCTGTTCGGTGTGACTGTCCAGTGACGAGGTTGCCTCATCGAACAGCAGGATACGGGGCCGCTTCAATATTGCCCGGGCAATGGCGATACGCTGTTTCTCACCACCTGAGAGCTTCAGGCCCCGCTCACCCACCAGGGTCTCATATCCCTGGGGCAAGGATTCGATAAAATCCCGAATATGAGCCATACCGGCCGCCTTTTCGATCTCCTCGCTGTTCGCTCCAGGTTGGCCGTAGGCCAGGTTATAGCCGATGCTTTCGTTGAACAACACGGTATCCTGGGGCACGATGCCAATTGCTCGCCGTAGGCTCTCCTGGGTGACCTCGCGGATATCCTGTCCGTCTATCAGAATTCGCCCGGAATTCACGTCATAAGAACGAAACAGCAATCTCGACAGGGTCGATTTTCCTGCCCCACTGTGACCCACCACGGCGACCGTCTCCCCCGCATGCACGCTAAACGCTATATCGTGGAGAATCTGCCGATCCGGCTGATAAGCAAAATTGACCTGCTCGAATCGGATCTCACCACCACTCAGTTCGAGCGGCGGGGCATTCGCCCGATCCTGAATCTCGGGCTCCCGCTCCAACAGTTTGAAAATCAGATCCATGTCGGCCAGGGAATATTTTATCTGGCGGTAGACAATGCCCAGAAAGTTCAATGGAATAAACAGTTGCAGCAGAAAGGCGTTGACCAGCACCAGATCGCCGATCGTCATGCTGCCCTCTACCACCCCGTCGGTGGCGAATATCATGATCAGGGTGACACCGACCGCGATGATCGCCCCCTGGCCAAAATTAAGCAGAGACATGGAGGTCTGGCTCTTGACCGCCGTTCCCTCCCACCGGTCCAGGGTATCGTCGAAACGCTCCAACTCCAGGCGCTCATTGCCGAAATACTTCACCGTCTCATAGTTGATCAGACTGTCGAAGGCCTGAGAATGGGACTCAGATTCCAGTTGATTCATGGCGTGCCGGTACTCCATGCGCCACTCGGTCACGGCGAAGGTGAAGACGATATAGAAGGCGACCGTGGAGAAGGTGACCAGTGTGAATACCGGGTCATAGCGACTAAGGAGTATGACCGCCACCAGCGAGAACTCCACCAGCATGGGCAGAATGCTGAACACCATGTAGTTGAGGATAGAACTGACGCTGCGGGTTCCCCGCTCCAGATCACGGCTGATAGCCCCGGTCCGGCGCTCCAGATGGTAGCGCAGCGACAGGTTGTGCAGGTGGGCCAGCACCCGGGTAGAGAGACGCCGCATGGCATGAAACCGAACCCGTGCAAAGACCGCATCTCTCAATTCATTGAACAGGGAACTGCTCAGGCGCAACAGCCCGTAGGTCAGCAGCAGGGAGAGAGGCAGCACCAGCTGCGCCTGGCCACTGGTTTCCAGAGTGTCCACAATCTCTTTCAGCACCATGGGAATGCCCACGTTGGCCACCTTGGCCAGCACCAGGCAGCCCAACGCGAACAACGCCCGTCCACGGTATTCCCAGAGAAAGGGAATCATAGCCCGGAGGTTTTGCCAGTCCCGACGGTCGGCGTGGGGTCTGGACTGAGCTTGTATGTGGTGAGGCATGCTAAAATCGGGAACAATCTAGAATCCCTGGATTCTATCGGAAACCGACCGATAAAAAACGGGCGTTTTCTGAGGCAGTGGCCGATCAGACCCCCAGCCAGCAAAACAAACGTGATGCGGAGATCCCTGTATGACCCAGGATTGCAGTTACAATGAACTCCACGCCCTGCAGGTGCTGGACGACAGCATGGAGCCGGAGTTTCCGGAGAAATGTATCATCGTGATCGAACCTTCGCAGGTATGCGCCAGTGGCGCTTATGTGCTCATCAACGTCGATGACGAACGCTGGTTCCGCCAGTTTATTAGAGACGAACAGGGCAATGAAAAACTGGTTGCGGTAAACAGCAACTATCCGGAGATCCCGTTGCGAGGCACCAGTTTCAAGATAGAAGGGGTAATCGTGCAGCGCAATGTCAAACGCAAGATAAAGCATTATCAGCCCTACCAGCCCTACAACGGTGTTCCCCTGGCATAGCCCCCCTGATGTTGCTCAAACACACCCACTACCGGCTGCTGCTATGCAGCTGTCTGGTTTTCTGGCTGGTTGGCTGCGGCGAAAAACCGTCCGAGCAAAAGGCACAGCAGAAAAGACCGACCGCGGGCCACCTGGTTGAAGTGGTGCCGATTAAACCGGAGTTCGTGACCACCGCGCACGAGCGAACCGGCAGTCTGTGGGCCCGGCGTACCGTACGAATCCACAGTCAGGAAGAGGGCCGCGTGATGGCAGTCCCCTTCTACCAGGGTGACCGGGTTGAAAAAGGGTCGACCCTGATACGGCTGCAGGACGATCTGCTGCGGGCAGAACTGGACAAGATCCGGGCCACCACCCGCCAGGCCAGGGTCGATCTGAAACGCATTCAGGGATTGGTCCAGAAACGGGCCGCCTCGGAAGACGAACTGGCCCGGACCAGGACCGCTTTGGACGTGGCCAACGCGGAACAGAAGCTGTTGGAGACCCGTCTGGCCTATACCCAGATCCAGGCGCCCTTCGACGGTGTAATCAGTGAACGCAAGGTCGAACCAGGGGATGTCGTCGCCCGGCACGACCACTTACTGACCGTGATCGATCCCGACTCCCTGGTCATCGAGATCCATGTCTCGGAACTGCTGCTGCCCCACCTCGGTCTGGAAGATCCGGTCGGTGTCCGCATCGACGCCTTGGGCCGAAGCATTTTTTCCGGGCGCATCGCTCGGATCTACCCCGACCTGAACCCGGTCACCCGCCAGGGGATCGTCGAGGTAGTGCTCGACCCGATACCCTTCGGTGCCCGCGCCGGTCAGTTCTCCCGCGTCACCCTGGAGAGCGCCAGGGTGGAGCGGTTGCTGGTCCCCTTCGCCGCCGTAAAACGAGACCGCGACGGGAATTTCGTTTACAGGCTGGATCAGCAGAACAAGACCCATCGCGCACCGGTACGCACGGGTATCCGAATCGGTGACCGAATCGAGATTCTGGAGGGCCTGGAGACCGGGCAGCGAATCGTCAGTCGCGGATTTCTGGGCCTTTTCGATGGCAAGCAGGTTGAACCGGTCAATGGACCAATCCCGGGCGCCAAGACAGACTAAAAGTCTATACATGAACATAAATAAAATACTATATTTGATTACAATTCAATAAATTATTATTTATTATTAATGTTGTATATAATTACAAATATAGAACGGATCGGGAACAACCGTCAGTCTCAGTCCCATCGACTGAGAAAAACCGATTCACGCCGCACAGCAGATGAACCCCGCTGACAAACCCATCGGCGGCGGGCTGGCCGCCTGGTCCATCCGCCACCCGGTGGGAGTGGTGATGATCACCCTGGCGGTGGTGGTACTGGGTCTGTTTGCCCTGCAGCGGCTCAACATCGACCTGTTACCCCACATCATCTATCCCGACATTCGGGTTCGGATTGTCGATGCGGGTGTTCCCGCAACCATCATGGAGGACGAGGTAACCCGCCAGCTGGAGGAACAGCTGGCCATCACCGAGGATGCCATCTACATCGAATCCGACACCAGTGAAGGGCGCAGTGCGGTCTCCCTCTCATTCGAATACGGTAAAGACATCGATCTGGCCCTGCGGGATGCCAGCACCCGGCTGGACCGGGCCAAACGCTTCATGCCGGATTCCATCGACCCGCCGATCATCTACAAGCGGGACCCCTCCCAGCGGCCGGTAGCCGAGTATGTGATCAGCTCCCCCCTGCGGGACCCGGTGGAACTCAGAAGCTGGGTGGATTACAGCCTGGGCAAGTGGCTGCTCAATCTCCCGGGCGTAGCGGCAGCCGAGGTCGGGGGCGGGCTGATGCGGGAGATACAGGTGGTGGCGGACCAGGAGCGACTGGCCGGTCTGGGGCTGGACGTGCTGGATCTCTCCGACGCCCTGCAGGCGGGCAACCGGGAGACGCCCGCCGGACGGCTGGTGATGGAGCAGGGTGAGATCAGTGGCCGCACCGCCGGCCGTTTTCTCAGCGTCGAGGAGATCATCGATCTACCACTCCGGTTAGAGACTGACCAGGGCCGCCCCCGCCTGCTCCGCCTGGGCGAGGTGGCTCAGGTCATCGACGGCGCAGAAGAAGAGCGATTGCGAATACGGCTGAACGGCCTGCCCGGCATTAAACTCTCGATGCAGAAACAGCCGCAGGCCAATACGGTAGCAGTCGTTGACCGAGTCAATTCAAAACTGGCCGAGCTGCAACGGGATGGCCTGGTGCCGGAGGACATCGAGATACAGCCGGTGGACGACCAGGCCCGCTATGTGCGCCGATCCCTCGATAACGCCATCCTGGCGGCAAGCAGTGGCGCCATCCTGGCCATGCTGGTGGTCTATCTCTTCCTCGGCAGCCTGCGCCGGACCCTGATCATCGGTAGCGCCATCCCCATCGCCATCCTGGTCACCTTCATCCTGATGGCGGGTGGCGGCTTGACCTTGAACATCATGACCCTGGGCGGTCTTGCCCTGGGTATCGGCATGTTGGTAGACAGCACCATTGTCATGCTGGAGAACATCTATCGCCACCAACGTAAGGGCGAAGGCCGGGACCTCGCTCCCCTGCAGGCCGCCGCAGAAGTAAACAGCGCCATCTTCGCCTCCACCTCAACCAATCTGGCCGCCGTACTCCCCTTCCTTTTCATTACCGGCCTGGTGGGCCTGCTGTTCCGCGAGTTGATCTTCACCATCTCTGCCGCCATCGCCGCCTCCATGCTGGTGGCACTGACCCTGGTGCCCGCTTTGGCCGGACGTATCCCGTCAGGTGGGGAAGGCGTGTTGCGCAGGGCCATCAATCGCACCCTGAACAGACTGCAGGCGGGTTATTCCTGGCTTCTGAGCCGGCTGCTGCGGCTGCCCTGGCTGATCCTCCTGCTGTTCGTCGCTGGTTTGAGCATCACTGTGCCCCGCTTGCTGGAGAGTAAACAGATATTTCTTCCGAACCTGGACGAAGGAAACATCAACGTCAGCATTACTACGGATCGAGGGATCAACGTTGCCAGAATGAACACGGTCACCGAACAGATCGAGCAGATACTGAGCAAGCAACCCGAGGTCGAGACCCTGTTCACCACCGTCGGTGGTTTCGTGTTCGGCCGCTCCCAGCACGAATCCCCCAACCGTTCCAGCATCCAGGTACAGCTCAAACCTATCCACCAACGGGCAGGCATCAGCAGCCAGGAATGGATCCAGCGGGTTCAGAAAGAGCTGACCGCTGCCCGCATGGCCGGGGTCCAGGTCCGCTTGTCCAGCAGAGGCATCCGCGGCATCCGTTTCAACCGAAGCGACGACGATTTTGCCCTGCGGGTAAAGGGACCGGATCTGGCGATACTGGAGGCGCTCGCTGATCAGTTAGTGGAAAAACTCAAAGGGATAAAAGGACTGAACAATCTGCAGCACTCGGCGGAGGAAAAGAATCAGGAACTCGCGGTACGGGTGGATCGGGAGCGAGCGGCCAGCTACGACTTGACGGTGGAAGACGTGGGCCAGGCCGTGCGGTTCGCCCTGGAGGGCCTCAAGGTAACCGACTTCATTGCCGGAGACCGTTCCATCGATGTCCTGCTGCGCCTGGACCGGGAACAGATGGCCAACCCGGCGGATGTGGAGAATATCATCCTGTTCAGCAACACCCAACCAAGGAGCGCGGTGAGGCTGTCGGACATCGCGCGGGTTGAAATCCTGCCCGTCCCCTCTTCCATCATGCGCGATCGTCAACAGCGTATCGTGGAAGTGACCGCATCTCTCGGCGCAGGTGCGACCCTGATCGAAGTCATCGAGGAAGCCCTTGGAGCAGTGCAACAACTGGAGATCCCGAGGGGATATACGGTCTATGAGGCCGGCAACCTGGAGACCCTGCAGGAGGGACGCAATCTCAGCTACCAGTTGCTGGGGCTGGCACTGTTCCTGGTGTTCGTGGTGATGGCGGTACAGTACGAATCCCTGCGCAATCCGCTGGTTATCATCCTGAGCGTACCCTTCGCGGCAACCGGTGTGGCCATCGGCCTGAACCTGACCGCCCTGCCCCTCTCCATGCCAGTCTGGTTGGGGATGATCATGCTGGCAGGTATCGTGGTCAACAACGCCATCGTACTGGTGGAGTACATCGAGATTGAACGCAGCCGAGGCCTGAAAGTGCGGGAGGCCGTGATCCAGGCGGCCGGCCTGCGCATCCGCCCGATCCTGATGACCACCCTCACCACCGTGGTCGGCATGCTGCCCCTGGCCCTGGCCCTAGGCGAAGGCTCGGAGATGCTTCAACCTCTAGCGGTGACTATTGTATCCGGCCTGCTCTTCTCCACCCTGGTCAGCCTGCTGCTGGTGCCCTCGGTCTACCGAATTCTATCACCCGGGGATCGTTAATCCGCTTTTGCACTTCTTCCCACAGTAGTTCATAGGCCTGTTCCGCCGGGCTGCGCGGCGCAAAGCTGCCCAGCGGTTTTCGGTAGATCCCCATCCGCTCAACATCGCTGGCGTACGGAATGTGGGAAGACAACACCTCGGGGTACTCTTTGGGCATCTGTTCCATGATCTCCAGGTGCAACCGCTTGCGCCGGTCCACCATGGAAAAAAATGGCATCAGATCCACACCGGCCACCCGATGTCCCTCCAGAAACTGCAGCAACTGCTGGTAGGTGCGCATAGAAAGGGTGGTCGGGATGCTCGGGATCAGCAGGGCATCCGCCGCCCGAAAGATGTTCTCGGAGACCAGGGAAATGCTGGGCGGGCAGTCCAGAAAAATCCGGTCGAACTCCTCCGAGAGGGGTCGCAACAACCTGAGGAGTTGCTTGGCGGGTTTTTTCGCCTCTCCCAGCAGCAGGTCCATATTTCGATAAGAGAAGTCAGCCGGCAGCAGGTCCAGATTTTCAAAGTCCGTCCCCTTGACCAGGCCGTCCAGTTCCCGCTTGCCCTTCAGCATCTTACGGCTGCCACCTTTGATGCGGGGCTTGATGCGAAAGTAGTAAGTCGCCGCCGCCTGGGGATCCAGATCCCAGACCAGGGTACGGTATCCTTCCCGGGCGGAGAGGTAGGCAAGATTGACCGCCGTGGCTGTCTTGCCGACACCGCCCTTGATATTGTAGACACCGAAAATCCTCATCCCGTCTCCTGACTGTTTCTATGTTCAGCCAAGGCTATCGCGGCCATGGCATGATGATTGTTAACCACGGTGAACTCGAGATTAAGAGGGACTAAAACGGACTGATCCGTTTTTTGATTTCTCCCTTTGCACTCTATGTCCTCTTATGTCTCATATGGTTTCTTGATCTGGCTCCATTGGCTGCGAAATAGCGCGCTCGCAATCAATGGCTCGCAGCGACAGTCAGCGCCCTTTCCGCCTTTTTCTGCTTCTTATGGGGCGCAAACAGCCGCCGAAAGGTGGCCCGATTGTCCTCTCCCGAAAAGACGGCGAAACGCGCTGCGAATTCGGTGCGCACCTGTAGCTGGCGCCTCAGCAACCCGTCCACCAGCATCCCCATGGCCAACAGGGTATCCGCCGGCACCTCACCCTCCTCCACCATCTGGTGCGCAAATTCCCGCAGCTTGAACGCCTGAACCTCCAGATCCTGAAAGTCCCCCAGATTGTCGAGCAGTACCTTGATCGCTTTGATCAATGGGTTGACATCTTTATTTGAATAAATACTTCTAAAAAACTCAATAAGATACCTTAATTTTTTACAGTTCTTTCTAAGCTCATGCAGCGCCTCGTGCGGGGATGTTTCCCCGATTGCCAGCCCCTCCTCGAGCACCCGTTTATAGATCCGAAAGATGCGTCGGTTGGCCACTTCCCAAACCGGGCGCTCGGCGTTTGGCGTCTCCTGGCCACTGGTTACCGGGGTTTCCAGAAAGGCCCGCCACTCCTTGAGCAATGTGTGAAAGTGGGGTGAATTAAGCTTTTTCACCAGCGCCTGGTGGGCGCTTTTCTGGTGAGCGATCAGGAAATCGTGCAACGGATTCAAGTCGTCGCGGAACTGCGCCTGGAGACTGTTGCGGTACTCCTCGTAGCCTAGAAGATAGACATCCATGTCTCGGGTCGGACCGGTAATCTGCCCTATCCAGGCAAAACCGGTCTTAAACCGCTCCACTTCCGCGGGCGGAAAGACCCCTTTGATCTGAGTCAGGGCGGAGCGGGTACGCCTCACCGCTACCCGCAGATCGTGCAGGAATTCGGAATCCAGATCTTCGCGGGTACCGGGTATATTCTCTACCAGGGTGTTCAGCAGTTGCAGATGGATCTCTTTGGCCACCGCCACCGCTGGCATCTCCGCATCAAAACGGAAATCAAGCTTTGAGCTGTAATCCCCGGGCCGCCGGCCCAGGCTGGCCAGTGCAGTCTCCAGCGACCCTTCGGGTGCCACCTCTAACTCCAACTCCTCAACCAGAAACTGGACCATACGCTGCAAGGGCTTGAGATAGCCCCGTACCGGCAGCAGCCGAAGTCGGCCGGTCAATGGGTTGTAACCGGCCTTACCCGGCCATCGGCTTTCACCCTCCTCCAGGGCCAAGCGCAACACCGTCTTGTCCTGGTCATCGAGCAGCCTGAACATCCTTATCCGGCCCTTCACCTCTACCTGCGGCAACAGCGCCCGCATCTCCAGCAGGGGAGTCAATCCTTCTCTGGTCAAACCCGGGGGAAAGTCCCAGGCAAAGCGGGGCATAGGTCCGTCAAGACGGGCGGTCTCCCGAGGCCTGGAGCCATCCAGATTGGACCAAACCAGCCGTTTTTCTTTTCCCTCGTTCTCCCGCCGCAGGCTGGTACCCGCTTTATAGAGGCGCCAGTCGAAGCTGTCATAGTAAATGTTCGAGATTGTCTTTTGGGGTTCCGTTTCCAGTTGAAACTCAGATTTAAGGGCGGACAGCACGCCACTGGCGGCATGGGTTCCCGACAGCAGAAACTCCGTAGCTTGGTTGGCCATAGCACCTCATACGCATTGCGGGCACCATTAACTGCAAGGACTCGGCGCCTGTGGAATAAACTGGCGATACTAGTTCACGACCGGGTAATAGGTAAACAGTTTCAGGACGATAGGGAAATTTTTCTTTTTTTAAGACTGCTCGTCGCTTCCCTTCTCCAGACTCTTCGCCGCAATCTCATAGACATCCCGGGATACACCCTGGGCCGCAAGGATCCGCTCCAGCTGGGCCCGCATCAAACCCTGGCGCCCTGGGTCATAACGCTGCCAGCGGGCCATCATGCGCAGCATGCGGGCGGCCACCTGGGGATTAAGGCCATTCAGTTCCAGCACACAATCCGCCAGCAAACCATAACCCTCTCCGTCAGCCTGATGAAAGCGTACCGGGTTAGCGGCACAGAAGGCGCCTATCAAACTGCGCAACCGGTTAGGATTGGTAACAGAGAAATCGGGATGCACCAACAGCGACTTTACCTGCGCCAGGGTATCCTTCCGCTTGGACAGCGCCTGCACCGTAAACCATTTATCGAGCACCAGGGGATCCGTCCGCCAGCGCTGGTAGAAATCGGAAAGCGCCTCCTGCCTTGCCGAAAACCCGCTGTCAGCCAACAGACCGAGGGCTGCAATCACATCGGTCATATTGTGCCCGGCCCGGTACTGATCGAAACAGAGTTGGTTGATCTGCACCTCTTCCAACTGCATCAGGTAGCTCAGGCAGAGGTTCTTCAAACGGCGACGGGCAATGGCGGCAGGCGCTATGTCGTATGCCCCTGTCTCTTGGCTGGCATGGTAGACCCGCAGGAAATCGTCTCGGAGTTCCCGGGCCAGGCCGGTTAAAAGCTGCTCACGGGCGGTGTGAATACCCTCTACATCTACTTGGCTCATCTGATCCCCCAGATAGGATTCAGAGGGCAGGGTAAGGATTTCCGCCAGCAGGGCCTGATCAGTCTGCGGGTCGTTCAGAGCCTCGTGGAAGGCATCGACAAAACCGCCCGGAACGCCGGCGCCCGGGTCAGCAATGCCCACCAGCAGGATACGCTGAGCCAGGGTCTGAGCCGCATCCCAGCGGTTGAAACTATCGGTGTCGCGGGCCATCAGAAACATCAGTTCTCGATCACTGTAATCGAAGTGCATCTTTACCGGCGCCGAAAAGCCCCGCAGCAGGGATGGAACAGGGCGAGCGCTCAGACCCAGGAATCGAAAAGTCTCGTTGACCGTCTTCAGCTCCAGCACGCGGGTACCCGCTGCCGCCTCGCTTTCGCCTTCCAACCGCACCGGCAGATCCTTTCCTGTCTCATCCAGCAACCCCAGTGCAAAAGGAATGTGGAACGGCAGTTTGGAGTCCTGACCCGGTGTCGCGGGACAGGACTGCTCTACCCTCAGGGTATAGCTCTCCGACGCTGCGTCATAATCGCCGCTGACCCGCAACTCGGGCGTTCCGGACTGGCTGTACCAGCGCTTGAACTGTTCAAGATCCCGACCGCTGACCTCTTCCATACAGCGGACAAAGTCATCGGTGGTCACCGCCTGTCCGTCGTAACGCTCGAAGTAGAGATCCATCCCCTTGCGGTACAATTCCGGACCCAGCAGCTGGTGCTGCATCCGCACCAGTTCCGCCCCCTTTTCGTAGACCGTCACGGTGTAGAAATTATTGATCTCGATGTAGGAGTCCGGCCGCACCGGATGCGCCATGGGGCCTGCATCCTCCGCGAACTGATGGGCCCGCAGCAGACGCACGTCCTCGATACGCTTCCCTCCCCTGGATCCCATATCGGCGGAGAACTCCTGATCCCGGAACACCGTCAATCCTTCTTTCAGGCTGAGCTGAAACCAATCCCGGCAGGTAATGCGGTTGCCGGTCCAGTTGTGGAAGTACTCGTGCCCGATTACCCCTTCAATGCCCTGGAAATCCTGGTCTGTTGCTGTATCGGGCCGGGCCAGGACAAACTTGGAATTGAAGATATTGAGCCCCTTGTTCTCCATTGCCCCCATATTGAAGTCGTTTACCGCCACAACCATATAGATGTCGAGGTCGTACTCCCGGCCGTAGTTCTGCTCGTCCCAGGACATGGCGCTCTTCAGCGACCGCATGGCGTGATCGCACTTGTCGATATTCTCCGGCTCCACATAGATGCGAAGGGCCACCTGCCGACCGGATGGCGCAGTGTGGGCCGCCTCGAGCTGCTTCAGCTCCCCGGCCACCAGGGCAAACAGGTAACAGGGTTTTGGAAAAGGGTCCTCCCAGGTCGCCAGATGGCGCCCTTCCGGCAACACCCGGCTCTCTACCAGATTGCCGTTGGAGAGCAGGACCGGGCAGTCTTCCCGGTCGGCGATAAGGGTGGTGGTAAAGCGGGCCATCACATCCGGCCGGTCGAGAAACCAGGTGATGCGGCGGAATCCCTCCGCCTCACACTGGGTACAGAACATCCCGCCAGACTTGTAGAGTCCCTCCAGCGCCGTGTTGTCCTGAGGTCGAATGGTCACCTCGCTCTCCAGGCTAAAACGGTCCGGCACCCGGTGAACGGTCAGCCCCTGTGAATCCAGGGTATAATCCGATGACTCCAGCGGCGTTTCATCCAACGCCAGGGCAATCAGCTCCAGACCTTCCCCATCGAGATAAAGCGCCTGTTCCTCCCCGCTGACCGCCGGATTACGACGCATCTCGAGTTTCGAACGAACCCGAGTCTCTGTCTCTCCCAGATCGAAGTGGAGATTCACCCGGTCGATCAGAAACGCGGGGGGGCGGTAGTCCTTCAGGTAAACGGTCTGCGGCAGTTCACGGAGCATCGCGGGCCCTCTATGGCGAGAAAAAAACAGGATATCCGAAAGGCCTCTATTCTACTATTTTCCTGCGGTAGGAAATCGAGATTCCAGGACAAATCCACGCCAGGCTATGGTCCTCAATTAACCAGGAAAGCCCGCACCAGACTGGCAATCGCGGTCTGTAGACCCTTCCTCAGGTGCCTGATAGGATAGAAACAACCTTCTGTAGAGAGAGTTCCCAGATGCCCAGAGTAGTAATGTATACGACCACTATCTGCCCCTATTGCGTGCGGGCCAAAATG
>Ga0316189_10002310_pt1 | contig 18818 bp, 18 predicted proteins | sample LowCovwburrow_MG_FD_204930 | JGI IMG/M metagenome (GOLD analysis project Ga0316189, IMG submission 204930) | Coastal sediment microbial communities from Maine, United States - Lowes Cove worm burrow | ecosystem: Environmental > Aquatic > Marine > Coastal > Sediment | place: USA: Maine...
AGGAGTTGGTGTTTTATATGGAAAAGTTTCCTAATGCGACATATGGTCTCTGTTCTTTACCGCAAGATAAGTTTAAAATATTTCCTTTCGAATTAAGTCCCGAAGAAGCCTATCAAAGACACTATTTCAAAGAACAATTATTTCATAAAGCGCCATTATCAGCAATAATAAAAAGAGAAGTATTCATTAGTGAAAATGGCTTTACAGGAAAACGAATGTTAGGAGATTTTGAAATGTGGCATTTGCTATCTCAAAAGTATCCCGTGGTTTTGATGCCTCAGGGGATAGCTTGGTACAGAGAACACGATGAGCAAGAAATGTCCGATCATAGAAGTAATCCTATGGAACCATTCAAATACATGCTTCTCGCAGATGAGCTTTTAAAGTCGTCTAAATGTCCATTAAGCGAACTCGAAGTTGAAAAAGCACTAAAACTTAATAAAAAAAAGCAATGTAGAGCTATTGCATCAGCCTTTAAATATCATTCTGTCAAAAAGGCATTAGAGCTTAAAAAGGAAAGCGATGTGTCTTTTTTATCTGTTTTAAAACAAGTAATTTCTAGAATATGAAAATTCATTTATCATTTATTAAGCACAACAATAAAAGAATAAGAGTGAAGTTCTAATTGGTATAAAGATAATCACACATAAAGTAAAAAAAAATGTTAAGATTTGTTCCTCCACTGAAATAAAGGGCAAAGGAGAATGTAATTTGATTCTAGTTGTTCAATAAACAGAAATGTAAATAATACAACTACAGTTCAATCTAGTCAAATTAAAAATGGTTATTCCAGTTTACAGTAATACAGGTTTTTATGAAATCGTTTATACTATTAGAATTGGTTTATTTGTTCATTTTATATATTTGCTCATGACACATGATTATTTTAAAAGTCTTATCGTTGGAAGAGAATGGAAAAAAAATAAAGAGGGCAGATTGATATACACAATAATAATTATAGCGACGGTACAACACTATTATAATGTTCTAATTTATAGAAAAGCAAAAAAAGTAATCAGTGATTTTTGTTGTAAAGATTTATATTTTTAAGAATAGTTAATATATTATTTAGATTAGTGACAGATTTTAATTAATTTTTAAAATGAGTAAAACTAAGAAAAAACTAAAGCACATTCTTCGAAACCCTTTTAGAATAATAATATGGATTATTACTCGATTACCATATTTTCGTTTTTTGAAATCTACTGAGAACGGCATTGAAAAAATTAATTTTAATATGTGGTTCAATCAAAAGGTTCTCGGAAACAATAAAAATGCATATTGGCCAGTACATAAAAGTAGCAGAGTTGTTGGTGAACAAAATATTTATATAGGTATTGGCACTTTTCCTGGTTTTCAAAGAAACATATATATTCAGGGTACTGGAAAACTTTATTTTGGCGACTATACAATCATAGGTCAGAATTCAGGTATTTTAAGTGGTAATCACGATATTTATGACTACCGAAAACTAACGCCAAGAGACACCAAGATTGGTTCATATTGTTGGATTGGTATGAATTCAGTTGTTTTAGGCGGTGTGGTTTTAGGCGATCATACAATAGTTTCAGCAGGATCAGTAGTGACGAAATCGTTTCCCCTTGGATACTGTGTCATTGGTGGTGTTCCTGCTAAAATAATTAAAGAAATAGACCCCAACGAGGTAGTTGATTACGAGTATGAATTAAAATACCATGGATATATTAAGCAAGAAAAATTTCTAAAGTTTAGAAATAAAAAATTGGATATTTAAAGCGTTCTAATGTTACCTAAAGTTTCCATAATCATACCCTGTTTTAATGCACTACCATTTATAAAACAAACCCTAGAAAGCGTATTTAACCAAACCTATAACAATCTTGAAATTATTGTTGTAGACGACGGATCAAAAGATGGAACAATAGAATTTCTAAAAAAATTAGGTAAATCAAATCTTATTGTAAAGCCGAACATAGGAAAAGGAGCTTGTGCCGCAAGAAACTATGGGTTAGAATTAGCGACAGGAGATTATATTCAGTTTTTGGATGCAGATGATTTCTTCACTCCAAAAAAAATTGAAGAACAGGTTAAATTATTAGAACCTAATACTACTAAAATAGCACTTTGTAGTACCGTTCATTTTAAAAACATACCAGAAGAAGGTGTTATTGTAGATAGAGATTTTTTATATTCTACAGATAATCCCACAAAATTTTTACTCAATTTGTATGGTGCGAAAGGAGAACATAATATGGTGCAAACAAGTGCTTGGCTCACACCTAGAGCATTAATAAATAAAGCAGGTCTATGGGATGAAACTTTGCATAAAGATCAAGACGGAGAGTTTTTTTGTCGTGTGGTAATGCAATCAAAAGGCATCGTATACGCACCTAATAGCCTCAATTATTACAGAAAGCACGTTGGTGGAAGTAATATCGCTAACCAAAAAGACAAAAAGCACCTCGAGAGTCAATGGCGTGCCTTAAATTCTAAAAAGGAGCAATTGTCGGTAGTTTCAGAAACTAAGGACTTCAAAAATGCATTTGCATTACAATTTAAAATTATTGCAATTAATGCATATCCGCAATTTAGAGAGATGCATAAACAAGCAATAGACGCTTCAAAAGGACTTGGAGGTAGTCCATATTTACCCGTTTTAGGCGGAAAATTAATAGAAAGTGTTAAGAACATTTTCGGATGGAAGGCAGCCAAATTATTATCCTATTGGGTACACAAATAGATTAAAGAATAAAATAAAGGAATACAAAATGAATTTCCCTGAATATATAGTAATAGGTGCCGCCAAGTGCGGGACGTCCTCGTTATGTAATTATTTAAATGTCCATCCCGATGTTTATATGACGCAACCCAAAGAATTGGATTTTTTTGGTAGAGAAGGTATAGACGAAAAGATTCAGTCTTATTGTAGTCATTTTGATAACAAGAATAATCGCATTTCAGGAGAAGGTTCGGTATCTTACATGCTTTACTCAAAATTGGCTGCTGAACAAATAAAAAAATTTATTCCTGACGTAAAATTAATCGTGATGCTCAGGAATCCAATTGACAGGTTTTATTCAGATTTTTGGTTCAATGTCAACAGGGGTGCCGTTGTGTATAAAAAGGGTCTCTTTGAAGGTGTAATAGATAATACAATGGAAGTGCCCTATTCTCCAGTGCACAAGTTAAGTTATAGAGATAGCTTGATAACTAAAGGCGACTATGCTTTTCATTTGAATAATTATTTAAAATACTTTGAGAAAGACAATATCAAAATTATATTTTTTGAAGATTTAATAAATGATAGACAATCCGTGCTAAATTCTGTTTTTAATTTTTTGGGTGTGAGAGATGCTTCAATAGATGCGCCATCTAAAATTTATAATAAAACAAGGTATCCTGGTAAATTAAATAGTGTTTATGTCCTTTGGAAACATTTGAAACCGTACTTGCCTAAAGATTTGATTGTTAATAACAGACAAAAATTAGTGAAACTAAAAGAATTATTTTTTTCTGAAAAAAAACCAGAATTCTCACCAGAAGCAAGAAAAAAGTTAGCATCTATTTACCTAGATTCAATAAATGAATTAGAATTATTAGTAGAAAGAGATTTGTCACATTGGAAGACTTAGGAAGTCTTAAAGAATATTCCAATTGTTTACATTTGTTATAAATATTTTCCAGAATTGAAATTAAAAAACGTTTCATTTTACATCGTTAAAATAAAGGAAATCTTTAATTTTCTAGCATATATTAGATTTTCTAAAATCAAAACAAATGAAAATATTTTGATTTATGGCATATCAAGAGGTGGTACGACACTTTTAGCCGAAACACTTGTATCTCTATTGTCTGCTAGATTAGTTTGGGAGCCCTTCTTTCCTTACGGTGATGTAAAATTTCAAAAGATAAATCCCTTTTCAGTAGCAGCTTATGCCAAATTCAAATTTGGTTGGCATCCGAACGTGATGAATCAAAATGATAATGCGATTCATGCGTATTTCAATGATTTATTTAATTTGAAAATCAGAAATATTAGATTCTTAAGATTTACCAATCACCGTACCTTTGATGACAGCCAACATACGGTTTATAAATTTTGTTTTGGTAATTTCATGTATCCTTATTTTCAAAAAAGGTATGGATTTAAGTCTGTAATATTGTTGAGACACCCTTTTGCCATAGCAGCTTCCTCGATGGGTTTCGGAGATAATTATAATTGGCATAAAGAAAATTATAAGAATTGGAGGTACACAGATTCTCCAAATAGTGGCGATTTTTTTAAAAGCTATGAAGGTAAATATGATTTGATTGTTTCAGGGTTCAGTTTAATTGTTTTTCAAGCGGTTACACAATTCTCGTATGCATTAAGCCATTTTAATCAAGAAAATACTGTTGTGATTTATTATGAAGACCTAGTTATTGAACCTAAAACCGCTTTCAGGACTTTAAATAATCTCTTAAATAAAAAGTTAGATTACGATTTATTTCTAAAAATGGTCAAAAAGCAAAGCTTTAGTTCCCAAAAGAATCATACTGAAAAAGATGCATTTACCCAATTGTCTAAATGGAAAAGTATTGCCACGGAAGAAGAGGTGGCAAATGGAATGAAAATTTTCAAGGCTTTTGATTTTAAATGCTATTCAGACGACGTCTTACCTTTGAAAAACGATATTACATATAGTCATGGTAAATAATCCTAATAAGCCTAGCCTACTATTTATTACTACATCGAGCCTAGCATCTAATCCAAGGTTAGTTAAAGAATTTGAATGTCTTAAAAGTCGGTATTTTTGCTATGTGATCTGTTTCAAGCATCACGATTGGAGTTTGCCTTTGTCTGAAGCTATTAAAGCTAGAAACCAAGAAGTACACTTTATAGATATCGATAGAACACAAAGTGTAACGGAGACCATTATATCAAAATTCTTACATAAATTCTCAATTGCCATTAATCCTCTATTTAAAAAACGATTTAAAGTCTGTGCATTTGCGAGTAATGATAAAACGCCTCAATTGTCATTAAGACTAAAAACACTCAGAAAACAACATCAATTTAGTAAAGTTATTGCACATAATCTAGGGGCTTTTTATCCAGCTCTCAAACTATCAAAATTTCAAAATAGTCCTCTTCAATTAGACATTGAAGATTTTTATCCAGGGGAAGCTTTGTATTTTAATAAAACCCATGAAAAAGCAAATAGGAATTATATTATGCAATCTAGTTTTAGCAATGCCGAAACTATTACATATGCTTCTAAAGGGATAGAAATAGAGTGTAAAAAAATGTTTAAAACACAAGTAGAATCAAATCATATTACCATTATTAATGCTTTTGAAAATGAAGACTTTATTAAGCCCCAGAAAATCCCTGACCACAAGGTGAGTTGCGTTTGGTTTTCGCAACATATTGGTCCCAATAGAGGATTAGAGCAAGTTTTTGAGGCTGCGAAAAAATATCCGACCCTAGAATTTCATATCATAGGAAATTCTAATGTTACGTATTTAAATACCGTTGATGTAAGTGCCAATATTAAGTTTCATGAGATTATGGACCAAAGCCAACTTCATCAATTTTTAAGTCAGATGGATATCGGCTTGGCTTTAGAAAGTAAAGATGCCGATTTTAATAGAAATATATGCTTAACCAATAAATTTTTGGCGTATGCTCAAGCAGGTTTGTTTATTTTAGCCACTGATACATTCGGACAGCGGGATTTTTTGAATACTTTGAGTTATAATGCCGGACAACTCATAGACCTAAACCTAGCCACAACCTTAGCTAATTTTGACACCGCTGTTTTGAGTTATGAAAACCAATTAAAGCGATGGGAATATGCGAAGGCTTTTTCTTGGGAACAGGAACAAAGTAAATTACTTCAAGTCATATAATGAAAACTGTATTAATTATATATCCGCATTGGGTACCTGCAAATTTGGCAGGAGTTCAAAGACCGAGATTAATCGGTAATTACTTAAAGCAGTTTGGATGGCAACCATTATTACTTACTGTTGATGCTCAATATTATGAGGAACCGCTCGATGCTTTGATGGAAAAGACGGCTTCAAAAGATATTGAAGTTATTTATACAAAGGCATATAACGTAACAAAACCACGACTAATTGGAGATCTTGGTTTAAGAGCATTTCCATTTCTGAAAAGGGAAGCCCTTAAAATTTGTAAAGAACGACGTATTGATTTTATCTGGATTCCTATTCCGTCGTTTTACACCGCTATTCTTGGACGGATAATCCACAATAAAACAAAAATTCCCTATGGTGTTGATTACATAGATCCTTGGGTACGAGATATTACCAATCAAAATAATCTTCGAGCAAAACTAAGTCAGATTGTTGCTAAAACCTTAGAACCTTATGCGGTTAAAAAAGCCGCTTTAATAACAGGTGTCTCTACACCATATTATCAGCCGGTTTTAGATCGAAATTTTAAAACAGAGCCGACTCATGCAGGTATGCCTTACGGTTTTGATCCTAATGACCACAAAATTGAGCTTTCAGATTTAACCTACCCTTGGGATTCAGAAGAGGATTGTAAACCATGGCTCTATGCAGGTGCATTTTTACCCAACTCGCATTTGTTTGTAGCATCTTTTTTTGAAGCTATTGCACAATTGAAAATAGAGGGTAAGTGGGATGCGAAGGTGCGGCTTTACTTTATAGGAACAGGCTTGTATCCAGCAAAACGCATTACGGCTTATGCCAAAGATTTCGGATTAGAAAGGATTGTTGTAGAACACCGTGAACGTGTTCCATTCTTGCATGTCCTTAATTTTTTGTCAAAAGCAGATCGCGTGATGCTATTTGGAAGTACTGAAAAACATTATACAGCTTCAAAAACATTTCAATGTTTGTTGAGTGAACGTCCACTTTTATCAATGTTGCATCACGAAAGTTCTGCCGTTGAGGTCATCGAGCAATCAAAAGCCGATGCGTTTTTAATGCCTTTTACTGACACCGATTCTAAAACAACAATTGTTGATAAATTAAAACCAATAATTGAAGCCTTTCAAAAACCGATAACTTGGCATCTCGATTTAAAACCTTTAGATAAATATACCTCTAAGCAATCTGCAAAAGTTTTAGCTGAAGCCATGAACATAGCTTTAGATAAATTACAATTCCAAAAACAAGAGCAATAATGAAAAGGCTGGCTATAGTATCTACACATCCTATCCAATACAATGCCCCTTGGTTTCAATTATTAGCGGAACGCGGTCATATAGAATTAAAAGTATTTTATACCTGGTCTCAATCTAAAATATCTGTCACTGACAAAGTCTTCGGAAAAGAAATTAAATGGGATATTCCGCTGTTAGAAGGCTATAGTTATGAATTTATAGAAAACGTATCAAAGCAACCTGGTTCTCATCATTTCTTCGGAATCGATTGTCCAGAGTTAATCAACAAATTAAAACACTTCCAACCGGATGCTATTTTATTTTTTGGATGGAATTTTAAAAGTCACTTAAAGGCCATGCGGTATTTCAATGGAAAAACACCCGTATGGTTTCGAGGCGATTCCACATTATTGGATGAAAAGGGTGATTTTAAAGCAACCCTTAGACGGCTTATTCTAACTAAAGTGTACAAGTATGTGGATAAGGCTTTTTATGTGGGAGAAGCAAATAAAGCGTATTTTATAAAGCATGGCTTAAAGGACAATCAACTCGTTTTAGCACCACATGCTATTGACAATAATAGGTTTAGTGGTGATAAGACCAAATCTTACGAGGCGGATGCCTTGAATTGGAGGAAAGAATTGGGTTATAACGCTGACGATATCGTAATTCTGTTCGTCGGAAAACTCGAAACCAAAAAGCAACCTGATTTTTTAATGGATGCTTTTACAGCCTCTAGCGATAAAATATCAAATTCCTTACAATTGCTTATTGTCGGAGATGGTCCTTTGGAAAGTACTTTAAAAGCGCACCCACGTTCAAATGTCAAGTTTATGCCGTTTCAAAATCAAACAAAGATGCCTTTGGTGTATAGATTAGGAGACATTTTATGTTTACCATCAAAAGGACCAGGCGAAACTTGGGGACTTGCCGTCAATGAGTCTATGGCTAGCGGTAGACCCGTAATTGTATCAGATAAAGTAGGTTGCTTCCAAGATTTAGTAAGCGACGCCACTTCAGGATTTGTTTTTAAGTTTGATAGTATAGAGGATTTGAAAGAGATCCTTGTAAATTTGCATAAATTTTCGCTCAATCAAATGGGTAAAATAGCAAAAGAAAAAATTCAAGATTATAATTTTTTAAGCATTGTTAAGGCAATAGAGACCAATCTATAAATGGAGACTTCAAAAAAACCTCATATAAGTGTTGTATTACCGGTATATACAGGAATGGCGTATCTGCGTCAATCTGTTGAGTCAGTGCTTAATCAAGAGGTTGGTGATATAGATTTTGAGTTTCTAATTTGTGATGATTGTTCTAAAGATGATAGTTATGAGTATTTGAAGACGCTTACCGATTCCAGAGTAAAAGTGTTCAGGAATGAGACGAATAAAGGCTTATTTCCAACTTTAAATTTTTTGATTAAGAAAGCTAATACTGATTTAATTCATCTTTGGGCTCAGGATGATGTTATGCTAGCAAATTGTCTAAAAGAAACCATTGCTTTTCATAAAGAATTTCCAGAGGTCAACTTTAGTTTTTCACGATTACAAGGTATAGATGCCCACGGAAATTTATTAAAACGACCAGATACGTTTGAAAACAGAGTATTATCCGTGGAGGATCACGCCATAAGTTCTTTGCTTTATGGAAGTATTGCGGGTAATATTGCCAATGTTTGTATCGTCAAGGAGGCGTGCAAAAACGTTGGTTATTTTGATGAATCTATGATTTATGTTGGCGATTTTAAAATGTGGTGTGTACTATCTAAAGACACACCGGTTGGAATGAATGGAAATATCTTGGTAAACGTAAGGCAGCACACAGGGCAATTAAGTAGAAATTTAGGGGCCTCCTTTTATAGGTTAAAAGAGAACTATGAGGTATACCAATGTTTCTTAGCGTCCTTAAGGCCAGAATTAAGAACAAAATTAGAGACCACAATCAAATGGAAAATATATCCAACCTATTTGAATCAGTATCTTTTTATTTTAAAAAGTAAAAGGTTTGACTTGGCAAAAAAATACCGTAAAGAACTTAAGAAATATGACAATCTTATATCCTTGATTTTTAAATGGATAGTAATTAGACTTCTAAGGCTTTTTAAGTTTGAACAAAACTTTTATGAATTTAGATTTTACAAAAAAATACGACGTATAAAAAAGACCAAACAAAATACTTCAAAAAGCTAAACGTTGTGAATCAAATTGTCATCATCATCGCAGGAATGCATAGATCAGGAACCTCGTTATCTGGAAGTCTCCTAGAGAAATCTGGTTTATTTATCGGAGAGGATCTCTTATCTCATGGCTTTGATAATAAAAAAGGACATTTTGAAGATTTAGAAATTCTTAAGATCCATGAAAAGGATTTGAATTCAAAACATTTGGACACCAGAGGGTTAAAAGGAGCGATAAAAGGAAATCTTAAGTTTGAATCGTTCACGAATAAGGCCATTGATGAATTTCTATTAAAAAGAAAACATCATTTATTTTGGGGATGGAAAGAACCGAGAACAACCTTATACCTGCAGGCTTGGAAACAAAAGTTATCTCATGCAAAGTGTATTGCGATTTATAGACATTACGACGAGGTCGAAGATTCTTTAATGAGGCGTTATCGCTATAAAATAGAACATGGAGTAGGTATGAGTAGTACTGTAAGACTAAAGCATGTATTACTCTATCCTATTAATGTCTTTATTAAAAAACATGAAGCATACAAAGCTTGGTATGTTTATAATAAAAATATTCTCGCGTATAAAAAACAATACCCAAAAGATGTTATTATTTTTGAATTGAATCACTTTTTAGGTAATTATAATAACGCTATACTACATGTAAGTAAACAATTTAATACTGAACTGAAAGAGATAGATATTGATAATATTTTTGAAAAGTCTCTTCTCAAAAACAAGAAGAGTAACAGACTTAAAATAAGGCTATTTTCTAAGAAAAAATTGGATACTGTTTTCAGTGAACTTAATGATCAGGCATTATGGATGTAAGTCAAAAAAGACTAATCATGTTAATTAGCCTGTTAACTTTGGTTTCTGCAGTAATCGGCCCACATCTATTATCGTCACTTCTAGCTTTAGTGCCATTTATCGTTATTATCGCCTTATTTTTTAAATTGCGAAATCCTATTTTTCTTACCGTTTTTTTGGCTTTAGTCTTTCAGTGGTTTCAAATAAACATCAAAATCATATATGGAAATATAGCCAATCTCCCCTTGCAGTTACAATTTAGTTTCCATCAAGATATAGAGTATTTGTATACTGCAAATGCTTTAAGTAATATCGGCTTATTGTTTTTCGCATTTGGACTGTATGTACCTCTAAAAAAACGATTTAAAGACTTTGATTTAACACAAAGCATGGATGTTAGATACCACCCAGAAAAGGTATTGAGAAATTATATCATATTCTCTATAGGCATATCCTTTCTTTTTCTTTTTAGAAATAGTATTCCAGGAATTAATACAGTCATCGTTGCCTTTGCTAAGTTAAAATGGGGAGTATTATTGCTGACAATTATTTACTGTAATCTATTTGATAGAAAGAAGAAATTGCTTTACGCTGTTATTGGTATCGAAATATTCTTAGGGTTTACGGGCTACTTCTCAGCCTTTAAAGATATCATTCTAATAATTATTTTAGCGCTTCTTTCTATGCAAAAAGAACTCAATTCTAAAGCGCTTATAAAGTTTTCATTTATTTTCGTTATAGGTTTGTCTTTAGGTTTGGTCTGGTCAGCCATAAAAATGGATTATCGCGAGTACTTAGCTGGTGGAGAATATTCTCAAAAAGTCGTGGTGAGTAAAACAGAAGCCACTAATGAAATGATTAATCAAGTCAATGAGGTTACTATTGAGGATGTCAGTATGGCTTCTGAAGCCTTGTTAGATAGAATCAGTTATATTGAATTTTTTTCAATTGTATTAAGAAATGTGCCTAATTTAATGCCTTACGAAGATGGGGCCATTATAAAAGAGTCAACCTTATTTTATTTTAAACCAAGAATATTTTTCCCCGACAAAGCGGTCATCGATGATTCTGATCACACCAATACGTATACAAATTTAGATTTAATGGACGATGGTAAGGCGTCTCATAGTATTGGTTTTATGACCGATGCTTATATAGATTTTGGTCCTTTCGGAATGATGATTTTGTTATTTGTTATTGGTTTGGTAATAGGCTGGTCAATGAAGCTCTTAATCCTAAAATCACCAAATATGTTTTGGGCGATTATTTTTATAATACCATTCTATTTTTTAATTAGCGTTTATAGTTTTAATATGATAAAAGTGGTTGGTAATTTTATTACTTATATCATACCCATATTTCTGCTTAGAAAAGTGCTTTATAAACTGTTTGATAGATATTTTATATAATTTGAAATTCAAGACCCATTTATTTTTTAGAAAACCAGAAGATGGTTTCAATAGTATAGAAAATGTTTTCCATACTTTGGAAAGTGAACTAGCAAAGCACTGTATAATTAATAAGATAGAACTTCCTGAACAAGGTGTAAACTTAAAATCTATTGCAAGAAACTTGAAGTTTGTTAGAAAAAATCGTGCAGATGTTAATCACATCACTGGACATGTAAATTACATTGCATTATGCTCTGGAAGGCATACGGTTTTAACCATTCATGATATGATCTCAGGATTTCAAAGTCATAGACTGAAAAACACCTTTATTCTAATTTTTTGGTTCTGGATTCCGTCTTTATTGGCTAAACGAATCACAGTTATTTCAGAGTACACCCAAGATGAGGTTAAACGTTTAATTCCGTTTGCTAAAAAGAAAGTAAGACTCATTGGAAATCCCATTAGTTCAAAATTTACGTACCACCCTAAAGTTTTTAATTCTAAAACGCCTAGAATTCTGTGTGTAGGAACTAAACCAAACAAGAATCTAAGTACTATATTTAAAGCCTTAGAAAATATAGAATGTGAACTCATCATCTTAGGTAAACTTCATGCGGATCAAATTATGGAACTTCAATCGTATGATATAACATATAAGACCTTTGAAAATATGAGCTATGACGAAGTCATAACGCTATATATTGATTCAGATTTACTTTGTTTTGCTTCAACTTTTGAAGGCTTTGGAATGCCTATCATTGAAGCTCAAGCCATTGGTAGGCCAGTGGTAACCTCCAATATTGGAGCTATGAAAGAAACAGCTAAAACGTCAGCTTGCTTGGTTAATCCATACGATTATAAATCGATTGAAGATGGGATTATTGAAGTTTGTAATAATGAGACTTATAGAAATGAACTTATAAAAAAAGGGCTTAAAAATGTGGAGCGTTTCCAGGCTTCAGTCATTGCACGAGAGTATATGAAAGTTTACGAGGAAGTTTTAAATTCATGAAGCGTAAAAAAATACTGATTACGATAGATTGGTTTCTACCCGGTACAAGGTCTGGTGGACCTGTAAGGTCTTACGCTAATATGTTGGATCATTTAGGGACTTATTATGATTTTTATGTGGTGACGAGAGATACCGATTTTTTGTCCGATGAGGTGTATAGTGGGATACAATCTAATGCATGGAACAAAATCAATGACCATACTCAAATCTATTATTTTTCTAAGAATGCTTTGACCAAAAAAAACTTAAAAGCACTGTTCGATAAAACTGAATTTGATGCGGCCTATGTGAACGGAATATATAGCTGGTATTTTTCAATTCTTCCAGTCCTATTATTAAAAAAGCATCCTAATGTGATCGTATCCGCTAGAGGGATGTTAAATCCGCAAGCGTTTTCAGTAAAACCACTAAAAAAGAAATTATTCCTCACCATTGCTAAGCTATTTAATGTGTACAAAAATGTTAAGTTTCATGCGACTAATACAGATGAGGCTAATCATATAAATAGGATCATAGGTAAACGATTTGAAGTCAAAATAGCACCTAATCTTCCGAGAAAAATAGAACATTTAAATATTGAAAAAAGAGTTTTAAAATCCCCTTTAAAATTAGTTAACGTCGCGAGAGTTTCTATAGAAAAGGGGACATTGAAAATGATAGAAGCTCTTAAAACGACTCAAACTGATGTAATGTTGGATATTTTTGGTCCTATTTACGACGAAGCATATTGGGAAAAATGTCAAATGGCCATTGCAAAATTACCAAATCGGATTACGGTGACTTACAAAGGCTTTATAGAAAGTGCATTGGTGTTAGAGACTATAAAAGCCTACGACTTTTTTATTTTATTATCTGAAGGAGAGAATTTCGGGCATTCTATCTTAGAGGCCCTGTCAGTGGGTTGTCCGGTGATTATTTCTGAGAACACACCATGGAGAGACTTAGAAACAAAAGGAATTGGTTGGGATTTAAATATTGATGATAGTAAAGAGACCTCAAATGTTTTTGAACACATTTCAAAAATGAATCAAGTTGAGTATAATGAAATGTCTAAACAAGCTTTTATATTTGCAAAGCGTTTTTCAGAGGACGAACAATTGCTTATTCAGAACAAAAACTTATTTTTATAAAAACTAATAAAAAGCTATGAAACGAATTTTAATAACTGGAGGAGCGGGTTTTGTCGGTTCGCATTTATGTGAACGCTTATTGCATGAAGGAAATGAGGTAATCTGTTTGGACAATTACTTTACAGGAAGTAAAAAAAATATTGAGCATTTAATGGATAGCCACTATTTTGAACTGGTTCGTCATGATGTTACTAACCCTTATATGGTTGAGGTCGATGAAATTTACAATATGGCTTGTCCGGCATCACCCGTTCATTATCAATATAACCCTATAAAAACAATTAAGACCTCTGTCATGGGCGCTATTAATATGTTAGGACTTGCAAAACGAGTTAAGGCAAAAATCTTACAAGCGTCTACAAGTGAGGTTTATGGCGATCCTGCAGTGCACCCTCAGCCTGAAACCTATTGGGGAAACGTTAATCCGATTGGTTTGCGCTCTTGTTATGACGAAGGGAAACGCTGTGCTGAAACGCTATTTATGGACTATTATATTCAAAATCAAGTAAAAATTAAAATTATTAGAATTTTTAATACTTATGGTCCAAATATGAATCCTAATGATGGTAGAGTTGTTTCAAATTTTATCGTTCAGGCCTTAAAAGGAGAAGACATCACCATATTTGGTGATGGTACGCAAACGCGTAGTTTTCAATATGTAGATGACTTAGTCGAAGGTACCATAAGAATGATGAACAGTAGAGATGGTTTTGTTGGTCCTGTGAATTTAGGGAACCCTCATGAGTTCACCATGTTAGAATTAGCGAAAAAAGTATTAGACTTAACCAACTCTAAGTCTAAATTGTTATATTTACCTTTGCCTCAAGATGATCCATTGCAGCGAAAGCCTGTTATTGATTTGGCAAAAAAGGAGCTCAATGGATGGACTCCGAAAGTTGAGTTGGATGAAGGCTTGACAAATACAATTGCTTATTTTGACGCTATACTAGCAAAATAATTGAAAACGAACCTTTCAACATATAATAATAATTGGTATCAACCTGGATCTAGTATAAAACGATTTCTTTGGTATTTTATTAATGAACTATTTTTAAAAAATCGTTTCAACCCATCCTCATCAATTAAAGTTTTTTGGCTGAAATGTTTTGGAGCTAAAATAGGTTCTGATGTGGTTATAAAACCAGCTGTTAATATAAAATACCCTTGGAAATTGAATATTGGTGATCACGTTTGGATAGGAGAGGACGTTTGGATAGACAATCTTGATATTGTAAGTATATCTGACAATGTTTGTATATCTCAAGGCGCATTTCTAATCTGTGGAAATCACAATTATAAAATGTCATCGTTTGATCTCATAATAAAACCTATAAGCCTCGAGGCTGGTGCATGGATTGGGGCTAAAAGTATTGTGGGTCCTGGAGTAATCGTTGGAAGTCACGCGGTTTTATCCTTAGGCTCCGTTACCAGTACTAATCTCGAGCCAAATAGTATTTACCGTGGTAATCCAGCGATAAAAGTTAAAACTAGAACCATTAATTGATGTCTTTAAAAGTAAGTTTAATCACAGCGACCTACAACAGTGCTAGGACTTTAGAAAAGTGCATGAACTCGGTCTTAAATCAGACGTATTTTAATATTGAATATATTTTGATTGATGGTAATTCTAGTGATAATACCTTAGAATTGATAAAAACTAAAGCTAAGGACTATAATAACATCAAATGGGTTTCTGAAAACGATCTAGGCATTTATGATGCACTCAATAAAGGCTTATCTAAAGTAACTGGAGATATTGTGGGATTTTTGCATAGCGATGATTATTTAGCTAAATCCATAACCATCGAGAATATTGTGAATGCCTTTAATACTCATAAAGTTGATGGGGTTTATGGTAATTTACATTATGTGAATTACGTTGACGTCAACCAGATTGTTAGAAATTGGAGAAGTCAACCCTTTCATCAAAAACTCTTGAATCGTGGATGGATGCCTGCGCATCCAACATTATATTTAAAGAAAGAAATTTATCAAGACAATGGTAATTTTAATATTGAATATGATATCGCTGCAGATTATGATTTTATTTTGAGAATATTTGGCAATAGCACATATGATTTTTACTTTTTACCCGAAACGATAGTAAAAATGAGGGTTGGAGGAGCGAGCAATCACAGTCTTAAAAATATTATAGACAAGACTAAGGAAGATTTTAGAGCTGCAAAAACCAATGGATTAAACGTGCCTTTTAAAGTCATTCTACAAAAGAATTTAACGAAGATACCACAATGGTTTAGAAAGTAATACTTTCTTTAGACCATATCTCTCTAATGTAGATGATAGTTAGTAAATTGCTTTTCAACTAGTTTTTACTTCAAACTTGTTGATATCAACTATATTTGCTACTGTAATTATTTTATTATTTAAAATATTAAGCACGGTATATGATAAAAGAACTACTGAAGTATTTCAAACCAACAGATTACCTCGAAATATGGCTCTCCCTAACTTTTTTGATTGCTTTCGTTGTCTCATTATCTACTTATCCTGCAATATTCAAAGTAGCCATAGCGAAGCGTTTGATGGATCAACCTGGTGATAGAAGCGTGCACAGTAAAATGACGCCTACCTTGGGAGGTGTAGGGATTTTTATAAGTTTGGTTGTTGTTATTACAACCATTGGTGCTTTATTAGATACTAAAATATTACTTTTAGTACTTGGGAGTTTAACGTTGCTATTTTTTCTTGGTCTAAAAGATGATTTATTAATTCTATCACCAAGAAAGAAATTAATAGGTCAAATAGTAGCGGCATCTTTGCTAATTATTTTTATAGATACACGAATTTTAGGATTGTCTGGGATTTTTGGAATAACGATAGTACCCTATTGGCTGTCCGTTACATTTACACTTTTTGTTTACGTTTTGGTTATAAATGCCTACAATCTCATCGACGGTGTAGATGGTCTAGCAGGTTGTCTAGCTGCTGCTGGGTCTGCTGCATTTGCATTTTTATTTATAAAAACTAATGATATCACGATGTCAACCATTACTGTAGCGACTATAGGAGCTTTAATTCCATTTTTACGGTTGAACTTTTCGAAGCGGAGGAAAATCTTCATGGGTGACACAGGATCAATGATTGTGGGTTTTTTACTCGCCTTTAGTTCGGTGCGATTTTTAAATACCGCTCAAATAAATTCAAATTCTTTGTATTATGATTCTGCACCAATATTGGTATTGGCAATACTGTTTTTTCCTCTTTTAGATACCCTTAGAATATTTTTAATTCGATTGGTGATTTTAAGAAAGAGTCCGTTTTCAGCAGATCAAAACCACATCCATCACCGATTTTTACAACTAGGATTTTCGCATGCACAAACAACAATCTACATTGTGGTGTTGAATTTGTTACTTATTGCTTTTGTATACCATATAGCACATCTTGAAATCTTATTTCAGTTTCTATTATTAATTGTGGTGGGAGCCCTTTTGTACTCTTCTTTATTCATATATAATTGGGTTACCATGAAAAAATGGTTATCAGAATCTACAAGAACGTAGGGGTGCAAACACTTAAATTGACATAACTTTTGTCAATCGTTTAATTGCCACTATATTTGTGACTTGTTTTAAGTTTTACATTTATGAAGAAAATTTTAGGTGTTTGTGTGATTTTTGTTTTTGCAGTTTCATGCGCGTCAAAGAAAGATATATTGTATATGCAAGATTCCAACGAATATGCTCAAACAACTTTACAGTTTTCAAGTCCTAAAATTCAGCCAAATGATATTTTGAAAATTGATGTAGGAGCCTTAGTACGTGAATCTGCAATACCCTATAATAAACAATCCAATAATGCAGCTGGAGCTCTTCAATTAATGCAATTAGAAGGCTATTTAGTGTCCGAAGATAACACAATTAATTTCCCTCAGCTAGGTTTAATTTCTACTGAAAATAAAACGGTTCTAGAGTTTCAAACTTATATTAAGGAGCTTCTTGAAGATGGCGGTCATTTAAAAAACCCTACAGTAAATGTAAGATTATTAAACGCAAAAGTAACTATTTTGGGAGAGGTGAATAGTCCAGGAACCTATAACTTTACGGAATATAATATTACTTTATTGCAGGCTTTAGGATATGCTAGTGATTTAACAATTAACGGAAAGCGTGAGGATATAATTGTATTGAGAGAATCTGAAGGCAATAGATTAATTTCACATATTGATTTAACGTCAACCGAATTTATCGGTACCGATTTTTATCAAATTAAGCCTAATGATGTCATTATTGTTAATCCTAACAATCCTAAAGTAAAAAGTGCTGGTTTTATTGGTAATACGGCTACTTTTTTGTCAGTGTTTTCAATTTTATTAACCACAGTTGTGTTAATTTCCCGATAATTATGAATACAGAGTCCAATGTTCTGCCTCAAAAAAAGAACGACCAAGGCGAAATTATAAAGCATGAAGTAAAAAAGTATGCACGATACTGGTATTGGTTTGCCATCGGTGCCGTCTTGGCAATCCTTGTGGCCTATTTGTACTTGCGATATACCCCTAGAATATATTCATCTTCTGCCAAGATAAAAATCTTGAATAAAACTAAGGGTCTAGAATTGCCTTCTTCTGCATTTGTTTTTAATAGATCCAATATTAATTTGGAAAACGAAATTGAAATATTAAAATCTTACCGTATTATAGAGGATGTCGTAAAGCAATTAAATTTGACCATGCGGTATTATGAGGAAGGAAATGTGTTAATCACAGAAATAGATAAATTCCCATTTCGCCTCACTAAAATAATACCTAACGACAGTATTACGGGTTTTTCCAAGTTTAGAATAAATGTTTTAAAAAATGGATTCAAAATCTATCGAGGTGATTCTGAACAAGCGGTTGTTATTCCAAATTTTAACTCGTTTAATGTAAAGCATAATTTGCCTTTTGAATTGCAGTTTAATTCACCAGAAGCAGCTAAAACTCATTTGGATAAAACATACATTTTGGTATTTGTGCCTGTGAGTAGTGCCACTGGGCAATTAAAAATCCAATTGGGTGTAAATATGTTAGGAAAAGGTAGTGATCTCCTAAAATTGACGCATACAGGTCAGAGTAGGTCGCGCTCTAATACCATACTAAATACATTGGTAGATGTATTCAATCAAGATGGTATAGATGATAGACAACAAGTATCAAAACGCACCATCGATTTCATAGAT
>Ga0316189_10002311_pt1 | contig 18817 bp, 7 predicted proteins | sample LowCovwburrow_MG_FD_204930 | JGI IMG/M metagenome (GOLD analysis project Ga0316189, IMG submission 204930) | Coastal sediment microbial communities from Maine, United States - Lowes Cove worm burrow | ecosystem: Environmental > Aquatic > Marine > Coastal > Sediment | place: USA: Maine...
AAATCCAATCCTTTAGCTTTATAGTGCTTAATGGCTTTATTGGCGTTTATTTTATGAGTTTGACCAATCATTTCGTCCATGGTTCTAAACCCTAATTGAGCCATGATGCCTCTCAATTCTTCAGCTATATAGTAGAAAAAATTAATAACGTGTTCTGGCGTGCCTTTAAAGTTTTTACGTAACTCTTTATCTTGGGTAGCAATACCAACGGGGCATGTATTTAAGTGGCATTTACGCATCATAATACAACCTGAGGCTACAAGAGGTGCAGTAGCAAAACCAAACTCTTCTGCTCCTAATAAGGTAGCAATGGCAACATCGCGTCCTGTTTTTAATTGTCCGTCACATTCTACAACAATTCTGCTTCTTAACTTGTTTAAAACTAAGGTTTGTTGTGCTTCGGCTAAACCAAGTTCCCAAGGTAAACCTGCATGCTTTAAAGAGGTTAAAGGGGATGCTCCTGTGCCACCATCGTATCCTGCTATTAAAACCACATCAGCTTTAGCCTTTGCAACACCAGCAGCAATGGTACCAACGCCAACTTCAGATACTAGTTTTACGTTTATTCTTGCTTCGCGATTAGCGTTTTTTAGATCGTAAATTAATTGTGCTAAATCTTCAATAGAGTAAATATCGTGATGTGGCGGCGGTGAAATTAAGCCTACAAAAGGGGTCGAGTTACGTGCTGCGGCGATCCATGGTAATACTTTTTCGCCAGGTAATTGTCCACCTTCGCCTGGTTTTGCTCCTTGAGCCATTTTAATTTGAATCTCTTTGGCGTTGGTTAAGTAATGTGAAGTTACTCCAAAACGACCAGAAGCTACTTGCTTTATGGCAGAGTTTCGGCTATCGCCATTGACGTCTGGTTGAAAACGATTTCTGTCTTCGCCACCTTCTCCAGAGTTAGATTTAGCTCCAATACGGTTCATGGCAATGGCTAAATTTTCGTGAGCTTCACGAGAAATAGACCCGTAAGACATCGCACCTGTTTTAAAACGCTTTACAATTTCTGTCCAAGGTTCAACTTCATCTATAGGAATTGGGTCTAAATTATCAAATTCAAATAAGCCACGAATAGTCATTAGGTTTTCAGACTGCTCGTTAATAGCTTTAGCATATACATTATAGCTAGCTTGATCACTAAGTCTAACAGCTTGTTGTAATTTTGCAACGGTTGTAGGGTTAAACATGTGGCGTTCGCCATTACGGCGCCATCTATAATCGCCACCTATATTTAAACCTAAACGTTTATCTATAAATTTATCAGGATAGGCATATTTATAGCGTTCGTTAATTTCTTTTTCAATTTCATATAGCCCTATACCTTCAATTCTTGAAGCGGTGTATGGAAAATATTTTTCAACAAATTGCGAATTGAAACCTACAATTTCGAATATTTGGGAGCCTCTGTACGAATGTAGTGTTGAGATTCCTATTTTGTTCATTATTTTTAAAATGCCTTTCCCTATGGCCTTATTGAAATTATCCACAGCTTTTTGCTCGTCCATTCCGGTAATGAAGCCTTCCTTTACTTGCATCCTTATAATCTCATTTACCATATATGGATTAATGGCACTTGCACCGTAACCAAATAAAGTTGCAAAGTGATGTGGTTCGCGAGGTTCTGCAGATTCGATAATAATATCGAAATAAGAACGCTTGCGTAAACGATTCATTTGATGATTTACATATGAGCAAGCTAATAAGGCTGGAATGGGTGCCAATTCTTTATTAACACCTCTATCTGATAAGATAATAATATTTGTTCCTCTATCTAATGCTTTTGTAATTTGTACAATAATGTTTTCTAAAGCATCTTCAAGTCCGTTAAGCCCTTTCTCTTTTGGATAAAGCATTTCTATAGTTTCGGTTTTAAAACTTTCAACTGAAATGCATCTTATTTTTTCTAAATCGGCATTAGAAATTACAGGATTTTGTATTTTTAGCTTTCTACATTGTCTTTCGGTAATACTGAATATGTTTCTGTCTTTACCAAGAGATAAACTTATGTCTGTTACAATTTCCTCACGAATACCATCTAAAGGCGGATTAGTAACTTGTGCAAATAATTGTTTGAAGTAGTTTGAAATAAGTTGTGGTTTGTCAGATAAAACGGCTAAAGGGGTGTCTATACCCATAGACCCTAAGGCTTCTTTGCCTACAACAGCCATTGGTGTTATAACTTCTTGAATATCTTCAAACGTATAGTTAAATAAACGCTGTCTTGTTTTTATATCTATGGTTTCTATTGGACAGGTTTCGTTATTATAAGGAATGTCTTTTAAGTGTAATCTGGTTTTATCTAACCATTTTTGATAAGGTCTTTCAGAAACAATTTTACTTTTAATTTCTTCATCGTTAATAATACGTCCTTCGTTCATGTCAACCAAAAACATTTTTCCTGGCTCTAATCGTCCATGACTTACAACATCTTCTGGAGCAATATCAACCACCCCAATTTCAGACGACATAATGAGTTTTCCGCTTTTGGTAACTGTGTATCTTGAAGGTCTTAAGCCGTTTCTATCTAATAAGGCACCAATATAATTACCATCTGTAAAAGGCACCGATGCTGGTCCATCCCAAGGCTCCATAATACAAGCGTTATACTCATAAAATGCTTTGCGTTCTGGCGACATGGTTTTGTGTTTTTCCCAGGCTTCAGGAATCATCATCATCATCACTTCTGGTAGTGAACGCCCTGTATGTGTTAGTAATTCTACAACCATATCCATAGATGCAGAATCTGATTTACCTGGTAAAATAATTGGGAATAACTTATCAATTTGAGGGCCAAAAACCTCGCTTTTCATGATTTCTTCGCGTACACGCATTCTACTCACATTACCACGAAGCGTATTTATTTCTCCGTTTTGGCACATAAATCTAAAAGGTTGTGCTAATTCCCATGTTGGCATTGTGTTGGTAGAAAAACGTTGATGTACTAATGCAAGTCGAGTAACTAAATCTGTTTCTTGTAAATCTTTATAATATGGACCAATATCTTCAGGCATAATAATACCCTTGTATATTAGCGTTGTTGTTGATAAACTTGATACATAGAAATAAGACACTTGAGACATTTTAGAGCCTGCAATAGTATGCTCGGTTATTTTGCGAGCTGCATATAGTTTTGCTTTGAAAACATCTTCAGAAATATCATTGGTTTTCCCTACAAAGAGTTGTTCAATATTTGGCTCGGATGCTAATGCAATCTCTCCTAAATGTGAAGCGTCTACAGGTACCTTTCTCCATCCTAAAACCGATAAGCCTTGGGCAATTATTTCTCTTTCGAAAGTGTCTTTACAAAATTTATATTGGTTGACGTTTTTTGGCAAAAACACCATGCCTACGGCATATTTTCCTTGTACAGGGATTTTAAAACCACAAACCCTTTTAAAATAGGAGTGAGGAATATCAATTAAAAGACCAGCACCATCGCCAGTTTTTCCATCGGCACTAACACCGCCTCTATGCTCTAATTTTACTAGAATTTCTAAAGCATCGTGTATAATTTGATTGTTTTTTTCTCCTTTAAGATTACATATAAAACCTGCGCCACAATTTTCATGTTCAAATTCGGGTAAATATAGTCCTTGTTTCTTCAGCATAATCAACAAATTTTAAATTAAAAAATAGGCATTAAAAAGCTAAGATATGCACTAGTTTTTGAATAACAATAAGGGTTAAATCATTATTCCGATTATGAAAATTTAGTCAATGTAAAACTAATTATATATCAGTTAAACAAAAAATTTTTAATAAATATTCAATACATATTATTAAGTGTTATATGTAAAAGTGTGAATTGATAACAATAAAACTTCATGTCGTCAAAAATAAAATCATTCGAAAATTGAAAAAACCAATAATAATGCAAAAAAGAGATTATGAAAAAAACAAAAAATTAATTCAAAAACAGAAGACCCATAAAAAAATAGGGTAAAAATATAAATATAGTTAAAAATCATTATAACAACCCTAATTTTTTATGGGGTAAATGATTTTTTATATAGTTTTGAGCCGTTATAAGAAAATATATAAAGAACTAATAACTGAAAATTAAACATTATGAAAAAAATTACGACACTTTCAATGCTTTTTCTAGCAACTGTATTATTTGCTCAAGAAAAAGCAACAGAAAAAAAGATTTCTATTAGCGGTAGTGTAGATGCTTATTATCAAACTAATTTATCATCTACTGATGAGTCGAATGCTATATTTAATGGAGGAGATGGTGGAGTTCAATCTTTTGGAACATCATTTGCTAACCAAACAGGCTTTGCTCTAGGAATGGCAAATATTATAGCTTCTTATGAAGGCGAAAAAACAGGAGCTGTTGCAGATTTAGCTTTTGGAACTAGAGGATTGCAAGCCGTTGGTGGAGATGCAGACGTTTTTATTAATCAATTATACGCCTACTGGAATGTGTCTGAAGGAACAACTTTAACCCTAGGTAGATTTAATACTTATTTAGGTTACGAAGTTATCTCTCCAACAGCAAACTTTAATTATAGTACCTCTTATTTATTTTCTAACGGACCATTTTCTCATGTTGGTTTAAAAGCAGATTTTGCTTTAGCTGACGATTTTAGCTTGATGCTTGCTGTAATGAACCCAACAGACGTAAACAATAACTTAATTGGTGGTTATGCATTAGGAGCACAATTAGGGTGTGCTGGACAATTTTTAAACCTATATTATGATGATAAAGAAGTTTTAGGATTTGAAATAGATTACACGGGTGGTTTTGATGTGTCTGATGATTTATTTTTAGGAATTAATGCTGCTTATGCCGATAACGAAGGGAATGGATTTTATGGCGCTGCATTATACCCTCAGTTAGCAACTTCTGATGATTTCTCAATTGGTTTAAGAGGCGAATACTTTAATTGGATGATTGATGATGTTTCAAATGAGCCTAATGTGTTTGCAGTTACTTTAACTGGAAGTTATACCATTGAAAACTTAATTATTAAGCCCGAATTACGCTTAGATAGTAATTCTGATGAGGTTTATTTTAATAGTGATTTAATGCCAACTAAAAGCTTAGCGGCTTTTACAATGGCAGCAATTTATTCATTCTAAAAACCTTAAAAGTATTGCTCCTGTCTAGAAGCAATGCTTTTTAGTAATAATCAAAAATACATATTTAATTATGAAAAAAGTAGAAGCAATTATTAGAAAATCCAAGTATAGTGCAGTTAGAGACGCATTGCATGAAGTTGGTGTAAATTTTTTCTCTTACTGGGATGTAACTGGATTAGGAAATGAAAAAGAAGGACATGTTTACAGAGGCGTATCGTATAGTACGAGCGATATTCAACGAAGGCATATAGCAATTGTTGTAAATGATGATTTTGAAGAAATAACCGTTCAAACCATTTTAAAAGCTGCAAGAACAGGCGATGTTGGAGATGGAAAAATCTTTGTTTCCGATATCAAGGAATGTTACAGAATAAGAACAGGAGATAAAGGCGGAGACACTTTAAGATAATAATCATCAAACAATAAATATATTATGGAATTACTTACAACAAATAATGTATGGATGATGATCTGTACAGCACTCGTTTTTTTTATGCACTTAGGTTTTGCGTTTTTAGAGATAGGATTAACGAGACAAAAAAATACAATAAACATACTTTTTAAAAACATTTTTATAATTACAGTTGGTTTACTATTATACTGCTTAGTTGGGTTTAACTTAATGTATCCAGGTTTTGAATCTGGTGATTGGGGACTATTTGGTTTTGCAGGGCTCGGATTAGATTCACCATTAACAGCCGAAGGGGCTTTAGATTTAGCATATAACGAAGGCTATACGTATTGGACAGACTTCTTATTTCAAGGGATGTTTGCAGCAACAGCAGCAACCATTGTTTCTGGAGCAGTAGCAGAGCGTATGAAAATTGTACCATTTATGATTTTTGCAATCGTTTATGTAGGTTTTATTTACCCTATTGCAGGCTCGTGGAAATGGGGCGGCGGGTTTTTACAAACTTTAGAAACTCCTTTTTACGATTTTGCAGGTTCAACATTAGTGCATTCAGTTGGTGGATGGGCAGCGTTAGTAGCAGTTTGGTTATTAGGTTCTCGTATCGGTAAATTTAAAAATGGGAAACCACAAGCCATACCTGGACATAATATTCCTTTAGCAACTGCTGGTGTATTAATTCTTTGGTTAGGTTGGTTTGGATTTAATGGTGGGTCTGTGCTTTCTGCCGATCCAGGATTAACCTCTTTAACATTAGTAACAACGTGTTTAGCAGCAGCAGCAGGCGGTGTAGTAGCAATGTTAGTATCAACCATTTGCTATAAGAACCTAGATTTAACTATGTTTTTAAACGGTATTCTAGGTGGGTTAGTTGGTATTACTGCTGGCGCAGACCAAATGAGCCCTACAGATGCTATTTTAATTGGATCTGTTGCTGGAGCTATTATTGTATTTGCGGTTAGTTGCATTGATAGATTAAAGTTAGATGATCCCGTTGGTGCTATTGCAGTACATTTAATTTGTGGTATCTGGGGAACTTTAGCTGTTGGTATTTTTGGAGCATTAGCTGGTTGGAGTCAATTTTTAAGCCAATTAATAGGGGTGGTTTCTTATGCTGCTATTTGTATAGTTTCTTCTTTTATAATTTTTATAGTGTTGAAAAAAACTATGGGATTAAGAGTTTCTGAAAGAGAAGAATTAGAAGGGTTAGATGCCCACGAGCACGGCATGGATGCTTATCCAGATTTTAGATTGAATGAGCACTAAGTAGTATTAGTTTAGTTAGTTTTTAAAAGGATGCTTTACTTTGTTTAGAGCATCCTTTTTTAAGTATTAAATAGATTGAGTTCTAAACAAGTTAAGGTTGCTTTGAGCACAAGCAACCTTACTTAAAACTAACTAAAACAATTCACTAACTACTAATCTAATAACCAGAATTTTGTTCTAAAATCCCTGGAATTAATTGAGAAGATGGTTTGGGTAATAACCTGTTTTGTTCTGTAACATTAGGATGTAAACCTTGGTTTACCTCAACGACCATTTTTCTTCTTACTAAATCAAACCAACGATTTAATTCAAACGCTAACTCCCAGTTTCTTTCATCTAAAACAGCTTCATCAAAATCTTGTTGAGACATTGCTGAAGTTAAATCTACTGATGCATTAGGGGTATTTACATCTAAACCCATAGCTCTTCTTCTAACTTTATTAATAGCTTCAAGTGCATTTGCAGAAGGAGAACCTTCTGCCATATTTGCTGCTTCGGCATATATTAGTAATACATCTGCATAACGCAACATAACATTAAACCCTTGACCATCATCAGCAATTGTTTCGCCCGCATCTCTATATTTTGCCATGTGAGGTTGAACAGCTGCATCTATCCAACTTGTTCCATCTGAAAACACTGAAGTAAACGTAGCATCTTTTCGAGGACTATCAGGAAATTCATTATAAAACCTATCTTCACTAAAGAAATCTCCCCATCCTCCTTCGCCATTACCCCAATGTCTTGAAGCTATATGCATGTGACTTCCTGAATCTCCATTAGATGCAATCGATCCATAAAAAGTAAAAATGAATTCATTGTTTATTAGCTTATTTTCTTCCTTCCACAAATCTGCAAAGCTTGGCTCTAAATCATATCCTAAACTCATAACTTCAAAAGCTTTATCTCTAGCTAGTTTATAATTTGAAGCATCTTCTATTGGCCATCCTGCCATTGTTAAATAAACTTTTGCCAACAAAGCCTTAGCTGCACCTTTTGTTGGTCTACCTTTATCTGAAAAAGAGTCAGGTAATTTGGTTTCGGCATCCTTTAAATTTTTAATAATAGATGCATAAATTTCGGCTACTGATGATTGACGTAAATTTTCGACATCGCCTTGATTTTCAAAAGTTGTTAACTGTACTTCACCAAACCAACGAACCAAATAAAAGTACGAAAATGCTCTAATAAATTTTGCTTGCCCTTCAATTTCTCCTAAAGCTTGATCAGAAATATCTTGTGCATTATTTAAATTCTCAATAATAGTATTAGCATTAGAAATGGATTGGTACAATTGTCTCCATACATTAGATACAGATTGATCGCTTCCATTTGCACTTAGCCTATCCATATCTCTAAATATTCCTGCGTCTGATCTTACATCTTCTGCGCCAGAAGTCATTATTAGTGGATATCCATAATCAAAGCCTGTATAACCTGTATACAGCGCCCTAAATGTTCCAGCTAATGCTGCTTGAAATTCGCTTTCTGTAGTGAAAAAGGAATTAGGGCTTAATAAAGATGGGGGTGTTTCATTTAATTCTATATCTGCACAGCCTCCAAATGACGCGCAAATGAGTATTAAAAAAATAAATGCTTTTTTCATTTTAAATATATTTATCTTCATCATTCTAAAATTTTATGTCTAATCCTAATGTATATTTTTTTTGTGATGGGTATGATGCTAAATCTACTCCTGCAAAAGAATCTGTAGAAGAAGATGTATTTACATTTGCTGCATTATTTGATTCTGGATCAAAACCGGTGTAGTCTGTAAAAGTTAATAAATTAGTTCCTGTTAAATAAATGTGTGCAGAACTAATTCCTAATGGTTTTAACCAAGTTTTTGATAGATTATATCCTAATGTGATATTTTTTATTCTAATATATGATCCATCTTCAACCCATCTACTAGAGTTTCTAAAATCGCCAATTGCATTATGCCCTGGTACGTTTGTGTTTTCATTTGTTGGTGTCCATGCATTCAATAAATTAACACCCGTTCCTTCGTCTTGAGACTCAATTAATGATCGTGCAATATTATAAACATCATTTCCTTGAACGCCTATAACTAACACATTCAAATCAAAATTCTTATAACTAAATGTGTTGTTCCAACCAAATGTATAATTAGGTAAAGCATTGGCTATGTTTACAAAGTCATCATTATTAATTATGCCATCATTATTTTGATCTATATATTTTGGGGAACCAGGTGCTACACCGTAAGCACCTGCTAAGATAGATTCATCACTTTTCCATACGCCAGCATACTCTAAACCTTTAATTAAACCTATAGGTTGCCCAACGTCTATCCAAATAGCATTATTAAACCCAGGTAAACCAATATTACTATTAGAGTTACTTAAAGCTATACTCGTCTCTCCACCATTGAGTGCTAATACTTCATTTTCGTTTTTAGAAAACGTAACGTTTGTATTCCATTTAAAATCTCTTTTATTAATAAATTTACTAGACAAAGTAATTTCAAAGCCTTTATTTTCCACTTCTCCTGCATTGACTAACTGTGTCTGAAATCCTGAAGCTTCTTTTAACGCTCTCTCTAACAATAAGTCTGTGGTGTTTTTTTTATAATAATCTGCAGTTAAGGATAACCCTCCGTTAAACATATTTAAATCGAAACCAAAATTTAATTGCTCTGTTGTTTCCCATTTTAAATCAGGGTTTGGAGCTTGTGTTGATAAATTTATACCAGAAGTTAATGCACCTCCGTTAAATGAAAAATTTGATCCTGTAACCAATTGTGCCAAGGACTGATAGGGTTTTATAGCTGCGTTTCCAACTTCTCCATAACTTGCTCTAAGCTTAAGATTGTTAATAGTGTTTGAGTCTGCAAGAAATTTTTCTTTAGAAATATTCCACGCGACACCAACAGAAGGGAAAAATGCATGTTTATTATTTTCTGCAAATACGGATGCAGCATCAGATCTTCCTGTAAAAATTACAGAATATCTCCCATCATAAGAATATCCTAATCTTCCCATAAAGGATTCTAGGGACTCTTCTGATCTAAATGATGATGGTGGGCTAGAAACTGCTCCTAATTCTAAATTATTATAAGATACCGCATTAGTTAAAAAATCTCTAGCACTAGCAAAACTACTATTGAATTTAGATATTTGCTGCTCATAAACCCCTGTTAATGTAAGGTTATGCTTTTCATTAAATTCTTTTTCATAAGTAAGAATATTAGTGTTTTGGTATCTTATAAACTTGCTATTTGATATAGAGGCTTCCCTATCTGATTCTGATCCATTAACTATTTTTTCGTTATAGTAAAAGCCATTTTCATCATCTATTAATTGATATGATCCGCTAATAGTCGCTTTTAATTCATTGGTGATTTTATATTCAATACTAGGATTTACAGTCATTCTATTAGAATAATTATCTCTAATTGGTTCTAAGGCTAAAGCAACAGGGTTATATTCTGTATTGGGCCCTGCTCCTCCACCAGGTTGTGAATATGTACCGTCTGAATTAAATACTGACTTTGTTGGTGAAAAACGAAATGACGCAAATATGGGGCTACCTTGACGGTCTCTAGTATTTAAGAGCGTAGGATTATCTTTAGACCAAGAGTTAAAAATATTAAGATTAACTTTTAGTTTTTCACTAAGATTTACAGATATATTTGGACGCATAGAAAATTTCTTAAATGATGAACCTGTAACTATCCCTTTGCTTTCTAAAAAATCTCCAGATATACTATAGATAACATCTTCGTTACCTCCACTAATATTTAAATGTTGATTATGTGAAAACCCACTTCTAAATATTTTATCTTGCCAATCTGTTCCTCCTCCATTATTAAAGTCTTGAATTTGATTGTCTGAAAACACTAATGGTAGTCCTCTTACTTGTCTGTTATCATTAATATATTGTGCATATTGTGATGCGTTTAACAAGTCCAATTTTTCTCTTACTTCATGTATCGTTGTATACGTGTTATAAGTAAGTTCTGGTTTCTTATTTTTTCCTTTTTTAGTGGTAATTAAAATCACGCCGCTTGCGCCTCTAGATCCATAGATTGCTGTTGCCGAAGCATCTTTTAACACTTCCATTGACTTGATATCATTAGGATGTATGTCGCCAAGGTTATTTCCTTGCACACCATCTATAACAACTAAAGGGTCATTACCTCCGTTTATTGAACTCACACCTCTAATTCTAACTGACACATTGGCGTTTGGTGAAGCATCATTGTTATTAATTTGAACTCCAGCAACTTGACCTTGTAAAACCTCGTCTACTCTTGATGAAGGGATACTTTGCAAATCTGAAACTTTTACTGAAGCTACAGCGCCAGTAATATCACTTTTCTTTTGTGTACCATATCCAACAACTATAACTTCGTCTAATTTTGATATATCTTCTTGTAACGCTATATTTAGTTTTCTTTGGTTTTTAACAGCTGTTTCTTGTGTTAAAAACCCAATGTAACTAAAAACCAACACACCGCTACTAGGTGCTTCAATAGAAAAATTGCCATCAAAATCTGTGGTAGCACCTGTAGTAGTTCCTTTTAAAAGGATTGTTACTCCTGGTAAAGGTTGGCTATCTCCTGCCGATGTAACGACACCTGTAATTGTTTGCTGTGCAAACGACATTGATGTTATTAATAAAAGCAGGAATACTATATTTATTTTTTGCTTCATAATTTATTTTCAAATAATTAATTTATTCTATTTTTAAAATATTCTTTTTACTACAATTTTAATATTAACAATTATTAAGGTGCCTCTTAAAAAAACAACCCTAGTATTCTTTAAATTTAGAAAATAGTAACTTTAAAATCTTTAGTGGTTTGGTTAGCTACATCACCACAAAGGCCGTAGTCTACCCATGCGTCTAATGTTTGTATTCGCATTCTTGTATTACCAATTACTGCATCAGTTGGCACTGTAACGGAGTTACTAAAAGGCCCCTCGTTAAGTTGAGCATCTAATCCAAATTCAATCGCTAATTCTCCAGAATCTTCAAAATCCCCATCAGCATTCCAATCTATCCATACTTTAGATTTAGACCAGTTATTAGATTGGGTAATATCTAATGTAAAAGAATTTCCAGATGTTACTCCTAAAGTCTCAGGAGTATAAAATTCATAGTTATTTGCTGGTTGATCTCCTGAATAGTTAAGATTAGTATCTGCTCCTGTTGTGGTTACTGTATCTGCATTATATCCTCCTGTTCCATTTATTGGACAATAGGCAACACCTAGGATTTCTACCTCAAAATCTTTAGTGGTTTGATTTGCTACATCTCCACACAGTCCATAATCTACCCAGGCATCTAATGTTTGTACTCGCATTCTTGAGGTTCCAATTATGGCGTCTGCTGGTACATTTATAGAGGTATTAAAAGGGCCATCGTTTAATTGGGCATCTAATCCAAATTCAACTACTAATTCCCCTAGATCTTCAAAATCTTTATCGCCATTCCAGTCAATCCATATTTTTGATTTAGACCAATTGTTAGATTGTGTTAAAGATATTGAGAACTGCGTGCTTGTTGCAACTATAAGTATTTCTGGCGTCAATTCATAATTATTTGCGGGTTGCGACCCTGCATAATTAATATCTCCTTCTGCTCCTGTAGTTACAATTGTATCTGCATTATATCCTCCTGTTCCTGTTATCGAACAATATTGCAATCCTAAGATTGCTGGATTACCGCTAGCTGCTAATTGAACAGATGCTGTTTTTTCACCTTGCTCTGTTGTTGCTGTAATTACAGCAACGCCTGGAGATACTGCTGTTATATTACCATTAGAGTCTACCGATATCACACTTGAATCACTAGACTCCCAAATAACGGTTTTAATCGTTGCATCTTCAGGAGTGAAAATGACATTATAGGATGTTTGCGATGGGTTTGCCGATACGACTTCTTCTAAGGCTATACTTTCTACTTTAATAATGACACCAATAGATATGGTTTTCATTAATGCTCCATTTTGAGATGTTGCAGTTAATATTGCATTACCTAAAGAAACACCTTTAACACCTGCTACCAAACCGGCATCGTTAAACTGTATTTGAGCAACCGATTCGTCACTTGAAACCCAAGTAACCTTTTCTGTAGCAGTAGTAGGTGAAGCTTCAACTATAATTGCTTGCACTTCCCCTATGCTTAATTGCAATTCTGATTGGCTTAACGTTATATCGCTTAATGCAACTTCGGTAATGTCATCATCTTCGCAAGAAGAAAATAATAGCATACTTAAAGCAAGCATTGATATTATTAATTTGAGTTTGTTTTTTTTCATAATTAAATTTTTAGTTGTAATTAAATAATCCCAATTTTAATTATTGACTAAATTATATGTGTTATGAAAAAGAGTAGTGCTAGAAATCCATAAAATGAGGTTGGTGTTTTCGTAAAGACATATATTTATGCGGTTTTTTTATAAAATCCTTAAGTTTTAGTGTGTGCTTTGTATATTGAAGGACTTTCTCCAAATTTTTTCTTGAACTCTTGACTAAAATGTCTTCTGTCTGTATAGCCCACTTTAAAACAAACATCTGTAATAGAAATTTTTTCGTGTGTTTTGAGTAATTGCGCAGCTCTTTGTAAACGAAAATCTCTAACAAACCCAACGGTAGTCATGCCCGTCATTGCTTTAATTTTTTTATAGACATTAGAATGACTCATTCCTATATCTTTAGCAAGTTGATCGACATTAAATTCTGATTCTTCAATATTATCTTCAATAATAGCAACTAGTTTTGTTAAAAACTCTTGATCTGGAGAATTTAATTTCACGTCTTTAGGGCGCAATAACCCTTCTTTTAAAAACCTATCTCTTAATAGTTTTCTATTTAGCAATAAATTGTTTACTCGTACTCTTAATATAGATTCATTAAAAGGCTTTGTTAAATAATCATCTGCTCCTGTCTCTAAGCCTTCAACCTTATCTGCTATAAGTGTTCTTGCTGTAAGTAATATGATAGGAATATGACTGCTTCTAATATCTGTTTTTAATTCATTACATAATGCAATGCCATCCATAACGGGCATCATAATATCGCTAATTACTAAATCTGGAATAAACTCCATGGCTTTTTCTAGTCCTTCTTTACCATTAATAGCTTCAATAATTGTATATGAATTTGATAGTAACTCTTTTAAGAAAGTTCTTAATTGATGATTGTCTTCAACAATTAAAATTGTAATCTTACTGCTTTGCTCTTCAACATTAACAACTTCGTTTACATTTAAGCTTGTTGAAGTATATGTTTCTATATTTTCATTATTTGAAACTTCAGCATCTTTAGTGTTTAGTTTTTTTATAGTCGCATTTAAAAGCGGCATTTTTATAATAAATTCGCTTCCTTTACCTAGCTCACTTTTTACTTCAATAGTTCCAGAATGTAACTCAATAATATCTTTTGCAATGGACAACCCAATACCAAAACCTTTTACTTCTAATTCATCATTGTCTTTTTGAAAAAAGCGATCAAATATCTTTACTTGTTTTTCTTTTGAAACACCTATTCCTGTATCGCTAACTATAATGTTAATATTTGCTGCATCATCTATAATTTTTACTGTAATGCTATCTCCTTCTTTGGTAAACTTAAAGGCATTTGTTAATAAATTAAAAATCGCTTTTTCTAGTTGACTTTTATCAAACGGCATTAAAATTATTTGCTTCGATTTTTCAAATCTATAATCTAGTTTTTTAGCTATGGCTTGCTGTGAGAATGTTAAATAAATTTCATTAACAAATTCAACAATATTACTTTCTTTAAGTTTTAGCTCAACATGACCAGATTCCAGTTTTCTAAAATTTAATAATTCGTTTACTAAATTTAGTAACCTATTGGTATTATCTTTTATAATAAATAGAGGATTTTGCTGCATTAATGTGGTGTCTTCTTTTAAAAGATTATTTAATGAGCCTAAAATAAGTGTTAATGGTGTTCTTATTTCATGCGAAATATTTGTAAAAAAACGTTGTTTTGCGTTGTGTAATTTATCTTCTTGTTCGCGGTGTAACTTTTCAATTTTCAATGTATTCTTCATTTCTGCCCAATTGATAGAATAACGTTGAAAGGCAAATAATAAAATAGTAAAAAGAATAAAATAAAGCGTGTATGCCCACCAAGTTCTCCAAAAAGGCGGAGAAATAGTTACATGTACTTTTTTAATTTCATTATCATTCCACAAACCATTATGTTTCTTGTTTTTTACTTTAAAAGTGTATTTTCCTGGAGATAAATTTGTAAATGTTGCTGTGTTTTGGTTGCCTATGTCTCTCCATTCATCTTCAAAACCTTCCATTTTTACTGCGAAATGTGTTTTATTTGAAAATGGATATTCAAGGGCCGTAAAATTAAATGTAAAGACTCTTTGATTGTAGTTTAATGTAATACTATCCTCATAAGATATATGGTTTTTAATACTTTTTTCATGCTCTACAGAGACACTTTTATTAAATAACTTAAAATCTGTAAATACAATTTTAGGGTCGTTTTTATAATTTTCATTTAATTTTGGATTAAAAGTAGTTACTCCGTCAATCCCACCAAAGTAGAGTATCCCATCATTATCAATAAATACAGAATTGATATGAAACTCTTTATTACTTTCTGGAAATGCTTCTATTCTTTTTAGTTTTGAATTATATTTATAAATACCCTCTTTGGTACTCATCCAAATATCTTCTTGCTTGTCTTGAATTAGCCCCACTACCGCACTATTGTTTACAGTTGTGCCTACCAGAAAATTTGTAAATTCTTTTGTTTTTGGATTAAAATGACTCAGCCCTTCTTTTGTTCCTAACCACAAATTTCCTTGTTTATCTTTTATTATGCTAAACACATAATTACTGGCTATGGTATTTGGTTTAGTTTCATCTACTTGAAAACTTTTAAATTGACCTAATTTTGGATCGTAAAAATTTAATCCGCCTCCATAAGTTGCAATCCATAAAGTACCTTCTTCAGTTAATAAAACGGAAATAGCATTATCACTACTTATAGATTTAGAATCATTTTTATTGTATCTAAAATTTGTAAACACCTGATTTTGATAATCAAAATAACTTAACCCTCCACCCCAAGTTCCTACCCATAAATCTTTTGATGGTAATTCTATAATTGACCTTACATCGTTATATGGTAAAGAGTTTTGATTATTAGCTTCTCTTTTATATTGGTTTATTATATTCTTTTCTGAATCTAGTTTCACCAGACCATTAGCAAATGTACCAACCCAATACTGCCCTTTTTCGCTTTGCTTTATACATTGAATAAAATCGCCACCAATAGACGTATTGTATTCTTTATTATAAAATTTAACTTGTCTGTTCTTTAGGTTGTAAATACTGAGACCTTTACCATCTGTACCCATCCAAACCTCATTATTATTTTTAAATATTGAAAGTACTGGTGATGCATTATAGCCTTTAGCGTCACTATATAAGAACTGAACATTATTGGACTTTTTCTCTATAACATTTAACCCTTTCCATGCAGTTCCCACCCAAGTATTAGATTGGTTGTCCTCAAAAATACAGTTCACAGTATTATTTACTATGGAGTTATGCAAACGGCTATCATTAATGTATTGCTCAATAGATTTGAACGTCGTTTCTGTTTTTACTTTTAAAATGCCTTTGCCATCTGTACCAACCCAAAGATTTCCTTCTTTATCTTCCCATATCGTTCTAATAATTGAAACATCTTCATACTCAGAATTCTTAAAAAAGTTAGTAACTGCATTATTTGTGAGGTTTAATTTTAACAAACCATTACCATTGGTACCTATTAGCAGTTCATTTTTATTATTTGAATAGATTGTATTAACAAACTCAGTTGGGAAAGTGTTTTTTCCGGAATCTAAATTATAGTGTGTAAAGGTTTCTGAGTTTTTATCAAACCTATTTAACCCGCCTCCATAAGTTCCTATCCAAAAAACATTTTTTTTATGCTGAAAAATACTCCATACGCTGTTATGGCTTAATGATAATGGATTATTTACCTGATAGATATACGCTTTAAATGAATTTGTCTTTTCTAAGAAAAGATTTAACCCGTTTTCTGTACCAATCCAAATATTTGTGCTACTATCTTCAATTATAGTATGTACATCATCAGACGAAATAGTTGTTATGTCTTTAGGGTTATTTTGATAGTTTGTAAATGAATCTTTAACCGGGTTATAAATATTTACGCCTCCACCAATAGTACCAATCCATAGTTTTCCTTTATTATCAATTTTTAACGACGTGATATCATTAGAACTAATACCACTATTTTTTTTAGTATAGACTTTAAACGTTGTACCATCATACCTGTTTAATCCATTTTTAGTGCCTATCCAAATAAACCCCAAACGGTCTTGAACAATACTAGTTACTCTACCATTAGATAAACCTTGGTCTACATTTATATGCTTAAACTGAACTTGATTTTGAGCATTCAATGATAAGGTGCTCCATAAAAAGAGCCCACAAATACACCAATATTTTAATGCTATTTTCAAACCTAGTTTGTTTATAATCTTACTTTTATAGTATAGATAAAGGTAAAGCTATTCTCTTAGCAAATTGAAAATTTTTTTCTTAATTTCTCTAGCTTGTTTTAGTTTATAAGAGTTTTATACTAAGTGGTAAATTCGTTAAATTTCTCAGCCAATTAATAAGATTATTTTTCAATTAATAATTTTTTAGTAAATATATTTCCTCTATTTGTTTTTATTCTTAAAACATAAAGTCCTTCACTCAACGTATTAGAAAAAAACACATTTTCTGAAATATTAAAACCATCAAATTTAGTTTTATATATAATTTGACCTCTCATATCAAACAATATAACATCAAAACTACCTCCATTAATATTAGGTATTTTAATCGTTAAATTATTACCTTTTTTTAATGGATTTGGAAAAACTTTTATAGAAGTTATATGATTGTTTTTAACGCCTAAAGCTGGGGAAGTATCAATTATAAAATCTTTAATAGCTGAATTTTCAAGAGTTCCGTCTGGTGTTGGCATCCCACAGGGAGTATTTGGAATTTTAGAGTTTTCGTAAGTCCATGCATCTCCGGAAACTACACGCATTTTAAAAACTCCTGTAATTGTAGTAACAGGCACCGTTACATCTAGATTATAGGTGACTTCAGAATTTGAAACTTTTTCAGGCCCCAAAGGTGTTAAGCGTTCTTGAGCGTCTTTAAAATCATTATCTCCATTCCAATCAACCCATACAATTGGGCGTGACCAACCATTCCCATTGCTAACAGACAGATTGAAAGTAGCGCCTTGTGAAATATTTAAAATCTGATTAATACTAGCATAATTATTAACTCCAACTCCTCCTGTATAATTTATATTTTTAGTACCTCCAGTAGTAACTACTGATGCCACATTGTAACTTCCTGTACCAGTAACAACGCAATAGGGATCTAAAACTTCAAGATTGAAATCTGCTGTTCCTGTTTTATCCAATGTACCGCAAGCTGATGGATTTCCTAAATCAGATTTTTTTACCTGAATTCTCACTCTTTTGTCACCCCATGTGATACTCGAAGGTATTGTTACTGGTATATTATATGATGTGTTGTTACTGCAAGAATTTGTAGCTCCTCCAGAAAACACTAACTCGCCAGCATCGTCAAAATCTTCATCATTGTTCCAATCTATCCATACAGCAGTTCTTGAACAGCTAGATGCTGCTGAATTCTGCAATGCAAATGTAAAATTGCCTTCCGCCAAAACACTAACTTTTGTGCCTGTATGATACTGATATCCTGAGTCTGGATATTGATTTGTAGAAAAATTCAAATTATTAGTACCTCCTGTAGTTACTAAAGATTTTATATAATAATCTGAATTCGCTCCTCCATTAACTTTACAATAGGAAAATGTACCTAATACTAGTTCTTCTATCATTTTTTGACCTTCTTGTACTAATGTTTCTGCTCCAAATCCACTAGAGGCATCAAAAGCATTTATGATATTATTAACAGCTACTAATTGTTGCTGACTGTAGTCGTCTATTGCATTTTCTAATGGTGCTTTTAAG
>Ga0316189_10002312_pt1 | contig 18812 bp, 21 predicted proteins | sample LowCovwburrow_MG_FD_204930 | JGI IMG/M metagenome (GOLD analysis project Ga0316189, IMG submission 204930) | Coastal sediment microbial communities from Maine, United States - Lowes Cove worm burrow | ecosystem: Environmental > Aquatic > Marine > Coastal > Sediment | place: USA: Maine...
AGATGGCCAACGTAGGACAGGCCACCTGACTTTGACCGACTGAGTCGCCGCAGGCGCTGTTTTTTTCTGCGCGCCTTAAAAAGAGAGGATAACCGTCCGCCGCAGGCGAAACCGAGCCTTTACCAACAAACATCGATAAGCCGATAGGCGCACCATCAACCCCCCAATGCTTTTCTGTTGTGAGTGTCGATCCCCCGACCGCGCACAAGACACCCACGCCACTCCGCCATGTTTAACGAGCTGTCGACCACCCCGAAGGGCCCTTGCTCAGATTGCCAGAGAGCCACCCAGGTGACCACTCACAGCGACTCAGGCTCCCGCTTGCCCAGATGTGCCCTGGCCCAGTCACTACAACTACACCAGACGGTACGAGATCAAATTGTCAACAAATACTTTTCCGTTGCTCCGATTATAGGCTCATCGACGCCCGCCGGACGATGTCAAGATTAACGTGGCCCATCGAATCAATCCCAGCCACGAATCCCAAGAGTAGGATCGTGCCGAGAAGGTTGCAAGCCCAAAACGGAAATCAATTTCCGTTTTGGACAATTCCGATCAGACGCTGCGCATGAAATGTTTGTGCCTGACCCCGGCTTGACTGATGACGTCCTCGATGCTAACGCGATCCGAGTTGAACATCAGGAATACCACCGGCTTGGGAGGAGTTCCCCAGGTCAGAGGACCATCACCGCATCCAGCATGGAACTCAACACACATCGGCCTGTCCAGGATCTGCTGGCACTGGATAGGCTTGAGACCAATACAGACATCGACACCAACTCCCATCACGACAGGATCAACAGCCCGAGTCTTGATCGTGGAGCAAAACAGTCTCAGCTTGACGTTGTTGCCCAGGACGTCAGTGATTGCCGCAGACTTGAGGAGAGCCTCAATGGATGAGGACTTGAGCCCCAACGGGACGAGGAACCGATCGTCAGACTCTAAAATTCTTGAGATCATCCTGGTAGTATCTCCCGATCCTGTTGTGCGGTTCCGTGTGAATGTTTTTGTAGAATTCAATCGAGTCCGTCACGTCATCCTCATCGCTCATCACGTCCTCAATGTGGACGATGCGAGACTGATACCCTAGAGACTTGAAGAACTCACAGCCAAGCTCGTTGGTCTCAGAGATGATGGCGTGCGCAACTCGCCGACGAGTGTGGAGCATGGAGACTTCCACCCTGCTCACTAGCTCAGTCCCGATCCCCTGATTGCGACACAGATCCTCTACCACGATCGTGATGATCTCCACTGTCCTCTGTGACCGATACAGTCCCAGGTAACAACAGGGAGAGCTATCCTTCGTTAGGAACCCAACCAGGATCTCCCTCGATGGCAGATTGTCGAACGCCCGAAACATCTCAGCGTCCCACGCATAATCACCGAACGTCTCACGCTCGATGTCCAGGACTTGATTGATATCCACCTGACCGAGAGGTTTCAGGTTTACCTTGCCGCCTTGCGCTATCCGCATAATGGATCTCCGTCATCATCTACGATATCGACGCCACCGAATGCATTATAGATCTTTGAGAATTCCGACAGAGAACAGCACTGATGCATGTGAACCAGACTGCCACCTCTCCTTGCCAGACCATCGGTAGCGCCCTCAGAAGATACGACGAGCGCTCCTCCGGCAATACCCACCACGTTGCCGCTCACTACCTGACCACTTGGGTGGTTGTAGAAAATGATCATCAGTCCTGTCCCTCGAAAAACATCAGCTTTCGGTCCCACCCCTTTCCCGCTATGCCACGGAGATGCAACGTCATGTTCTCCTTGAGAGTCAGACCTCGCAGGCCAAACTGATTTGCGCACCACTCAGGAGATCGGCAGGAGACGTGGTCTCGCCCTCGCTGGTTCGGGATCGCATGCGAATAGAGGAGATACCCGTCGACCGCATAAGCCACGTTATCGAAGTAGCTCTCCAGGTCCTCCTCTTGGATGTGTTCACCCACCTCAATACACAAACAGAGGTCAATCTGTTTCTCAAGACCGAACCACTTAGACATGACGATGGAGCCATCCCGAGTAAAGTCAGCGAACGTCACATCACCACCAGAGATGTCCTCAATGTTTGGCGTGGCATCGAACCCATGGCAGTCAGCCTTAGACACTGTGCGCAGCCAGCGAACATACTCGCCCGCACCTGCACCGATGTCCGCAACCACCCGAGTGTCGAACGTATCGACAACCTCCCTGATTGCAGATGCCAAACCTGGATCTGTCTTCCATGTTTTCTTACGCGCAAACGCTTCCGAAAATGCACCGTTATTCATCGCTCTTTTCCTTGATTGAAGATGCCCGATACCTGAGGTCCATCTTGCAGACCGCATAGGATGGATGTGTCCCAGGAAACGCCTCGTTTTCGAGAGTCAATACAACGTTTCCCTGGTCATTGATCGCAGCCCGAATGACTCTAGTTCCCTCAGGTATCCCTGACTCGTCAGCGAACTGGATCAGCCTACCGTCCTTGATGACTCCATCGCCGACGTCCACGAGGTCCAGGATCATCTCAGGCGCAATCTCCAGAGCCATCCTGTGGACGTCCTTGTTCAGAGCCTTGAAGCATGAGCACGAATTCATAACTAACCTCACTGGAACATCGAGATAAAAACAGCGACCAAGCATCCACAGAAACCGTGGCAACGTTTGACTGAGAGCCATGGTCAGATACCTAATTTCATCCTAGCCAGATAGACAATCGCCACGCCCGCAGCGATCGCAAAGATTGCAATGATGATCGCATCGATCAAGTCACGCAGGGAGAGCGAACCAGAGGAGACGTCTCGCCAGACTATTCTCTTGAGTTGCGTCACGACCGCAGACAGATACTTCTGGTGCTCGTTCATCTGTCAATCAATCCTTATGAGTCCAGCCTGCCTGCCATCACGGAAGATCTCACGCATCCTACCCTCCATCAATAGGACGAATAAGTTGTACGCTATCGAGACCTCGACCTTGCCTCTATTCATTGACCGATGTAGATCGTCAATCACTAGGATGCCACCAACCTTTCGCTCCTTGCTGTCCAGGACCATCGTACGCTTCGAGTTGCGAACGTTCGTGAGCTGCTCATAGCTCATCACCCAGTCCATCATGGCACCGTAGCCACTGTGAGTCCCGTCCGCGTAGATCAGATCAAACGTGTCTCTGGTCGACCCCAGGAACGCCTTGGACGTCATGACCTTCAGGTCGCAGACGTAACCCTCCAGGTTTCGCTTCGCAACCTCGTGGTACTTCTCATACGTTCTCCTGCGACTCCCAGTGATCCGGCCACCGTAATCGTCTACTCCGATCGCATTTGTTGGTGCTAGGTTGTCGCAAACCCACATCATCGAATGACCAGCTGCGACCCCAATCTCCAGGTAGGAATCGATGAACTCCCGATGAGGCAGGATGTACTTTTCAAACTTCGCCTTGGCGTCCCTTGCAAACCAGTCCATCTCTGCCAGTTCTTGCTCTGGATCTACCATGCTTCTCGTCCTTTCAACTGCTCGCCTGAAAACGTAAAGTCACGACCGTCCACCGAGTGCCGCACCCGATAGAGCGATGACGTGGAAAAGTATTCGATGTCCCCTAGTGCCTTGATCATCTTGCGGCGGAATCGAACGTCACCACGGCATGATCGGAATCCCATCTCAGGATCCACAGGCTTGACCCACTTGGTCTTGTCGAGATAGCCGTACTTGCGAGCAGTCGCGCCGCCAATGACCTGGACGCCCCCAATCGCTTTCCTGATCCCCTTGAGCGTGAACCACTTTTCCTGGATGGTCCCAGGAGCCACCTCAGCCAGCATCCTGTCGCCGAACTCATGGGTGGTCGATATCTTGACCGCATTGGGACAACAGAGCCCAGACTGCGTCTCCACTGACGCCATGATGTCAACAAAGAATCCAGCACCAAAAAAGTAATCCACGTCCGTGAAGTAGACGATGTCCGCTGAGGATGCTGTTGCCGCGATATTGCGACCGACCGAACGACGGAACAGGTGACCTTCATCCAGTGGAATTGGATTCAAAAACACGCCATCGACTGCCGGCAGTTCATCGAGTGCTTTTAGTGTCAGCGACGTGATGTGGTCATCCTTGGAATAACACACTGACAGAGTCACGGACCCGTCCGTCCTGTTGTTCATGATCGACTGGAACTGCCACTCCAACATCCTCGCATACTGCGTGACGTTTGGCGGACAGTAGCAGTGAGTCACGATCTCTAGTGATTTACTCATCCAGCGGTGCATCCTTAAATCTGTTTTCTTTTGGGATTCCATGACCATGAACCAGACTCAGCTAGTCGCCTGACTGTTCCGTCACAGTAGGCGCGATTGAGTTCAATGCCGATCGCCCTCCTGCCGTGCTTCTTTGCGGCTACCAACGTAGTCCCGCTCCCCATGAACGGGTCCAGTACAATTCCATCCTGAGGACATGATGCCAGAATGCACCTTCTTGCAATCTCCATCGGGAATGGACATGGATGCCATTCGATGTTGCGCTCAGGTGTGATCGACCACACGCTCATATATTTGCTCTGATCTTTGTCCCAGTAGTGAGGCTCACCGAACCCATGGATGGTTTCGTGAGAGGAGCTAAACCTAGTTGACCCAGGTATAGTGCATCCCCTTCTATCCCAGATAATCTCACAATGAAGCGGCCAACTAAAAAATCTCAGCGGATGTATTCCTGCCTTGTTTCGATACCTCGTCTTGTGGTTCACCCAGACGACACCCTTGGATAACTCTAGACAAATCCCGAAGACATCGACCATCCACTCTTGGTACTCTGCCTCGTTCATGTTGTCCCCGTATCCATCATAACCGTCGCACAGTTTCCTGTTCTTCAGGAATGCACTCTCACCGACTGCAGAAATTTGATTGTACGGAGGCGATGAGACCGTGACATCGACTTCGCCAAGCAACGGCAGTATCTCCATACAATCGCCATGATAAATCGTGATGCCGTCCTTGTCGTAATATGGTTTCGGTAAGCTCATGGCATCATGTACCTTCCTTTGACAGTAGCTCTTGGGTCTCGCCATCTCACCCGAGATAGGTCAATGCTGATCCGCTTGACAGCCTCAACGTAAAACTTGTGCCCGCGCCGATAACGACGCTTGCGACTGTCTCCGATGAGGACATCCTTGTGAGGCGAGATCGTGTACCCAGGCTTCGCTAGATCACACTTGAAACCAACGTTTCTCAGCGCCTGTAAAATCCTTGCCTGTGTAGGGACTGACTTGATCTCACCAGTTCCAGCAGCACGCTGACCAGGGAGCCTCCAGATGTAGCCTGACTCAGTCCGGTCCTCCGCCATTCGTAACACACCACCAGGACGTAGGACTCGCCAGATGTCCAACAGAGCCGTCTCATAGAACGAGTCCTCGATATAGTTGAATGTGTGAGACGTGAAAACGATGTCAGCCTTGTTGTCCGTGCATGGGATCAGCCGAGAGTAGTCCCAGTCGAGAATGTTGGATCGCAAATGAAACCTTGGGTCCAGGTTCATCCATCCGTCCAATGGGTGAATCCCGCAGCCTAGTTGGATCTTCAGTAAAGCAGGACGGATGAGGTCCTCGGCAAACGCCCACCGAGTCTCTGGTGTCCATGCTTGGGTCCACCAACTGAGATTTCGTTCCGTGATCGCTGATTTCCTTCCACCCCGCGTGTCCTTGGCTTCATAGGGATGTGCCTCGACATGACGACCGCGATGATGATTCCCGAGACTGATGTTGACAGCCTCTCTGTCTCTGTGTGACCAGACCATGATGTCATCTGGCATCGGATACGGAAACTCGCAGAGATTCGTAATCGCAATTGAGTATCCGAATTCCCTGAGCTGCTGAATCACCTCATAAGAGTATCCGTGCCACGGAGCTTTGAACACGTTTCCCCAGCGAGGATCCTGCCTTAGTCGCTTGAGTTGATTGATTTTGTCGTCACACAGAAACCCGCGACACTCACCCTTGCGATGACTGAACCCATGCGGATAGAGCCTCAAGAATGGACGACTCTGGATCTCTCGATGCCACACGTTTCTCATCTCTCCCGGTATGCCAAACACCGAACATCGGAAGTGAGGAAACCGATCCACCAACTCATCCACCAAGCTCAAGAAATAAGGAGCCCCTCTGGGATAGTCGTCATAATCGAAATCGCAGACGTCCGGATCGATCATTACTTGCCTGCTGGAATCTCGCCGACGTCCAGACCGTTCTCATCACACCATGCTGCATACTTCAGAGGTATGTTTTTCACAAACTTACTAGGATGCTTCCTCCCCATCCAAACCTTGTTGTCCCAGTCCTGGATCCCTAAAAAGTTTGCATGGAACGCACTGAACCACGCATGCAGGTGGATGTGCTGATGACTCTCCTCGACCTTGAATCCCTTGTTGCCATGGCAATGGATGATCTTCGCATCCGACGTTTCCAGATCATCAAGACCTAACGTGTCAAACGAATACTTGGGTGACGCATTCCAACGGTGGTCCAGGATGTTGCTGGGGTAATCGAACGCAATCAACTGAGCGCAAACCTCATCGCAGATAAAACAGATGTTCCCCATCGTGGCCTTGTTCCACTTGTCCATCTGACGAGTCGACGTCCTGGAGAAACCGATCACGCCCGTGTTGAGAGCTGGGTATGCATTGGCCAGCTGATACGCAACTGACTTCGGAAATACCTCAGGCCAACCGTCTGATGTGATCCGATTGCGAATCTTCCGCTCGGTCTTGGTGTCCCAGTTGGCGAACGAAGTCCAACAGACCAGCTCCTCCTGGATCGGTAGAAGATCGCTGAAATCCTTGTTGATCACCGTATCCGAATCTAAGAAAACCGAACGCATGAATGGAGAGTGCTTGTGCATCGACGTCTTGGCTGCGTAGACAGAATTACGCTTCGCCGCCCTAGAATACGGGAATGGGATAACCTCAACGTTCCCCTTCCTGGAATCGCTCCAGTCGTAGGTCTTCTCCACAGCATCATCGCCAACCAGGATCGCTACAGGACCATCATAGATCTTGCGCAGCGACCAGAGGGAGATCGCCAAATTCCTCATGTGCTTGACGCCAACGTTCAGATACAAGACACCATCACCAGCTTCAAACGACATCATCGAACCCCAGTTCCTTCATGATTTCTCGGCAACTATTCTTGGTCACGCGATTGGTCCATCCGTCCTTGACACCGACTGACAGCGTTTTGGCTCCACTTCGAACCGCAGCCGCCCATAGCGACGTGTCGTGACTCGGGACAGGCAACATCCCCGTCCCGTAATCCTTCTCGAAAAGATCGCTCATCTCTCGAACCCAGGATGTACGCTGGAACGCCAACCAGGATACCCATCGGTTCTTGTCCTTGAGTTTCGGTCCCTTCCTGTGGTCACGAGATCCGATCCGATCAATCCATCCAGCACGGGGTGTCCCAAAATTCCGATCACCGAACATCTCCAGGATCTCCACCCATTCGTCCAGCGTGTACTTGGACCCCTTGGATCTCCAGTAGCCCCAGGATGGACCCACCAGGACCGGATCACCGTCGAACCACTCATCCTTTGGCCAGTCCCATTCAGCAATGGCAATGGAGTCCACGTCGATCTTGAGAAACCACTCCGTCCGGACCAGCCGCGACACGTAGACGTGCCCTGACAACATCTTTTCCCGCTGATTCTCATAGGTATCCTTGGCACCCACCCAGGGGACACACGTCACAGGAGCCCCCAGGCACACCCTACGGATGTCTGACGCTTGGATGCCATATTCCCCATCAGGATCGTAGAACGCGATCCAGGGACGCTCCCAGAGCCATGGATGGAACTTCTGCCAGCTCCTGATGTTTATGTCCAGGTATCCCAGAGTCCCACGATCCAACCCTAACACCACTGTAAAATCGATCATGAGCTAGATCCCTCATGGAGCCTGATGATGTCGTCCGTCCGGATCTGACCACCCCTATCTGGGTAGTACTCCTCGAAAATCCTGCCGTACTGGATCACACGAAACTGGTGTACCACGAGGGACGGGACGTCAAAGGTCATATCCGCAGAGAGCCGGATGACCTGAGTCCGCTTCCAAAAAAACTCATGGACCTCAATCACGCCGCTCTCGACGTGGAACCGATTAGCACGGTTCTGGTGATAGTGGATGGAGCAAAATCCCTGCTCCACAAATAGTTCATGCCGCTGATACCAGGGGGTGTCTGTCAGACATCTCGTCCTCCCCCAGCACTTCTCCACCCATTCCATCAGATCGCCTCCGTGCCATTTCAAAACGGAAATCAATTTCCGTTTTCGCTATCCTAGCGACCTCCGCACGAATCACAAACATGATCACCACTTCCGTCGTGGATCATGAATACGAATCCGTTTAGACATCTCGTGCTTCATGTAGTGCATCTCCCAGTCACCGTAGTGGTGCCGAGTTGTCCGTCCGCAGACTCCATATAGATCAACGCTCAGCCCAAGCGATTCGCAAATCAAGACCAACGAGAAATAGGTCGTCGGCTGGCGAGGAGGCATGGACATGGGAACGGTGACAGGGATGCTGGGGATGATCACATTCGGTGGAAACTTCCGTTTTGGCCACGGAGCGATCACAACATCAAATCTGGCGACTCGCTCCTGGTCGCTCTTGAGCGAATTGATCGCAGCAACTTTACATTCAGGATGGAAACCGTTGATGCTGATCGCATCAGGCAGTTCAGCCTCAAACAGAGAACTCCCACCGACAATCTCAATCGTCCCCATCTCGTCTTGCCTCTGGATAAGATAGTCCTCAAGACTGATTGTCGTTTTCTCGTCCACCGTCGCCACCCTTTTCGTACCAGCCCTCTAGATCCAGTGGCCACTCAGGGACCTGCGAGGTACAGATCTCCACCGCTCGCTCGTATGGTATATGATCCCAAACGGGACAGCCAGACATCTTGTTACAGTTGAACACCTTGATGCCGGCACGCTCAAGGACTGGCCTCAGCGCAGCCATCTCTCGATTTATGATCTTGTAGTGCTCATTGTTCTGCTTGGCAGCGCCAGCCTTGCGACCCTGAGGAAACGCATAGCCAGACTCTACAGACATGGTGTGGTCGACTCCCAACAGAAAGATGTTTTTGATCCCCAGGTAGACCAGGAGCCGAAGACCAAGAAACGCAGAATAGAGGATCTTCCGATGGCCATTCCACTCCCCGCCCCACTGCGCAGCATCCGCAGTCAGGAATGTCTCAGGATCGAAGACCGACTGGCGAGCAAATCCAAACGTATTTGGACAGTGCTTGAGCTGGAGAGGACCCCACACAAACTCACGAGTCTCAGGATGCTTCAGTCTGATCTGATGTTTTAGTTTTGGCGCTGGAACCAACTTGATGATCCCAGGGTTTAGAAACACATGCCCTGAGAACTTCTCGACAGGATCCGAGAACGTCATAGCTTTCACGCCCTTGACCCAGCCTGCCACATTGTTGACTCCCAGGCTCATGACTCGTGGATCGTCCAGCAGCGACACGTCCAGGCTATTCACCGAGGGACCACCGCAGACCAGGAACGCCCCCGGCGCTGGCCACCAGAGGTTCCTCAGGGGATGAGACATGAGAGCCATGGAATTACGATCGAACATCTGGAGAGGATCCTCGTTCACCGGGACCTTGATCAGCTCCTGGTGCCGCCCCATCTTGCGACGTTGCTCAGCCCGCTTCTCCTGTCGCTTCTTTCTCGCAGACTGTCGATCAGATCTCGTCTGGCCGTTCTTATCCTTCTTTTCCTTGACGACGCCAGTCTTTTTCGCCTCCTCCTTGGCGTCCTGTTCAGCCTTCCTCGCAGCAAGCCGCCTCTGGTGTCGCCTCAATTGCCTGCCCTTCAATTCTTCCTTGATCTCATCCGGGACCATCGGCCACGCTCCTTTGTACTTTGGATTCGCTGATACGGTTCCATCCTCATCAACCACTAGATTCGCACGCCACCTAGGTCTGCGCCTAGGACAGTTCGTGGTTGCCCACCGCAGCTTGTTCAGTTTGTTGCCAAGATTCAGCGCGCAGCCACACTTCATGCAGCGACCGATCCCGACGACCTTGGACACCCATTTGAAGTCTGGACAAGGCTCGACACCCTCCTCCAGGCCAGAACACTTGGTCCTGAAAAGATAGTCGATCTCAGCCTGCTCACGGACTGGACGCCCTGCGAGGTCCCACTCACGTCGCTCAGACAGATAACGCTTGACTGACGCCATTATGGTATCGGACTCGGCTGTCCTTCGTTCATGTTCGCAATCAACGCACCCGACCAGTCTATCAGTCTCGATGGAGCTGGACCGCGATTATTGTGAGGAGTGTCCTCAGACCATGCCGAGACCTGAGACAACTGGTAGAACCGATCGCACTGATACCCGCCTGCGCGAATCGGAGAATTGTTCCACCTAAAGAAGGCATTCCCCAGGAGCTGTCCGTCTGGGTTTCGGATCTCGATGTTCATCTCAATACGACTAGCGAATATCTGGTAGACATAGCCGAGCTCGCCGATGCCGTCCGCTCCTGCATTCAGAGGCACCACACCCGTCCAGAGACATGTCGTGATGGAGTCTGTCGGCAGTGGCGTTGAGTCTAGTTCTGCAATCGCCAGAGCCACATGTGGGTCCTCGTACGTTGGACGTGAGAACAGGTGCTCAGATCGAACGCCATCATCATCGTCAACCCAGAACCTCCACAGTTTCATTCCTGGACTAGCAATCCCTGTGATGTTCTGGACTACCACGTCAGAGCCCTGGAAAACGCAAGTCACCGTGAATACACCACCAAGGATGTTCTCTAAAAACTCCTTAATCTTGTCAGCGAGGTCAGCAGGACTTCCGTACGTTAGCAGCGTGTCGTCGAAGAACGGACCAGCGCCGTTGTCCGTGTACCGAATCTCAATAAACAGCGTGGAGTTGATCGGCTCGCCCACCGATGGACTGTTCGTAAAGTTGGTGTGGTTGAATGCTGCCGTCCCACCAATGTTCTGGATCCCGTGAATGTTCAGCGTAATGTTGCATCCGCTTGGCTGCGTGTCGCAATTGGAACACGTCGGACACCCACCACCACCGATCGTTGTGGACGACGTGTCCTCCAGCTGGCTGGATGAGAATGACGTTGACGAATAAGAGGACAGCGACGTTGGCGACTGAGACGACGTAGATGACGTGGACGACTGTGACGATAACGACTGAGAAGACGAACGCGACGACAGAGAAGTGGATGACGTAGACGACAGTGACGACGGTGATGACGGAGAAGACGTGGACGACAGCGACGACTGAGACGACGTGGACGACTGAGATGATCGTGATGTGGATGACGGAGAGGACACGTCCGACTGAGACGAGAACGACGTGGACGACTGCGATGAACTCGACGACTCAGACGTGGACGATGTCGACGACGGAGACGACTCAGAACTCGACAGCGACGTGGATGAAAACGAAGAACTAGACGAACTGTCTGAGCTAGATGAACTAGTTGACATCGACGACGTGGACGATGCTGATGTCGACGACTGATCCGACGATGCACTAGACAGCGACGACGACGGAGATGATGTCGATGAGTCAGAGCTGGACGTGGACTGACTTTGCGAGGACGTCAGCGACGATGACGAGGACGAGGACGATACTGACGACGACGTGGATGATAATGACGTGGACGACTGAGAGGAACTGGACGAACTCGACGAGACCGAGGAACTCGACGATACCGAGGAACTCGACACGCTTGAGCTTGATTGCGAACTCGACGACTGCGACGACGACTGAGATGAGAAGCTTGCGGAAATCGAGAACGATGATGAACTGGAGACCGACGAACTAGACGACTCTGAAGATAAACTGGACGCAGACGTGGACGACGCACTGGACTCTGAACTGACCGACGAGGATGAGATCGAACTGGATGAGCTTGACGCACTCGACAGTGACGACGACGAGGACACCGATGAGCTTGACACGCTAGAGCTGGATGAACTTGTCACCGAACTTGACGACTCACACTCCTGGTCTATTAGGATCTCGCTGTCATCAATGTACCTCTCGCTGTCGTCGATTCTCGGTATCCAGCAGATGGACGAACTGGAAATGCTAGACACGTCCGAGAGCGATGAACTGGAACTCGTCACCGATGAGGACGAACTGACCGACGAGGACGACGAACCAGATGAACTGGACAGACTTGAGCTGTGTGAACTCAGTGAGCTTGACGGAGATGACGATGACGACTGTGAACTTGAGGAGACACCCGACTGCGACGACGAATCCGACGAACTGGAGACGCTCGAACTCGACTGGCTAGAACTCGAATGACTTGAGGACGTGGACGACAGCGAGGACTCAGACTGACTCGACGAACTGGAACCGCTCGACGAACTGGAAACACTTGAACTGGATGACGAGGACACCGACGAGGACAGCGACGTGGACGATAGAGACGTGGACGACTGCGACGAACTAGACGACGTCACAGATGAGGACGACGAACTGGATGCAGACGAACTAGTTGATGAACTAGACGTGGATGAACTCGACGTGGACGAACTGGATGAGGACGACGATTCCTCCAGATCCCTAGGTGGTGGTCCCTGCGGAGGCATAGCAAACCGCATGAGCACATACTCACAGCAAGGTTGCAATTGATTTGGAGGTGGCTGGATCATCAGATGACCGACGAGGACGAGGAACTGGATGACGCAGACGAACTAGACGTGGACGAGGAGGACCCTGAGGACGACGTGGATGAGTCTCCTGAGTCCTCCGCTAACGAAGTCAACAGCCCCAGTCTGGATCCAGTAGCCGCAGGCAGAGCCACCATCAGACGATCATCTCCAGCTGACGTGAGGCGTACGAACAGCGAGGACGCCTCATCATCGTCACCAACATCGTAGACCAGATCAGAGAGTACAGACGCAAGTTGTTGAGCATATGGGGAGTTTGCCTCGCCACCATCAAGATGGACCGAGGAGCCTGGATGTAGGACACCAGGACCAACGTTGATTGGGACGCCAGCTCCAGACGGAACTAGGATCCTCACAATCCCAGTAGGAGTTGCACCAGGAGCTGCGATCCCTCCAAGATCAGCCTCGTAGATCAGGTCATTGGAAATCGGATCTCCGTTGTACATGTCAACAGCTTGTGAGTCAGATACCTGATCCTTGTGGATCCTTAATTGGCTCATCTGGATATTGACCCACTGAGAAGGACCAGACCACGCACCGAGCCGTCGAGCATAGTCCGTCCCTGGAGCCGCAGGCAGAACAGGATCAGCAACTCGCCTCACCTTATCGGTTCCATTTATGATGTGAGCCTGATCACCATTTGGTTTGAACGTCCAAATGTAATGCTCCCACACGCCCTCAGATGTCCCGTTTGTGCCCCAGCTGGAACCAGCATTGACCTGAGTCCTCAAGTTGCCGGTTGTGAATCCAATGATCTGCTTCCATGACCCCGAGGCGACACCAACGAGAACTCCAGACAATGAATCGAAACGATAAACCCACGCATCGAACGTGAACCCATCCTCAAATAGCGTCCCATCTAGCGTTGGCATGTCCGTGTGGCTTGCACCGTCATAGTACGTGGAGACAGCCGCGCCATTCTGGACCAGCGAATCAAACACGTTCTGCTGGTTCGCCCACGATGCTGCAACGTCCGCAGTCGTCAAGTCTCCATGGTTCCCGTTACCTGAGATGTCATGGAGAACAAGACCAGCACCCTCGCACAATGGCCAGTTGCCTAGGACGTTTTCTTGGCCAGGAGACGTTCCCTCATACCATGCCTTGATCTCATCGCCGCAGAGCGTTCTGTCGTGAACTTGAGCATCCGCGATCTGCCCAACCCACCTATGCGACACCGTAGCAGCATTGTCTATCCCGCTAATCCTGAAATTAGAAACATTGCCGGAAATGGATGCCTTTGATGCTGACGCCTCGAAATTGCCGTCAAAGTAAATCTTTATCTCTGCGCCAGTGTCTGACTGATCATAGGTCGCCACGACATGGTGCCACTCGCCATCGTTAACTGTACTGGTGCTTTCTACAGTCGTCACTGTCGCACCCTCACCAAACATAATCCTAGCCAAGCTCCCAGACGCACCCAGGAACATGAACCTGTCCTGAGGATCCGGTCCTGCGGTCTCGTTGTATTGTGAGACAGCTGCTCTCAGGCTTGCGTTTGTGGTCTTGAGCCAACACCCGACTGTCAGATTCGGGACGTTTGCGTCTGGAACAACTGGCCCGCCCATGTCGACTGTGTCCGCGCCGGCAGCGCCAGCTGTGAAGGAAGGCTGGTAGAGCACTGCATCATGTGGACACTGCCCTGAGTACGTCAGAGAATTCCCCAGCGCATCCAGAGAATGATCGCTCTCATCCCGAGGGATCAACGCCGCAGGAATGCCCGCAGTCTCATCACGGAAACCATGCTCATTCTGGAACGAATAGACATCATTCAACGTCGCATCGTGCGTGATCGATGAGATCGTACCGCGATTGTCTGAGCCCGACGAGTCGAACGCTACCAGCCCCGCAGACTCGTCCATCTTGTACCACGCATCAGCCGCATGAGGACCGACAGCGAGGGAACCAGGAGCCATAGCCGTCATCTCCTCGGCGTCCGAGGTCCCCAGCACCGCATCAAACAAGCGGAAGTCAAACATCTGCCCAGTGAAGTAAATCACCGGTAAGACTCCTAATCTACCGATGACAAGTGCCGATCCAGCCAGCGTGGCGTTCGCGAACGAGACGTCTGCCGTGTCCTCCAGTACTCCATTGATCCAGAGGTTCATCTCACCATCTCTGTCGACGGACACAGCAAGATGAGCCCACTCACTCAACGTGAGAGCGGTTGCGGAAACCACTTGCACGATGTTCGCATCGTCATCTATCGTCACTTGGACCGTCGAATTGGAGAGGATTGACACAGATAGGAATGCCCCACCAGAAAGTCCTACGCTCGCAAGAACGGTCCCAGTGTGAGCCGTTGGCCGAATCCAGACGCTGACCGCAAAGTCCTCCGTATCAATCGGATTCGTCCCCAGCGTGATGTAATCGCTGGAACCATTAAACGTATAGGCTCGACCCGGTTGCATGTCCCGAGGAGTGCCGTCCCTGGAGTAATCAATCAGACGCATCGTCCCACCGACAGCCCGAGTATGAACGGCTGACTTACCAGCATCGCTACCCCAGAACATGAGCTGACCCGCAATTGACGACGAGGAACTGGATGACGTCACTGAGGAGCTTGACTCACTCGATGTTGACGACGAGGAACTGGATGTGCTCGACAGATCAGACGAACTGGATGAGGACGTCACTGACGAACTGGACGACGTCACCGAGCTGGACGATGTGGAATTCGACAACGACGAACTAGACGACGTCACCGAACTGGATGATGTTGATGAGGACGACGTGGAACTGGACGAGGTCAGGGATGAGCTGCTAGAGGACGAGCTGGACGACGTAATGGACGAGGAGTTTGAACTGGACGAGGACGACGACCTGGAACTGGAGGACGTTACAGAGGAACTGGAGGACTCTGAGGACGAACTCGACGAACTGCTGGAAGTCAGTGAGGAACTAGACGTCACTGAGCTTGACTCAGAACTCGACGACGTTGAGCTTGACGAGTGCGAACTGGACGACGACAGCGAGGATGAAATTGACGAACTCGACGAGGTAACTGACGACGAACTCGACGAGGAGGACGACTGAGACGATGTCAGCGACGAGGATGAGTTGGACGACGTCAGAGAGGATGACGACGTGGACGCGCTCTGAGACGAACTGGACGCACTGGACAGCGATGACGACGGAGATGAACTGGATGAACTGGAACTCGACACAGACGACGAACTGGACGACTCCTCTTGCTCAGGAGGAGGTGGCGAGAAAAACTGACCGATTGTGAGCGTATACTCCACGACCGTGTCGCAGCCTGACAGGAGGTCCTCAGCCGTGAATGTGACGTGGACATCAACCCCGCTCTCAGATCCGTCACCTGGAGGACAATACTGAGCAATGCCAGACGAGTTGTCGATTGTCAGAGTCCCTGAGCCATCATGGATACCAACCAGCGACAGGTCTCCATTGTCTAGGATCGTCTCCCAGATAGGACCCAGGTCCCCTCCAACATTCCCGTCTCCCAGTGGATTCAGATCGATACACTCCGTGGACGTCACCGTCTCCGCTGTCTGTGGACTAGCCACCTGGAAATCAGCACACAGCTCCGAGGAACTGGAGTTGTCATCATGCTCAGGTGGCTCAGGCTCCTCGGGATCTGGAATAGGCTCAGGAACGCCATCACAGATCAGGACCTCAGCCTCGACCTCAAATCCCGTAAAGACTTCCGCAGCCGATGGAGTGTACGACACCGTCCCCTCGTTCGTATCCCAGGAGAACGCACCAAGACCATTGTGAGACGTCACCTCGATGTCCAACGCATTGGACAGGATCGCTGCCTCCCAATAGTCATCACCAGCGTCTTGGTATTCAGTCAACATGGACGTCAGATGTGTTGGCTCTGACCCGTTGCCTGTCGTCGTACCAACCCATGTTGAGTTGGGTGTGAGCGTTGCCATCGGTCGCCACAGGTTCTGGGCATCTCCCGTAAACGACTCGATGACAGCGCCATTCTGTATGATCTCGACGACCGTCGCAGTTCTCCTAATCTCGTACTTGTCATAGTCGTTGTGTGTCGAACCAGCGATATCCGAGAACGCACCACCTCGCCAGATCCTGACCTCGCCACCAGTCAATGTCTGGATCCCGTACTCATAGTTGTAGTGGTTGTCCGCTGCCGTAGGAGCACTGACAGCCGTCACCCCAAAGACAGCATCCTGCGAGTCCGTACGGACCACCCATGTTGCCCGATTGTTGGGGAACATGCTCGATCCGAGGTAGGTGTTGTCTGACGAATAGCCCACGCCAGAACCTGACGCCCAAAGTCGCATCGACGGCTGGGGATCGATAGCGTTCTGAGTAACCGTGAACGTCTCATCGTATTCGCCATAGTCATAATCAGGATTGATCAACTCCTCCAGCGGGACCTCCTCACAGAAGTACTCCTCAACCTCAGTCGTCGTTGTCTCAGACGAGCTGGACGAGGACGAGCTGGAGTTGTCAAGATCATCAATTCCGCATGGGACACACCAGACTGCTGACTTACAAAATCCAGCAGGGAGCGCACGCGGAGATGGAAAACAGATCGTCTGATAACAGACCTGAGACACCAACCCATCAATACACTTAACGTCAGATACCAACGTGGTGCAACAGAACCCCTCGTTCTCAGCCAAGCTAGACGAATCGGAAGACTCAGATGTTAGGGATGTAGAGCTTGTCGATGTCAGGGAATGCGAACTCTCAGACGTCGCAGGAGACGACGACGAGGAGGAGTTCAACGAACTCTGAGACGTTGATGATGCTGATGACGTTGACGACATGGACGACTGCGAGAACCCACCCTCCTCCGGCGAGATCGTCACTGAGAACTGGACACCAATCACCCAGCGATCCAGTGGGTCCTCATGTTCGATTTGAATCACCGCGTTTCCGCCAACGTCAACTGTGGAGAACTTCGGCTGATCGCGAAACCGACCAATTACGTTTGCCCTCATGTCCAGGCCATCAATCACAGTCCCTCCGTTGAGAGAATGCTGAGTGTCATGAGTCGCCCACCCATAGCCATCATGGAATGGATCAGGACCCTCTACTCCGTCGTCGTGTGCCTTTCTTCCTGCCCCATACAGATGTAACTGAGCGCGCTGGACCACCGATCCAAATGACGCAGTGGAGACAGCTCTCAGCCTGACCAGCGTGTGGTCTGTGCCTTTTCCATCAGGACCTCTGGACTCGAAAAACGCAAACCCGCTCCGAGTGTCACACCACTCCTCACCCTCTAACATCCAGGGGACTCGGAAGCAAATAGCCTCAATCATCGTCCACTCTTCTCCCCTGTGCGGAAACCGAGCCTCCAGGAATATCGAGATGGTCTCCTCAGCTGGAAAGTCAGCCAGCGTGGCGTCACCGATTGTCTTGGGTCCGATCAGTGCGAAGTTTGCCCGAGGGACATCCGCAGGAGGAGAGACGATCGGGACAGCCCAGCCGCGTTGCCTGTCATAGTAGCAGGGAACCCGCTCACCTCGACGGAACAGCGGGATCGGACCATACCCTGGACCAGAGGTCAGTCTACGGCTTGCGTCTGTCTTGTACTTCTCTCCATCACCAGCAAGCTCACCAGACTCCGTCCTGCCCTCCCAGTACGCAGACGCATCCAACCAGACATCGACATCATCCTCCTGCCAGATGTTGTTGTCATGGTCGTACCAGTTGAATCGACCTCGATAGAGATTCTCAGAGATACATGCGGGTTTCTTGTTACCCCTTGGGTCTGTGTCCGCATCGCATGTATTCGCGCCGTCCGTGATGACCAGGACGCCCATCTGGAATGGAGCCTGGATGACCTCCGTCTTGACAGGACCGACGTGATGCGTGTTCTGAGCATTCCCACCATGCGATGATAGGTTTACCGCATTGTGGTCAGTCGCATAGCGATTGAGTAACGCACCATCTACGCGATAGCCTACTCCAGGTGTGTTATCAACCTTGTAAGGTCGCCCAGCCATTTGACGACCTAACCAAAGAATTTCTTGACGGAAAACGAACTGTAGAGAGGTTGACCTGATGCCATCCAGACGCGAACCCAACGTCCCTTGGTCGGACTGTAAACGTGATTCCAGCCATACGTCCTACCGCAACTATTGATGATCCGCTGAGAGAATCGGAACTCAATGTTCCAAGGCTGCGCAACCGCTGC
>Ga0316189_10002318_pt1 | contig 18791 bp, 5 predicted proteins | sample LowCovwburrow_MG_FD_204930 | JGI IMG/M metagenome (GOLD analysis project Ga0316189, IMG submission 204930) | Coastal sediment microbial communities from Maine, United States - Lowes Cove worm burrow | ecosystem: Environmental > Aquatic > Marine > Coastal > Sediment | place: USA: Maine...
GCCGGTGTCAGACCCTTTTCGGCAAGACGACGTAGTTTTTCTTCGCGTGGCAGGGCCATCAGGTCGATCAGAGCCCGCGCCAAACGAAGTGCGCGGCCCGGCTGTTCCTCGTTTTCGAAGATGGCCTCGGCAATTTGGGCAATGGTTGGGTTTTTAAAGAGCTGGCGGATGCCAAGGTTTACCTGGAGTAGTGCTTCGGTTCGCGTATTGAGCATAATCAGCATGAGCGAATGGCCGCCAAGCTCGAAGATGGTAGCGGTGGTGCTGACCTGATCCAGGCCCAGCACCTCGGCCCAAACGGTAGCCAGAATTTCTTCAACCGGGTTGGCCGGTTTCATTTTGGCGGTTTTTGGCATGCTTATGGGCAGTTCGTTCAAGGCACGGAGATCGAGCTTGCCATTGGCCGTCAGCGGCATGGTTTCGAGCACGATGAAGGCCCAGGGGATCATATAGTCGGGCAAACTTTGATGAAGGTCTTCACGCAGTTGTTTCTCGTGGAAACTTTCCCCTTTGAGGACCAGGTAGGCGACCAGTGCCTGTTGCCCCGCTTGATGAGGCAGGTCACGAAACAAGATCGCGGCCTCTGAAATGTCGGCTTGTGCCTCCAAGGCAGCCTCGATCTCAGCCAATTCGACCCGATAACCCCGAACCTTGACCTGGCGGTCTACGCGGCCTAAAAATTCAAGGCTGCCGTCGGCCAGGTAGCGGGCCTGGTCACCGCTGCGGTACATACGAGCGCCAGCAGTGGCAGAATAGGGGTCTGGCAGGAAGCGCAAGGCAGTCATGGCCGGTTCGCGGTGATAACCGCGGGTGACATTCTGTCCTCCTATGTAAAGTTCAGCCGGGGTGCCTGTTGGGCTCGGTTCCATAAAACTGTTGAGCAGATAGATGGACGTATTGGCGATGGGTTTTCCCAGTGGCAGGGTCTGCGCTTCATGGCGGACGCCCGAAAAAGCATGGGTCAAAACGCCAACGGTGGTCTCGGTAGGTCCGTAGTGGTTGAAAATGTTGAGATTGGGCCGCAGGGCGGCGATTTGATGGACCATCTCCCAGCGAGAGGCCTCTCCGCCCAGAACCAGGCATTGAGCGGGTAGCACGGCGGGGGGATCATTGGCTTGCAAAAGAGCGGAAAGATGAGTGGGTGTGATTTTGAGGCAATCGATGTGGTTCTGGCGAAAGGAATCGGCCAGAGCATTGGGATCGCCGATGAGTTCCTCACAGAAAATGTGCAGGCAGCCACCGTGACAAAGAGACGGGTAGATCATGGTATTGCCCAGATCGGCTGCGGGTGTGGAGACCAAGGCAAAGTTGCCCGCTTGGGGAAAGCGGAGCCGAGCCGTGACACCCGCGACGTAATTGGCCAGGTTGCCATGGCTGATCATAACCGCCTTGGGCTTGCCGCTGGAACCCGAGGTAAAGAGGACATAAGCTGCTTGAGCAGCGCTAATGGGGACACTTGGATTCGCATCGGAATAGTCGGCAAATTCGCTATGCGCAGAGGTTAGACAAACGGTTTCCACATGGCCAAGGTCGCCCGTGTCCTTACCCACAAGGGCCAGGTCGGCGCCAATCTGCTCAATCATGTCGCGCAGGCGCTTACAGGGAAAATTGGGTTCAAGCACCAGGTAGGCGGCCCCGGATTTAAGCACGCCCAAAATGGCGGTCATCAAAGTAGTGGAGCGCTGGAAACAAAGGGGCACCACCGTGTCGGCCCCAATGCCGCGAGCGCGTAGAAAATGGGCCAGCCGGTTGGCGCGACTATTGAGATCTGCGAAGCTCAACCGTTCGAGTTGACTGTCACGTGCGCTAAAGGCCACGGCTGTTTTTTCGGGGGTGGCCAATACCTGGGCGCCAAACAGCGCACAGACCAGGTCAGGGCACGTGACCGTTGCATTGTCGTTCCAGTCGTTCAGTAGTTCCTTGCGCTCGGCATCAGCCAGCATGACTAGGCGGGCTGCGGGTAGGTCTGGGCACGCCAAACCGGCCTGGACCAGGTTTTGGAAGTAGGTTGCCCAACGCGCGACGGTGCGCGAAAAGAGCCGGCTTTTGTCATAGTAAAAATCAAGCAGCAGCCCTTCGCCCTCCTGGCTGACATTCAGTTTTAGCAGGAAGGGCGATTCCGCGTGGAAGCGATCCCCACAGCGAAAAGAAACGGGCCCGGCCTGAAAAGCAGCGGGCACGGTTTCGAATTCGAAAACGTAAGGGCAGGACTGGTCTGCATAACTGCGCTGTAATTCGTAATAGTCGCGCCATTCTTCCGATTCCGCGTTGCTTTCTTCCAACAGGCCTACGATTTGGGCCAGGGTAGCGCTGTTTGGCCACTGGAGGTGCAGGGGAAGGAAACGCGCAAAGGGCCCAAAACCCACTTCCAACTCCTCGAAACAACGTGCATGGTCTGCAACGGCAAGGTCCATGAAGGAAGAACCGCTGATGCGCGCCAGGCAGACCGTCCAACAAGCCAGCAAATAACGCTCCAGGGTTGCGCCGGCTGGCTGAGCAGAGGCGCGGTGGGCTGTTAGCGTTTGGGTATCCTTCAGGCGATACCGTGCGGCGCAAAAGTTCTGTGTTGCGTCTGCCTTATCCTCCGGCAATCCAGGCGGGTTGGCGGCACGCCCGTTCTGCCGGTTCCAGTAAGCGGTGCCGCCTTCAGCCTCCTCTTCCAATTCCTGAAGCCAGTCGCCATATTGTGTGTACTGAATCCCGTCTTCAACATATTCCAATTGGCCCGAACACAGGTCCCCATACACGCGGCCCAGCGCTTCGTGAAAAAGGCCAAGGCTCCAGCCGTCGGCGAGAAAAGCCGGCAGGTTTATAAGCAGGTAGTAAGCGCCATCTGCCTTGTGGTAGAGCGTGACATGAATGTTTTGCTCATCGGCCTTGCTGATGGGTGCCGCGTTTTCCTGCTCAAGCAGGTTGCTCAGCCAGGCATCGGCAACCGGGTCAGTCTGCTGGATCTCTTTCCAAGCAAAAGTCACCTCTTCGGAGATTATCTGCACGTGTTCCTTGCGCAGATGGGGGAGCAGCAGTTGTGTCCGCAAAATCTCGTGATTGGCAATTAGTAACTCCAGCGACTTTTTGAGCTGTGGTACCTGCAGATGACCTTCGAGAGCAATCAGAGCCAGTGATCGAAGCGAGCGGTTGTCCTGCTGAAAATGCAAGAGCCTCTTCTGTTGCGGGGTGGTGACGTATCCTTCCATTTTCTTCCCTCTGATCAACTATCTTTTTTGGTTAATTGCTTGAACTTGTTAAATCGGCTTTTCTTCCGGGCTTGAGCCTGTTCTTTCTGGAACAGTTGCTCTTGCTCATGGAGGTGCGCCACAAGATCCTCGACCCGGGTGTCCGGATTACCGATGAACCGTTGAATTGTATTCTCGAAGTGTCTAACAAAGGCAGACATGGTGGACATCTCGAAAACTTCTTGTTTGAACACCAGAACACCTGAGATACTGCCGTCCCGCTCAAACATGTTGAGTTGCAGGTCGAGCTTGGTGGTACCCACCTCCCCGCCGATTGGGGCAAATTCGAGGCCGGGCAGCTCTAACAAGTGGGTGGGCGCGTTTTGCAGCACGAATTTCACCTGGAAGAATGGGTGGACGCCGGCGCTCCGAACGGGATGCAAGGCCTCTACCAGGCTATCAAAGGAAATATCCTGATGCAGGAATGCACCCAAGGCCGTGGTGCGGGTATGTTCCAGCAGTTCCGACAGGCTTGGGTTGTCGGACATATCGGCGCGCATAATAACCTGGTTGATAAAGCAACCAATCAGTTTCTCGGTCTCAAAACGACCGCGATTGGCTGTATCGGTGCCCACCATGATGTCCTTCTCTCCGGTAAAATAACGCATGGTTGCGTTGAACCCGGCGAGTAGCAGCATAAACAGTGTGATGCCGTTTTCATTGCAGAAGTCATTCAGCTCGGAGCTGAGTTCGGGCGAGAAGTTCAGCATCTTGAGTTCGGCCTGCTCGGTGGGCTGTTGCGGCCTGGGATGATCGTGGGGCAGGTTCAGGATGGTTTTGGCACCCTGCAATTGTTCGCGCCAATAGTGGATCTCTCTTTCTAAAGCCTCACCTTGCAGCCATTGGCGCTGCCAAACCGCATAGTCCACATATTGGATGGGCAGTTCCGCTAGCGGGGATGGCCGTCCCTTGGAAAAGGCCACATACAGCGCTACGAGTTCCTGGACCAGTACCCCAACAGACCAGCCATCGGAAACGATGTGGTGCATGTGGCACATGATGGCGTGCTCCCGGTCGGAGAATGCCAGCACCTGGATGCGAATCAGGGGGCCTTTTTCCAGATCGAAGCGGGTCAGCACTTCCCGCCGCGCCAGGGCCTCAGTCTGAGCTTGCTGTTGGTTAGGCGCAACGCCGCTCAGGTCGAGCACAGAAAGCAGCCACGCGCCCATGGGGCCAATGTTCTGTTTCACCCGCCCATTGTCTACGCTAAAAGTGGTGCGCAGGGTTTTATGCCGTCTTATCAACTCGGCCAGCGTTTTTTCCATGGCAAGGATGTCTAAGGAGCCGGTCAGTTTGAACACAGACGGGATGTGATAGGCGTCATAGGCCCCGTCTACCTGGTAGACAAACCAGAGCCGTTGCTGCGTATAGCTGGCAAGCTGGGGCACGCTGTGGTCGACCTCAACCAAAGGAGGGGCTTCGATCCCCGCTCCTACGCGCATACCGGCTTCCACCAAAGCGGCCTGGCCGGCAAGGTTTTTTGCGGCGAAGAAGCCGAGCAGGTCGATATCGATCTTGAATACATGACGGATGCGACCCACGAGTTGAATGGTCAGCAGGGAGTGGCCGCCGAGTTCGAAAAAATCGTCGTGACTTTCTACTTTCCCCAGGCCCAGTAACTCACACCACATGCCTTTCAGCAGCTCTTCGACCGCATTGCCACCAGAGCTTTGAGCACATTCTTCGCTTCCTTCGTGCTCGGGTTGTGGCTCGGGCAGATTGGCGCGATCAATTTTGCCGCTGAGGGTCAGGGGCAGTTTTCCGAGGACCACGTAATGAGGCGGAACCATGTACTCGGGTAGTTGTTCGCGCAGGTAGGCACGCAAGTCGCGCTCCAGGGAACCCAGGTCAGCCGTCGTGGAGCTGGACACGATGTAGGCCACCAAACGTTTCTCGTCGCCAAAGGCCTCGATCTTGCGCGCCACCACAACCGTTTGTTGTACCTGTTCGTGGCCGAGTAATACCTGCTCGATCTCAGCCGGCTCAATGCGATAACCCCGCAGCTTGAGCTGGTCATCCAGACGGCCGATGAATGAAACCCGACCGGTGGGGCTCAAGCGCGCCTGGTCACCGGTTCGGTACAGACGTTGGCCCGGTGTTTCGGCGTAGGGATGGGGCACAAACCGTTCGGCAACCAGGCCGGGGCGGGCCAGATAACCGCGGGCAAGACCGTCGCCGCCGAGGCAAATTTCTCCCGCCATGTGCAAGGGCGTCAGGCGCAGATGCTGGTTGAGGTGGAAGGCCTGGTAGTTGGCCAGGGGACCGCCGATACTGGGCAAAAGGCCAGGCGTTTCTACCGGGCAACCCGTGGCGTCTACCGTGCATTCCGTGGGCCCGTAAATATTAAAGGAGGTTGTTGCCGGCGCTGCGGCCAACTGATCCCAGAGGCGTTCATTGACCGCGCCACCCGCGCATAACACCCTCAGCGGTGCGTGGTTTTCTGCGCGAATCAAACCCGCTTCAAGCATCACTTCCAGGTGCGCCGGGGTACAGTCCAGAATCTCGATTTTATGACGGTCCAGGTAAGCGACAATTGCCTGCCCGTCCATGCGGGTTTCTTCGGGAATAATGTAGAGGCAGTGTCCCTCGGTGAGGGTGACCAACTGCTGCACGGAGGCGTCGAAATTCAAAGGCGCATTCATGCTCACGCGCAACGCCCGCTCTGAGAGGTCACCATAGACCAGCTGTTTTAAGCCTGCCAACAGGTTGAGGGGACATTGATGGGCCACTTGCACGCCCTTGGGCAAACCCGTGGTGCCGGATGTATAAATAGTATAGGCCAGGTTCTCGGCATAAACCCTATTTACTGGATTGGTTTCGGTCAGACCTGCCAGATCCTGGTCTCGCCAAAACCAAACGTCAACGCCGGGATTGTTTTCGGCCCACCTGCTGGCGGTCTCATCCGCCAGGACCAGCGCAACCGAAGCGTCAGCCAGGATGGTAGACAAGCGGCCCACCGGATCTTTTGGGTCCAGGGGTAGGTAAAAGCCACCGGCCTTCAGGATCCCGAAAACACTGATCACCATTTCCAGGCTGCGGTCCATACAAATGGCGATCGGTGTCTCGCTGCCGACGCCGCGGGCACGTAGAAAATGGGCCAGTCGATTGGCGCGCCGATTGAGTTCGGCGTAACTGCATTCGCTGCCCTCGAAGAAAAGCGCGGCCTGGTTGGGATGGGCCTCAGCCTGGGCTTCAAAAAGCGTGTGGATGCATGCCTGCTTGACCTGCAACTTGGGGCCGGTGGCTTTTTGAAGCAGCAGCGCACGTTCCCGCGCACCAACGATTTCCAGGTCGCGGACTCGAGCCTGTGGCCGATTGCACATTTCGTCGAGCAGGGTGGACAACCTTTCGGCATAACGTTCTATGCTGGCTTCGTCGAGCAGTGTTGTTGCATAACGAAAGCGCAAGTTCAATCCAGTGGGACCGTGCGAGCAGATCAGCGTTAAGTCGAACGGATGGGTGAAAACGCGCTGATCCCACATTTCAAAGCTGGTACCATCGTCGGCTAGGGCCCTGGTTTCAGGGTGGTATTCGAAGCTGAAACGCATGGGCTCCGCATCTGCCATCAACTCTGGGAAAAAGACACCCTGGTGCTCGTCTGCCTCTGCCATGCGAAACCCGATTGCATTAAGAACCTGTTGCACCTCTTGTGCGGGCGAAGACGGAATCGGTAGATAGCGCCCGGCCGGACCTAACAGGGAATGCAGAATGTCGTGGTCGCGACCATTAAAATAGACGGCGGTTATCACTTGTTCGTGCTGGGTTAAGTGGGCCAGCAGCAACTGCCAGGCGGCCAGCAGAAAATCCCGTCTCCCCTCCCCTGCCGGCAGTACTGCTTCGTCGCAGGGGAAATCTGCAAAGGCAGAGCCAGTCACATCCTGCCGCTCTGTTGCCTCGGGCAGTGCGGCATCGCCATAGGGCTCTTTGGCAATCTGATCCCAGTAGGAAGCACCTTTTTTGCGCTCTTCTTCCAAGGTCTCGTTGCACCACGCGCAATAGTCGATGAATTGAAAAGGCATTTCTTCCTCTGCTGTCTCACCCGTCTGGCCGTAGGCTTGGGCAAGCTGGTGGGTGAAAACCGCCGGAGTTGTGGCATCGGCGGCGACCAGTGGCAGCGTGAACCAGAGCAGGAGCGCCTGCCCGCTCAGCACGATGGGTTGCACCTGGAGAATCGGTCCGCTGGCAACATCCAGGGGAACACTTCTGTCCAGGTAGGCCTTCAAATCCTTTTGCGACTGTTGGCTGAAATCGACGACGGGCTGCCAGTGGGCTTTGTGTTCCGATATAACCTGCCGCGGCAGTTCCGTTGCCGGTCCCTGGTAAAGGGTCCGCAGAATTTCGTAATCGCCAACCACGTGGCTCACGGCCCGTTGCAGGTTTTCCAGGTTGTTGGAGCCCGTGACCAAAACGCCAAATCGTGCGCTTGGTTGCGTGCCTGCCGAGCGCACCCAGATGCGACTCTGACCAGGTGAAAGTGCGTAGTCATCGATTGTATTCATCATCTTTCCTCACTGGACAAAAGTGGCGGGATTAGCAAAGCTGCACTGGCATAAGGCTGGGATCATGTGGTTGCTCCTGACCTTCCGCGTGTGCGTCGGAATTTATGCAGGCGGGCGCTCTCGTCCTGCTTCTCTTGCCGGCGTTGCGCCAAACGGCGCTCCTGAAGATCCTCGTCCAATAACGCATTGATCTGGTCCAGACTGAGTTCCGGCTCGGCGCAGACCTTTGTCCAGACCAACCTTAGGTGTTCCAGGAACTGGCTGATGGTGGTTTTTTCGTAGAGGTCGGTGCAGTACTCCAGGCTGGCTGCCAGCCCGTCATTTGTCTCCACCAAATTGAGGATGAGGTCCAACTGGGCCGTGACGTGCTCCGTTTCCACCATCTCCGCTTTTATACTGCCTTCGTCTTCACTGCTGCTTAGGGCGGGCGGCTGCAGAACCAGCTTGGTCTGGAAGATCTGGCCATGAGAGAAGGTTTGTTTGGCGCACAGGCTCTCGACAAGTTTAATAAAAGGCAGATCCTGGTGGGCGTAAGCGCCAAGGAAAGACTCGCGGGTTTCGGCCAGCAAGGTTTTGAAACTTTGGCCGGCCGCGCTTTGAACACGCAGGGGTACCTGGTTGATGAAGCAGCCCACAACGCCCTCGGTGGCCTGGTGTTGGCGGTTGGCGACATCTGTGCCAATCACCAAATCATCACTGCCGCTAGTCCAGCGTAGCACCGCCAGGAAGCCAGCGCTCAAGACCATGTAAAGGGTCGCGTCCTGGTTGCGCCCCAAACGCTTCAGCGCCGCAACGAGTTCCTTGTCGTACAACGCAACGGTACGTGTGCCCCTGTGGGTGAACTGCTCGGGCCGAGTCTGGTCGCAGGGCAGGCCGGTGATTTCCGGCGCATCTGCCAGGGTTTCCCGCCAGAAAGCGAGTTCCTGTTCCACGCGCGCTTCATCCAGCCATTGGCGCTGCCAGTGGGCATAGTCCGCGTATTGAATTGACAGCTCTGGCAGGGTTGCTTCACGCCCCTCAACCAAGGCCTTGTAGATGGTAATGAACTCCCTGAAAAAGACGGCCAGGGACCAGCCGTCAGAGGCGATATGGTGCATGATCATTTGCATAACGTGACAATCTTCCCGTTCACGCAGCAACTGCACCCGCAGCAAAGGGCCCTTGGCCAGGTTGAAAGAGGTCTGATCCGTGGAATGGATGAGCCTATGCACTTCTGCAGTCAGCTGATCGCCGTCCAGGTGGGAAAGGTCGGTCAATTTCAGTTCCTGGGGTTCGAAGGGCAAAACCCGTTGCAGGGGATGCCCTTCCTCTTTGCTGTAATAAACCGTTCTCAGGGTCTCATGGCGGCGAACCATCTGGTTCAAACATTGATTTAGAATGTCCAATTCCAGCGGCCCTTGCAGGCGAACGGTCATGGGCAGGTTAAAAGAGGCAGAACCTGGCGACAGCTGGTCCATGAACCAGAGTTGTTGCTGGGCATAAGACAGGGGCAAGTCTTGAGAACGGTCCACGGGTACCGGTGCAGACAGGCCTTCGCTTTCGGTTTTCTGTGTCTCGATAAAGGCAGCCAACAGAATCACGGTGGGCGTGCTGAAGATCTTGGTGAGGCGAATCTCTACATGAAAGGTCTCCCGGAGCCGCACCACGACTTGGGTTGCCAATAGGGAATGGCCCCCCAGGGCGAAAAAGTTATCGTAGACCCCTACCCGTTCCTGGTTCAGGACATCGGCCCAAATGGCGCAGATCAATTCTTCCGTTGGCGTTCGCGGTGCCACATAGGCGGTGGTTTCACGTGCGCTCTGGGGAGCGGGCAAGGCCTTGCGGTCAATTTTGCCCTGAAGGGTTCGGGGCAGTTGGTCCAGCACCACAAATATACCTGGCACCATGGCCTTGGGCAGTTGGTCCTGCAAAAAGGTCCGCAATTCATTGATATCCGGTGCGGCGCCGTCGCCAACCAGATAGGCGACCAGCTGTTGTTCCTTGCCCACGGTACGTCCGGCCACAACGCCTTCCATCACGGAAGAATGGCGTGTAAGAATCGACTCTATTTCCATGGGTTCAATGCGCACACCACGTATTTTAACCTGGTTGTCCATGCGGCCCAGGAACTCGTAGTTGCCGTCTTCCATAATACGGGCGAAGTCGCCTGTTTTGTAGATGAGGTCGGTGGGATTATCGGAGAAGGGGTTGGCAATAAACACTTTCTCGGTCAAGTCCGGGCGGTTGATGTACCCAAGCGAGCGAAATGGGGTGCGCAGGTATATTTCACCGACCGTTTTGGGCGGACAGGCTTTCATGCGCGCATCCATTAAGAGGGCGCGGGAACCCGGCATGGGTTGCCCGATGGGAATAGATTTGCGCGAGCAGTCGGCTGGCGTGACGGGGTGAAAAAACTTGGTCATGGTGGTTTCACTCGGCCCATAGAGATTAATGAGTTGGATTCGGTCCCTGAATATGTCGAACCAGGCCTTGCAGTCCTGAGGGGGCAGAACCTCGCCCGCCAGGAACACGCATCTCAGCGTCTGCAACTGATGCGAGCTTGGTTTTGCTTCGAGCATGGCGCGAAACAGGGTGGGCACACAGTGAACAATTTCAACCTGGCTCTTATCGAGCCAGTTGAGTAGCTGCTGCGGGTCGAGCACGGTTTCTCGATGATCGGGAACACAGATCCTGCCACCATTGCACAGAGCCAAAAAACAATCGCGCAGAAACGGGTCAAAGGAAGGCAGGGTCAATTGGCTGACGCGTACGCCGGGCCCCAGGGAAAAGGCCTCGCTCTCCCAACGAATGAAATGAGCAATACCCTTCATGCGGCCGGCGATACCCTTGGCCTCGCCGGTGGAACCCGAGGTGAAATATACGTAGCACATGCCGTTGGCATCCCACTCGACGTCAACAGTTTCACCGTCGAGGGGCAAGCTCTCCAGGCTTTCAAAGGTGATCATCTCCGCTTCCGGGTGGGCAACCGCCAAAAGGGGTTCTACCTGGGCAGCCAGTTCAGCTTCAACCAGGAACAGACGCGGTTTAACAACTCCTACCATGTGTTCCAGCCGTGGCCTCGGCATTTCCGGGTCCAGCGGCACGAAGGCGCACCCCGCATCGAGGATACCTATGATGGCGGTGATGGTATAACATGAATCGGCCGAGTAGATTGCAATCGGAGTCTCTTTTTCAAACCCCTCTTGATGCACCCGCCGAGCCAACCGAAAGGCAGCCTGATCCAGCTGTCGATAGGTGATCCGCTGGGCACCACGTTCTACGGCTATCTGGGCGGGGCACTCGATTGCTTTTTTATGAAACTGCAGGTGAACGGGTTCTTTATTCAATGCTATCTCCATCAAGTGTAATCCGGTAAATTGAAGAGTTCCAAGAACAGCCCAAAGGTAATGACCACCATCAACAGGTCTGTTTCCAAGTGAGCGTTCAGTCGGAAGCCTGGAACGCTGTTCCGCTTTGTTAACATGGCCACCACGTCGGGATTAAAATAGCCCTGGCGTTTGATTCGTTCGGGGGCAAGCAAATCGTGGATCCATTCGATACCTTGTTGCAGTAAATAGGGACTGCCCGGAGCCCGGAACCCAAATTTCTCACGGGTGATGATTTCATTTGGTACCAGGCCTTCGGCCACTCTTTTGAGAATGTATTTTTCCTCGTAGCCATTGAGTTTGAGGTCTGGCGGCAGGGTGCGCACGAAGTCGATCAGGTTGATATCTAAAAAGGGATAACGACCCTCGGTTGAGTTCATCATCACCATCCGGTCACCGTGCTCGTTTAAAAGATGGTCCTGCATCCGCAACTTGACATCCAGGTAGGAACGCTGGTGAAGGATATGTCTGCCTTCGAGACGTGATCGGTTGACCAGATCGAAGCTGGTGCAGTCAAAATCGGGGAAATCGGCATTTAAGCCATCCGAGTAAATGGCCGCTTTGGTTTCCCGGTAGGCGTATTGGTTCTTCTCGTAGAAGAGGGCGGGATCGCCCCATAACTGCTCTCGTATTTCGTCTTCGAAAGCGGCTTCCAGGCCATCGCCCATGCTTCGCGTTCCGCTCTTGTCGACTCGATAGCCGGGATAACCGCCAAAGAGTTCGTCGGCCCCTTGTCCGGCCAGGATAACGGGGACCTGGCGGGCTCGCGCCATGGACGACAGCGACATGGCGCAGGTGTTGAAGGTTTCCTTGACCGGGCCCTCGCAGTGATACACCATCTGCCTCAGCCCGTCGGCAATGTCGCTGGCATGGAAGCGCGCTTCATGATGGCGGTTTTCGAGCATGTCGGCCATCATTGTTTGAAAGTGAGCCTCGTTGACCTCTGGATCCTCGAAACTGATGGAAAACGAGTCCATACCCTTCTTTTGGCTACCGGCCAGCGCGGCCAGTAGAGACGAATCAAGGCCCCCGCTGAGGAAATAACCAACGGGTACGTCGGCGTGGAGCCGGTACCGCACCGCCTCGCGCAAATGCTCCTGCAACTGCTCGACCCGCTCCCCTTCCGGAACGGAGGGCACCGCTTCATTGATGCGCGGATAGTCCAGGTCCCAGTACTCATAGGTTCGAATCTGGCCGTCGCCGGCCACCAGTGCGTGTCCGGCCGGCAGGCTGTGGATGTCCTTGAACATGGTACGCGGACTCACCGTGCCTGGGAAGGAGAGCAGTTGGTCCAAGCCCGTCAGGTCTACTTGCGGTTTTACCAACGGGTGCTGCAGAATGGCCTTGATTTCGGAGGCGAATATCAACACGTCGTCCACCACCGTATAGTGAAGCGGGCTGATGCCTAAATGGTCACGCGCCATGAACAGCTGTTTTTTGCGACGGTCATAGATGGCAAAGGCAAATTGACCATTGAGTCGATGCAAAAACTCCTGGCCATACTCCGCGTAGAGGTGGAGCAGGACTTCCACGTCGGTTTGTGTTTTGAATTGATGGCCCTTGCCAATCAATTCATCGCGCATCTCGCGATAATTGTAGATCTCGCCGTTGCACACCAAGGCCAATTCGTCATTTTGAGCCGTGATGGGTTGATCGCCCGTGTTCAGATCAATGATCCTGAGTCGGCGAAATCCCAGGCCAACTGCATCGCAGAGAAAGTAGCCGTCGGCATCGGGACCGCGGTGGACGAGGGTTTGGGTCATTCGGGTCAGCACGTCCCGATCGCATAAACGGGCACCGCGCAAGTCCATATAGCCGGTTAAACCGCACATGCAGATATCCCTCTACGAACAGATCTTCTTTTTGAGCTCAAACGGGTCATCACATCTCCAGGTCGTCCATGAAGGCATTGATCGCCTCGTTGGTTTTCTCTTTCACCGTATGGGAAGAAGTCTTGATACGCAGTGTGTTCAGGCTCTCCAGGCTTTCCATGATGGCCGCTTGATCCGCAAGGAAATCAATCAGGCAAGCCACTTCGTCCACGCCGATCTCCTGCAATCTGAAGACGAGTTCCTGGCAACTGTCGGGCGTACCCATTAGCGCGCCGCTGGAGAAATAGCGCTCGAAGGTAACATCCAACAAATCTTCCATGTCCTGTTTGTCGATCTCATGGGCCCTGACCTTGTGTCCGCCACTGATGGCGCCACCACCCGCAGCCGCCTCAATTTCAAGGGAAACCGCCGTACGCAGGTACTCCTTGAACGGTTTGCGGACCTTTTCCTTGACCTCCGCCACATCTGAACCGACAAAGGTGTGAAGCATGAGTGTTACCGTGCCCTGCTCAGGCGGGAAGCCGCTTTCCTGCAGGGTATTACGATAGTGGGTGATTTTTTCGGCCAGCGTTGCAATATCCTGACCAATAAGGTGGGTCAGAATATTGGCACCAGATTTGCCCGCGCTGGTGAAGGTATCAATGTTCCCAGAGGTTGTCACCCAAATTGGGATCTCTTTTTGGACCGGCTTCGGCCACAGCGTCAGGCTGACTTCCTTGCCAAAACTGTTATGGGTCTGCACCGGTTCGCCGCGCCATAGCTGCTTGACCCGCGCTATCTGTTCGTGCATCACACTCTGGCGCTTGTCATAGCGCTCGGGAAAAAACACGAAGTCATTGACATTCCAACCCGCGCCGAACGAGAGCGCCGCTCTGCCTCGTGAGATCTTGTCGACCACGGACCACTCTTCAACGATCCGAATGGCGTCGTGCAGCGGCGAAATCAGACTGCCCGCACGCAGCTGAATGCGGTTCGTAATTGTCGCCAGAGCCGCGCTGGTCACCGCCGGGTTCGGAAACAAACCGCCAAATTGGTGAAAATGTCGCTCGGGTGTAGAGACAAAATCAAAGTCATTGTCATCTGCGTACTTTGCGGCGTTGATGAGCAAATCATAGGTGTCTTCTTTCTCGCCTTCTTCGCTACCAGAGAAAAACATGATACCGTATTTCATTGCAACCCCCTCCCTTGCGCGTGTCTCTGTTCCAATTCATTCATGCCCTGCTCCACGCTACGTCCTGATTCTCTACCCCTGCAGCGGGGCCTGCGGGCCGGGTTGTAGATCTTGTTCTCAACGATTTTATCGGCGTTGTTCAAACCAGCGGGCGGTTTCGGGCTCAACAGTGAGGCCCGAATAAGCTTAGATTTGAATCGAACGCACGGAATGGGAGTTTCGTGCATAAAGGATCTCCGATCAACAATCCTGCTGACAACAATTCATCAGTCCAATTGGTGAACATTCGCATTTAAAGGGGTCTTTTTTAGACAACGGCTCAATACATTTATCCATTGGCATTAGTCAAAGTATTAATTGCCTGCCAACAATGAAAGCACAACAAGCCTGAGCAGTTTCATTATACCTAGGATCAGGTATTGATAAAAGGTAAATTGCGACGGGCAAAAGGCTTTTTTCTCAGATTTTCTTCCCGTGCCTTCGTCAGATCTCTCTCAAGAGAACGACGCGCGTGTCGGTAACTCGTGGCTGTCCTGACTTTTACCTACCGTGCTTTCTAAGAAAAAGACGACCTCGTATTCCCTGCGTCATTTTTTTCCGGCTTCTTTTCATCTATATTCCTCATCGAGTTCCTCCATGAAAGTTGTGCACAGCCCGGTTTCCTGCTCCCCGACCAGCGTGTAGGTGCTGATCCGGCGCAAGGGGTCTGCCGCGATACTTTCGAGCAGAAACAGGAATTGTTGAGCCATTTCAGAAATCGTGGCAGGCAGGAACAGATCTGTATTGTACTCAAAATGAGCACCCAGTCCCTGCTCATTTTCCCAAACGAACAGGGTAAGATCGTACTTGGCCACGGCCAGTTTTGCCTCTATTGCACGAAGTTCGACCCCTGGCAGGTTCAGGTTTTCAAAGGGCGTATTCTGGTAGACCAACATGACCTGGAAAATGGGGGCGTAAGCGGTGCTCCGCTCTACCTTTAACACTTCTACTAGAGATTCAAAGGGCAGATCCTGGTTTTCATGGGCTTCGATTGCTTCCATGCGTAGCTGTTTTAGCAGGTCAAAAAAGACGGGATCACCCGACAGGTCGCAACGCAGAGCTTGCACAGTTGTGAATAAACCGATCAGGCCTTCCAGTTCTTTGTAATGACGGTTGGCTATGCTGGTACCGATGACAACATCGTCTTGGCCGGAGTAGCGTCTGAGCAGCATGGCAAATGCTGTTTGCAAGAGAATGAATGGGGTAGCCGTGGCCTGGCGGATTATATTCTGCAGACCCTCGTGGAGCTGTTTCCCGATGGCAAAGGTATGAAGTGCGCCCCTCCCGCTAAAGATTTCCGGACGGGGTTTATCAAGCGGCAACTCAAGCAGGGGTGGTGCGCCTTGCAGGCGATCCTCCCAATAGCCCAGTTGTCGCGCGATTTCTTCCTCGCCCAGAGTGTGTCTCTGCCAATAGACGAAATCTCTATACTGAATCGCCAGGGGTGGTAACGGTGAGGGTTGGCCCTGGCTGAGGGCCTGGTAGAGCATGCCTAATTCTCTACTCCAAATACCCAGCGACCATCCGTCGCAGATCAGGTGGTGCATGGAGCATGACAGCAACCATTCATTGTCTTCAAGACGGAAGAGCCTGACTCGGAAGAGATGACCCCGTTCCAGGTCGAAAGGCAAAGAGGCTTCTTTTTCGATCAGGGAAAGTGCTGTTGCTTCTGAGGCGGCGAGATGGCGGAAATCGGCAACCCTCAGCACTACGGTTCGCGGGGGGGCGATCTGTTGCGTAGGCAGACCGTTGACCCTGACAAAGCGTGTACGGAGGGTTTCGTGACGCGCGATGATTTCACTCAGGCTTCCTTTAAGCGCCTCCAGGTTGAGTCGCCCACTGAGCTTTGTGGTGAAGGGGATGTTGAAGGTAGCATTTTTCTGCTCCTCCATGTAAATGGTCAACCACATGATCTGCTGGGTAAAGGTCAGGGGAATGTCGCCTTGCCAGGTGGCCGGCTTGGGGCCAGAGAGAACTCCGCGGCCCTGATCGCGCAGATCCTGAATGAGTCGCGCCACAGCCTCCAAGTGGGGTTCTGCAAAGAAATGGGACAACGGCAGCTCCACGCCCAGGGACTCGCGAATGCGAGAGACAACCCGCGTGGCAGACAAGGAATGCCCGCCCAGTTCAAAGAAGTTGTCTTGCGCACCGACCCGATCCAAATCCAAGACTTCGGCCCAGATAACCGCCACCATTTCTTCCAGCGGGCTGAGCGAGGGTGAGGTGTCCTGATTCATGGACTGCTCTGGTTTGGGTAGAGCCGCCCGGTTAAACTTGCCGTTGTCCGTAGTTGGCATCTGTTCCAGGAAGATGAACTGGGAGGGGATCATATAATCGGGAAGGCGACCTTCAAGGGCATTGCGCAAACCGCTGCCGGTTAATTTCGCCCTCTCGTCCGCGACCACATAGGCCAGCAAAAGTTGGCGACCCGCTTCATCTGGCAGAAGAACCACCACTTCGTTGACGCCCTCCTGGCCTACGAGTACGGCTTCAATTTCACCCAATTCTATGCGGAAACCACGCAGCTTGACCTGGCGGTCGCAACGTCCCATGTAATTAAGCCGATCCTTCGCATCAAAACGACCCAGGTCACCCGAGCGATAAAGGCGGCTACCTGCCTGCAGGCTGAAGGGATCGGGCAGGAAACGTATCGCGGTCAGGCAGGGTCTGCCCAAGTAACCACGGGCCAGACCCGCGCCTGTCACGCAAATCTCACCCGTTACCCCCTTAGGCACCAGATTCAAACAGGTGTCCAGCAGGTACATGCCCAGATCGGCGATGGGTCGGCCGATGGGGATTGTATGCAATTCCGACTCTTGAGAAACAATCTCCTGGTAGGTTACATGGACCGTGGTTTCGGTGATCCCGTACATGTTGACCAGGCGGGCCGTACAGCCCCGTGCGACCTCGAACCAGCCCGCCAGCTTGGCGGGGATCAGGGCCTCGCCGCCAAAAATGACATGGCGCAGGTGCCGCAGTTCCGGAGCTTGCTCGGTAACCATGGGGATGAGTTGTTGGAAGGCTGAGGGTGTCTGATTCAGCACGGTCACGCCCTGGCGCCAAAGGAGGGATAGGAATGATCTGGGTGAACGCGCCACCCAATAGGGAATCACTACCAACGAGCCACCATAGGTCAAGGGTCCCCACAGCTCCCAAACGGAGAAGTCAAAGGCACAGCTGTGGAACAGGGTCCAAATATCGTCTTCTCCAAACTGGAACTGCGGCTGGGTTACGTCGAGCAGCCGGGTGACCTGCTGATGGGGCAACGACACCCCTTTGGGTTTGCCGGTGGAGCCCGACGTATAAATGATGTAGGCCAGGTTCTCGGGGACAAGCGATCTTGCCGGATTCTGCACCGCCAAGTCTTTAAGTTGCTGCATGTCCATGTGGAAACGGTGAACAGCGGGGAAATCGGAGCGTTGATCCAGCGAGGATTGGGTCAATAGTATTTCGATTTGTGCATCTTCCACGATCAGGTTCAAGCGCTCGTCCGGGTTGCTGGGATCCAACGGTACATAACCCGAACCGGCCTTGAGAATGGCCAGAATACCGATCACGGTCTCCGGACCACGATTGACGAAGATTCCAACCGGTACCTCTGGGCCGGCGCCGACCCCGATCAGCAAATGGGCGAAACGGTTGGCCCACGCGTTCAGTTGGCCATAGGTTATTATCTGACAGAGCTGCTGCGCCTCTTCCTGCTGACCCTCGAAGATCAGGGCCGTTGCATCGGGCCTGAGTTTTGCCTGGTGCTCGAACAATTCGTGGATACATGCCCTGCGACCGACAAATTCCACATCGGTCCGGTTGAAGGTTTCCAGCAGTTGAGTCCGTTCCTCACCCGTTGGCAGGCAAAGCCGGCTCAATGGTCCGGCGTCATCGACCAGCCAGGTGAGCACCCTGCCATAGTGATGCGTCATTCGTTCGATAATGGCTTTTCCGAACAGGTCCGTGGCGTAGTTCAAAACCCCATTCAACTGGCCGTCCACGATGGTCGTATTGAGCGTCAGCTCAAATTTGGCCGTCTCGCTGCCCGAATCCATTGAGCGCACCACGAGATCTGCAAGGCTCAGTACCATGGCGCCAATATCTAGAGTGTCGTGCGAGTAAGAGACTTGGAACAGTGGCGAACGACTCATGTCCCGATCGGGTTGCAAGGCGTCGACCAGTTTTTCGAAAGGCATGTCCTGATGGGCAAAGGCCGACAGGGCTGACGCTTTGACGCGCCGCAACAGGGTACATGCGTCGGGATTGTCTTCCAGATTGAAGCGCAAAACCAGGGTGTTCACGAAGAAACCAACCATGTCGCCAATCTGGGACCGGTTGCGGCCGGCAATGGGGGTTCCGATGGTCAGGTCCTTGACATTTGCGTAGCGCGACATGAGGATCGCGAATGCCGCGATGCCAGCCATGAAGGGGGTGACGCCCTCACGTTGGCACAGGGCCAAAAAGGCGTCGCTGGTTTTGCGATCAATGACAAACGGCAAGTTCTCGCCGTTAAAACTGTGTTGGGCCGGTCGCGAAAAATCGAGGGGCATCTCGATGAAAGGCGGTGCGCCGGCCAGGTGCTCCTTCCAATAAGCCATCTGCGTATCGTAGACCTGACCACGCAGCCAGTTGCGCTGCCAGGCCGCGTAGTCCGCGTATTG
>Ga0316189_10002320_pt1 | contig 18782 bp, 10 predicted proteins | sample LowCovwburrow_MG_FD_204930 | JGI IMG/M metagenome (GOLD analysis project Ga0316189, IMG submission 204930) | Coastal sediment microbial communities from Maine, United States - Lowes Cove worm burrow | ecosystem: Environmental > Aquatic > Marine > Coastal > Sediment | place: USA: Maine...
AGAAAATTTAAAAAAAACAAGCTAAAACTGATGGATAAACCTAAACGAAAATCAGAAACTAAAATTTGTAGTGATTAAAAGCATAAGCGTATCCAAATTCTTTAGACGATGAATAATGTGGGTTAAACACAACAATTGTTCTTGATCCTTGAAAAACATGAACAAAAAATGGCATCTCATACAAAAGCGATTGAGCGTTTTGAAAGTCGTTTTGAAAACAAAATAAAACAAGCTAAAATTTACCCTACTTGGGCAGTGGTGGTTTTTATAATAGTAGTGTTGTGCGCTATAGTTTTTGGGGCTCTATTTTTTAGTACCAAATAAGGGGTTTTAATAATTATAATTTCACAAGTTTTACGGTATTTTCTTCACCTAAATTATTGGCTACTTTAACTAAATAAAGGCTTTGAGGTAAATCAGAAATATTAAAAGAATCTCCTTTTCTAAAATCTCCATTAAAAGATTTTACCAATTTACCAGTAAGATTATAAATTTCTATTTTACTTACATTTTCATTTATTGAAAAAGAACTATTTGTTGGGTTTGGAGACAATTTAAAGTTTAGTTTAAAATCTATGCTACTAACCGATAAAGTAGAAGCTTGATTTCCATAAACTTTAAATTCCCCTGGAGCTAGAGTAATTGAGGTTGTACTGCCATTTATTGATGAAGGACTGCTAGACTCATCCATTAAATCGTACCAATTGCCAGTATATGGAAAGTTTGGATTTACATTAGTTGCTGATAATCCAAAATTTGCAACAATAATAACGTTTTTAAGTTCTGAGCCAGAAGTGTTTTCAGCACCTGTAAAAATACTTATTCTTGGGGTTAAGTTACCAGAGGTAATATTATAATCACCTTCAAAAACAGGCTCGTTTATTTTTAAATCATTAATTCTAGACCAAGCTGTATAAATGGGACTTCTATCTGCATCATTAAGCCAATTATTTGTCCATTGCGGTTGTGGTTTAGTATCTAATTTACAATCGCCACTGGGAGTTCCTCCATCTCCGCTTGGGGGTGCATCATCAGGTAAATTGAGCGACCCATTAGAACATGTGAAAATAGAATTTTCCATTCCTAATTCACCAAAATGCCAAATCATTTTTGGTCCAGGAATAGTTAAAGTAACCGCTCCTAAAGCTGGTATTCTAGATAAAGCAGTATTAAGCTCTTGGGTATCATATCCACCATTGCTATTTCCAAAACGTTGGTTTTTTTCCATCACTCTAACCTCATCATGACTTTCGGCATAACCTACTACTCGTTTTCCGTTAAATCCAGTATGCGTTTTATGTCCCATTCTACTAAAATCAGAATCAGTTGCATATCCCATAGTTAACTGACTATAAGGACCAGTCATTTTACCCCATAACATAATACCTTTTGGAGTTGCATCATTAAGCCTATAATTCGCCCATTCCTTTTCTTCGTTATCGGTTCCAAGGTGTTCAAAAATCACATAATGTGTTTCATCTAAACTCCACGAATAATCAGCATAATCTTTTAGAATATCAACTCTATCTTGCTGATAACTATTAGTACAGCCCTCGTCATTAGCAGAACAATTTTGGGTAAACCCTTTAGTTAAATCCCAACGGAAACCGTCAATATTAAATTCTTCAATCCAATGTTTTACAACCCGTTTCGTATAAACTTTTGTAAAGGAATTTGAATGATCAAAATCTGAACCTACATTATAAGAATGTTGTGCAGTTTCGTTAAAGTAAGGATTTTCAGAACTTGGTTCGCCCCAACCATCATTATCAGCATCATTCATCCAAAGGCGAACCATTGAGTTTCTGCCAAAAGCGTGGTTTAATGCGACATCCAAAATAACGGCTATTCCATTTTGATGGCAAGTATCAACTAATTCTTTAAATTTATCTTCTGTACCGTAAAATTTATCTAAAGCCATATGAAAAGCGGTGTTATATCCCCAACTTTCATTTCCTTCAAATTCCATTACCGGCATTAATTGAATAGCATTTATATTTAAGTTTTTAAAGTAACTTATTTTATCAATGATATCTTGAAAATTTCTATCGGCATCAAAGTCACGAATTAAAACTTCATAAATAACTAAGTCTTCTTTTTTAGGCTTATTGAAATTAGGTACTTGCCAATTGTATGCTGCTTGATTGGTTTGTAATACTGTAACCTCTCTTTCTTGACCCGTAGGATAGGTTGGTAAGTTTGGATAAGTTGATGCCGGTATTGAGGGGTCATCAAAAGGTGATAATACTAATGTTGAATATGGATCAGCCGTTTTTACAAGAGCAGGAGAATTCGCAATTGGGGTCTCATCAACTACCCAATATTGATAGGTTTCTATTTGCCCTGAGGTCAATCCTGTAAGTTCTATCCAAAACTTGGTGCTAGATGGGTCTTTTTTCATGGCATAACTTGTATTAGGCTGCCAGTTGTTAAAACTTCCTGCTACATAGACAAAATCCTTTAAAGGTGCATCTAAAACTAAAATAGCCTTAGAGGGATCGCCAGAATTATAATTGATGCCCTCTATCACACCAACTGGAAGTGCTTCATCTGGAATATTTGGATTAATAATAGCCGAAAACTTTTTTATAATTGTTGTACTCGATTGCGTAATTTCCAGCTCGTAATTTTGATTGGATGTTATATTGGTATGATTGTATGAGTAGCTCGATGTTGCTGCGTTATTATTAATGCTAATGCCATTAGCTTTTAAATTATAACTTGCATTACCATTTGTATTTGTAGCTGTAATATTTAAACTTGAGCCAGATGTTAATATGGTGGCACTATTTTCGGTTGGATTTGTTAGAGTAGCCTGAAAAGCGCCTACTTCAACCAGAATATCTTGACTTTTTTTGTCACCATTACCATCTTTTGCTTTTATAAGGAAACCAATTCTTCCAATTCCAGTTCTTGAATAAAACGCGGTTGGTGTAAATGTTATGGTATATGTATCTGGACCAGCATTATAAGTTAATCTATTTGCTTCATCAGAGTTGCCCCAAGATCCATTTGTTGGGCAATCCTGTTGATTACTATCGTTTAAGTCATAAGACCATGACCAAAGATAAAGTGCATTTCCTGCTAGACCCCATGTGGCTTCGTTAATGCTATTTCCATTAAAGGTTAGTGTAACAGAATCTCCTTCATTAAAACTTGTAGGGTTTATGCTATATGTAACAGTTTGTTGTTGAGCAAAAGACCAATTAACAAGCATTAAAATTAAAAAAGTAATTTTCTTCATAGCTTATTTTTTTGAAAAAAAAAGACTGATGTATATCAGCCTTTTTTAAATATTAAATAAATTTAATTTTTAGTGTAAGTTGGATTTGCAGGATCAGAGAAATCCAGAACAAATGAGTATGTTCCTGCTGTAGTAACAAGGTTTGCACCACCTGCTTCCAAAACACCATCTCCGCCATCGTCTCCATAATTTACAGCCCAATCGTTGTTGGCTCTAAATTTGTACTCGCCATCAATTAACGTAACATCGTTTAGAATCCAAATATCATCAAATGGTCGTGACCAATCTCTATTGAATTGTGCATCTGGTGTTGCTCCCCAATCATTGTAAGCACCGCCAACTAATCCCCATACATTATCTATTGGTTCTAAAGTATAAGTTAAATCAGTCATATTAACTGTTGCAATGTAAATACCAGCAGTTACAACAATATTAGCACCACCAGCATCTAAAGTGCCATCTACACCATCATCGCCCCAATTGGTTCCCCAATCGTTATTCATCCTAAACTTCATTTCGCCATCAATTAAGGTAACAATACCCCTAAATACATCGGAATATTGATCGTATTCAAGCATAAAATCTGGCGTTGCTCCCCAATCGTTATATGCACCACCTACAATTCCTAATGAAAAGGTTTCAATAGTATAAGTTAAATTGTTCAAATCCATAGTGATTTTATATGATCCAGCAGTAACTGCAATATTGTCGCCGCCAGCATCTAATGTGCCATCAACACCTGTGTCGCCATAATTGTTTGCCCAATCCATGTTTTCTCTAAACTTGATTTCGCCATCAAGTAAATTAACATAAGCTACTAAAACACCATCAACACCTGTTGTCCAGAAAGGTAAATCAGGAGTTGCACCCCAATCGTTAGCAGCAGAGCCAATAATACCCCAGTTTGTAGATAAATCTAAAACAGTTAGATAGGTTGTTACAGATATGGTCACCGTTGAAGAAATTCTTTCTAAAACAGAACCAGATGCAGTATCAGTAATGGTTGCTTTTATTCTTATATCTAAGTCTCCAGTCATGTCTACGACAATTCCACTTTGAATGGCTACAGCGTTAAGCTGTGCATTGGTTAATGCAATGGAGTTTTGATTGGCTACATTACCAGCTTCAATAGGCATTGCAAAATCAGTCCCTGCAGTTGCGCCTTCTAAAACATAATATACGTCTTGATTTAATGAAGAATCTAAAATGGGGTCAGTCCATTCTACAGTTATAGCTGTAACATCGTTATTATCTAAAGATAAAGCAAAAGCATCTCCGTTATTTACATTATTTATTTCAGGAGCATTTACGGGATATGTTGTAACTAAAAGTAAAATATTGTTTGAAATTTGGCTTCCAGTAGAAACTCTCATATAAATAGCAATATCTTTAAAGGTGTTAACACCAGTGCCAGCAATAGCATTATTAAAATCTGCAACAGTCATTGAAAAATTACTACTATCAGTAGTTCCCAATGTAGCAGGAGCCGTAAAAGCTTCGTCAGTAGACATTTCTACATTGTAAGAGCCACTTCCAGTTACTTCATCATTCCAAGAAATGGTAAACGCTGGATTATCTGGCAAAGCGAAATTTAAAAATACCGTACTAATGCCTGGTGTGTTTAAAACAAATTTTGCTTCTGGGGTCGTTATTGTTAGACTTTCTTCAGTTTCACAAGCTGTAAAAATAAAAGCAAATGACAGTAAAAGAAAGCTGATTTTTTTTAAATATAAATTCATAGTTATTTTTTTAATGATTATAAATTCAACGGAATAAGGATATATCGACCCGTTAAGTCGTTAAACCAAACATCGTAGTCATCTTCAACAATTACAGGAATAGAGCCACCGCCATCGGTAGCAACTCCTGAAAATGAAGTTGTGCTGCCCCACGTTGCACCAGAGTCTGTTAAAAATGTAACATCTCCAGGCACTAAACGCAGTCCTGTTGCATACCAAATATGCCCATCAAAGGCTAAAGCTGTCATAGCCGTAGTTGCTACACTTGACCCTTGAATTGATAAGGTTGCAGGACTTGTAATTCCTGACACATCAAAAGGCTCAAAAGTAAAAGTGTTATTTCCAAGGTTTATTGTAAACGTATAAAATCCTTCTGGAATACCATCGCCACCTCCATAAGGAAATCTTTCTGGATCATCGCCACCTCCGGGATTATTTCCAACAGTACTACCATCATCAGTTCCCCATTGTGGCTGCCATAGCCCTTTGGTTTGTAATACCTTAAAATGCCCGTTATCAGCCCAAAACCCAGTGTAATAATATACATTACTGTTATTTTCGTCTCTAAACAAAGCAGGGTTGTTGTTATTATTATTCCAACCTGGAGCAGTCGCATCTCCAACTAAATAATAATCATTAAATACATAGTTAAAGTATGGGAATACATCAAATTGAATAGTGTTTGAATTTATTTGCTCACTATTTTGAGATCCAATTGAAGCTACAATTCTGGTATACAAAGTAGCCCATTCAAAAGGGTTTAGTCCTGCATTACCTGCAGCAGCATTAATTTCACTTATCGATAGTGTTATATCACTTTTACCGGTAATAGATGCTGCAGTTACTGGATTTGTAAAAGTATCATCGCTAGCAAATTGAACAGCGTAATTTATTGCAGATTGTTGCCCGTAATCAGATTCAACCCAATTTAATGTAAGTGCTGGATTAGATGTGTTAACCGCATCAAGCTCTATTTGTGTAAAGTTTAAATCTGCTAAAACAGGTGCTGTTGGTGCCGATATTTGGAATGTATCAGTAGTATCGTCGCAAGAACTCAGGAATAGTAAAACTAAACCAATAATGCTAACTGCTGAAATTATTTTAATTTTTTTCATCGTCTTAATTTGTTTTTAATTTTAATATCCTGTGTTTTGAGTAAGATTAGGATTTGCAGCCATACTTGCTGTTGGAATAGGATACACATTAAAATGTGCCGGTAACGAAATACCGTTGCTTCCGTTCCCTTTCCAAGCCCAATTATAATTACCTCCAGTAAATTTATTATATCGAATTAAATCTTGTCTTCTATGAGCTTCCCAATGCAATTCTCTCGATCTTTCATCTAAAATAAAATCTAAAGTTAAATCTCCCGAAGTTATTGTATTTGGATTATTTGCTCTTGTTCTTAACGCATTTACATAACCAACCGCAGTGGTTAAATCTCCGCCACCGCCTCTTAAATGAGCTTCAGCATACATTAAATATACATCGGCTAATCTAAATAATGGAAAATCTGTGTCAACAAAGGTTTGATCTACTCCAAAACCTCCAGTTGAAGTCGCATTAGAGTATTTTTGAATGATATAACCTGAATCTTTATCAGATATGTCATTTATATCGATAGGTCTTCCTTCTGAAATGATAGTATTTCTAGTGTCATCAGCAAAAGAACCGTCAAACAATTCTACAAATTGTTTTCTAACTCTAAGAGCTCCGCCCCATCCGCCGTCACCAACACCAACTTCTGCTCCGTTTACTTCAATACTTCCAACAGAACCGTTAATCATTACTGTTGTAGGTCCAAAATTTTGGGTTGTAAATCCATCTGAAATAATAGGAAAAATAATTTCATTTATAGCAGAATTTGTATTGTTATCTGCCATAAAGTTGTGAAGATAATTGGTAGCTAACGCGTAACCACCTGCAATTATTTTTTCACAATAGCTTAAACAATCAGCGTTACGATCTGTACCAATGTAAACCTGTGCATTCAAATACATTTTTGCTAAAACCATGTAGGCTACAGCTTTATCTGCTCTTCCGTATTCATTTTGTTTTGCGTTAATCAAATCTGCATCAATAGCTAATAATTCGCTTTCTATAAAAGAAAATAATTCGGCTCTCTCATATACATCTGGTTGAGAATTAATAGGTGTCGCCTCGTCTGCAAAATTTGCTTTTCCGAAAATATCCATCATATAATAATATGCCATAGCTCGCATTAATCGTGCTTCGGCTCTGTATGCTGGCATTTCACCTCTTACAGATGCGGATACATCTCTTGCATCTAATTTCTCATCCGTAGTTTCTCTTAAAAAGTTATTGGCTAATGCTATTGAAAGATGTGCTCTACTAAACATACCTAATAACAGAGGATTTTGAGCCGTCCATAAATTTCTTTGAATTTCTCTAGTTCCTGGGTCATTTTCATAAGACCAAATCATTTGATCTGCAGATAGTGTTTGTACATATAAAAGGACACGTCCAAATTGACTGGTTCCCGCATCAATGTTTTTAAGGTTAGAGTTTCCAGCACCGTCAGTACCAGTTAATGCTAAATTTGCATAAACACCTGCTAACACTTGTTTGTAAGCCGCCTCGTCTTTAAAAAGATCTTCACTAAGTGTGGTTTGATCATCATTAGGTGTTATATTCAAATCATCAGTACACGATGTAAACGCCACGATAAAAAGACCAATAAGTCCAATTGTTTTGTATATTTTAAATCTTGTTTTCATAGTTATTTTTTTTAAAATTTAAAATTAGCTCCAGCTAAAATGGTTCTTGATCTTGGGTAAATAACATTATCAATACCTTGGTCTGCGCCAACTGATACTTCTGGATCTAACCCGCTATAATTCGTTATAGTAAATACATTTTGAACGCCTCCCCATAATCTTAAACTTTTTAAATGTTTAGAGATGTTATTAAAAGTATAGCCTAAAGTTATATTATCCATTTTTAGGAACGAAGCATCTTCAACATAAATATCTGAAATGATAACATCAGATGTTCTTTGGAAACCTGTGTCTAATACAGATTTTGGTACATTACCTAAAACCGCATTATCTTGTAATAACTCGTATTGTGCTCTAGATGAGTTAACGTTGTTATAAACGTAGTTTCCTAAATTAGCTCTTAAGTTAAAAGATAAATCGAAGTTTTTGTAATTGATGTTAGATTGAAATCCTAAAATAACATCGGCTCCAGGGTTTTCTTTTAAATAACGGTCGTCGTCATTAATAACGTTATCGCCATTCAAATCTACAAAAGCACCTTCAACAGGATTACCAGCGTTATCGTATAATTGTTTAAAAACGCTAAATGAATTAGGAGAAAATCCTTCTCTTAATATTTGAATATTATTTCCAGTACCACCAGAAATACCACCAGTTCTTACATCTTGCCCTAATGCTAATTCTTTAATTTCTCTATCTAATAATGTGGCATTAAAGTTAAAATCTACTGTAAAATCATCTTGTTTAACCACATCGGCATTTACAGAAAACTCGATACCTTGAATTTGCAACTCTCCAATATTTTGAATAATACTGTTTGAAAAATTAGTACCATCTGCAACAGAAGCTGTAAATAATAAATCGGTTGAATTTTTTTGAAAAAAGTTTAACGAACCTGAGATGCGCTCTTCAATCAATCCGTAATCCACACCAAACTCTATGGTTGCTGTTTCTTCCCATTTTAAATCTGGGTTAATTTCTGAAGCAATCAGCGATTGAATAACCGTGTTGTTAAATTGATATTGAGAGTTTACATTACCCCCTCTATATCTATTTAAAAAGATGTCTTTTTCATTTACTGCTTGTTGCCCAGTAATTCCGTAACCTGCTCTTAATTTTAAACTAGAAATAGTTTTAGAATCTTTTAAGAAATCTTCATCACTTATATTCCACGCTAATGCAGCAGCAGGAAAATCACCCCATTGGTTTTCTTTGCTAAAGCGCGAAGTTCCATCGCGTCTGTACGTTAACGTTAATAAGTATTTATCAAGAAATGTTAAGTTGGCTCTACCAAAAAAGCCAATTAAAACCACATTCGGATCTGCGTAAGTGTTTGCAAAACTTAATGGATCTCTTAGGTTTCCAGTATCGTTACCACTAAAAGTAAACTCTTGGTACGAGTAACCCGCCATAATTTCAGTTCTAACATTATCAAAGGCTTTGTTGTATGTTAAATAACCGTCAAGTAATTTGTTGGTTCTTTTCTCAAAACGTCTTAAAGCATTTCCTTTTACAGTACTATTTGTAGGAACGTTAAATGAGGTGGATTGAATTTCTTTTGCTTCAGTTTCATCGTATCCTAAGTTTAATACCGCTCTTAATTCAGGAAAGAAATGAAATTTATAATCAAAATTTAAGTTTCCATAAGTTCTATTAGAATCACCAAGATTATTAGTTTGTAACAAAGATGCTACTGGATTTGTAGTACCGTTAGAAATAATATTTCCATTTCTATGCTGGTAAAAACCATCAAAAGGAGAAGAAGAGTCATATATTGGTTGCGTAGGATCATAGCGTAAAGCCGCTCCTATTTGTCCAGAATCACCAAATCTGTTATCTTCAAAAGATAAATTTGCATTTAAATTAACTTTTAAATGATCATTGAAGAATTTAGGATTTAACGCTAAACTTAAGTTTCTTCTTTCAAATTCAGAAGTTAATACAGCACCTTCTTGATTTGTTACTCCAAAAGAAAATCTTGCTGGTAACACTTTAAAAAGAGATCCTTGCATAGATAAATTATGTTGAGATGAAACCGTATTTCTAAAGATTTCGTCTTGCCAATTTGTATTTGCAGCACCTAATAAACTTTCGTCTATTGTTGTTCCATTTACTGGTTGTGAAGCCACTAATTGTCTGTAAGCATTACCAGAAAAAACATCCACTCTATCAGTTAGTTCTCCAAAACTGTATTGTGTATCATAAGTTGCACTAAATGTTGATTTCCCTTTTTTAGTTACTATAATAATGACTCCGTTTGATGCTCTGGATCCGTAAATAGCTGTAGCTGAAGCGTCTTTTAAAACCGAAAATGAATCAATGTCGTTAGGGTTAATACTTGCCAAAACACCTCTTGAACCTTTAACACTACTATTGTCAATTGGTAACCCATCAATAATTATTAGAGGATCGTTTGATGCATTAATAGATGACCCTCCACGAATTTTGATTTGAGAACCAGAACCTGGAGCACCGCTAGTTGTAACACTTACACCAGCTACACGACCACTTAATAGATTTTCTGGTGTAACAATGTTTCCTTTTGTAAAATCTTCAGAGGTTATTGCTTCAACTGAGCCTGTGGCATCTTTTTTAGTTGTAGACCCATAACCAATAATAACAATCTCATCTAATTGAGAAGTGTCTTCGGTTAATTGGACGTCTAATTTTGCTTGTCCTGTATAAGTCATTTCTAAAGATTGATAACCTATATAAGAAAATACAATAACATCTCCGTTGTTAACGTCAATTTGATAATTACCATCAAAATCTGTTGATGTTCCAGTTGTCGTGTCTTTTATAACGACATTTACTCCTGGAAGCGGAATAGAAGTTGATTGCTCTGTTACTGTTCCCGTAAGTGTATTTTGACCAAACATGAGTGTTGGCACAATAAACAGAAAAAACAGTAAACTATTAATAGTTGTTTTCATGTAATTTAGTTAAATTAATGTGTTAATTTATTTAGTTATATTTTCACTTCTCACATCAAAACTATGTAAACAAATTGTAAACAAACAATTAAGGATTACGAAATATTTAACGAAAACGTTTTCGTGTTGACAACTTTTGTGTTTTGGGTCACAATAATGAGAATTCTGTATTTTTTAATGATGTTTTAAATAATCAAATATCTTAACAGAAACAGAAGAATAATTGCTATTTTAGAGAGCATTTTAAGATTATGAAAAGAAAGATAACATTAAAGCAAATTGCTAAAGAGTTAGATGTCTCTGTGTCAACGGTTTCCAAGGCGCTTAGTAATAGTAAAGAGATTAGTGAAGATACTACGCAGAAAATACAAGCATTCGCAAAGCTTTACAACTACAAACCTAATAATATTGCGCTAAGTTTAAAGAATAGAAAGACCAAAACGATCGGTATTTTAATTCCTGAAATTGTGCACCATTTTTTCTCAACCGTAATACGAGGTATAGAAAGAGTAGCCAACCGTAGAGGTTATAATGTTATTGTTGGTTTATCTAATGAATCCTTCACTAAAGAGGTTATAAATATGGAAATGCTTGCCAATGGCAGTATTGATGGGTTTATTCTGTCTATTTCTAAAGAGACTTTACTCAAGCAAGATTATCACCATTTTAATGCCACTATAAACCAAGGTATGCCTATCGTGATGTTTGACAGAGTTGTAAATGAGGTAGATTGTGATAAAGTTATTGTTGATGATTTTAATGGCGCCGTAAAAGCAGTTAAAAAACTCATTGAAAATAATTGCAAAAACATAGCTTTAATTACCACCTTGGATTATGTGAGCGTAGGTAGGTTAAGAACTCAGGGCTACTTAGAAGCACTTCAAAATAATGGAATGGTTGCTGATTCTAATTTGATATTAAAGATTGACGATAGTTTAGATGTTGAAAATCATTTAGATTTATTAGAAACAGAAATTGCACAATTTTTTAAGTCGAACCCCAATATTGATAGTGTTTTTGCTGTAAACGAATTGTATGCTGTTTCGGCAATGAAAGTTGCTAGAAAACTAGGACTTAGTATTCCTGATGATATGCAAGTTATTGGATTTACTGATGGTGTGCTTTCAAAACATGCTACACCTAGTTTAACAACAGTGAGTCAACATGGTCAAAAAATGGGCGAACAATCTGCGAATTTATTGATAGATAGATTGGAAGCAGAAGAGGCAGAACCCGAGCAATACTTTACAAATAACGATCAAAAAAGTGATTTTATAAAGGTAGTTATTGAGACCGAAATTATCGAAAGAGAATCCACTAAATAGTTTCGTATAAAATTGTTGATGATTAAATTTTATTAGGAAAACTAAAATTCTTTTATATCTTTGATTCGAAATCAAAACTTATATTTTCACTTCTCACAATAAGTTTTGATAAGTTATCGCTTATCGAAATAGTATTAATTTAAATATACTATATAATGGAAAAGCGTAGATTAAGTTTCTGGCAAATTTGGAACATGAGTTTCGGATTTCTAGGAATTCAAATGGGGTTTGCACTCCAAAATGCCAACGCAAGTAGAATACTTCAAATTTTCGGAGCCGATGTTCATGAGTTATCATGGTTTTGGATAATTGCGCCTTTAATGGGCTTAATTGTTCAACCAATTATTGGACATTATAGCGATAAAACTTGGGGAAGATTTGGCAGACGAAAACCTTACTTTTTAGTAGGCGCTATTTTAGCGTCTATAGGTTTGGTGCTCATGCCACAAGCAGATATATTTATAGCATTTTTGCCTGCCTTATGGGTTGGAGCAGGGATGTTAATGATTATGGATGCCTCTTTCAATATTGCTATGGAGCCTTTCCGTGCATTAGTTGGTGATAATTTAAGAACCGACCAACGTACATTAGGTTTTAGTGTACAGACAGCATTAATTGGTTTTGGTGCGGTTATTGGCTCGTGGTTACCATATGCATTGACTAATTGGTTTGGAGTATCTAATGAAACGATTCAAGGTACTGTACCCTTTAATTTGATCTTATCTTTTATTATTGGAGCTATCATTTTAATTGTTTCAATTTTAGTTACAGTTGCTACTACTAAAGAATATTCACCTCAAGAATTAGCAAGTTTTGAAGATGAACAAGCGCATTCTGAAGCCATAATTAAAGATGGCAAAGAAGAAAAATCTAGCTTGTTAGATATTTTTGAAGACTTCAAAAAAATGCCAACCACAATGCGCCAGTTAAGTTGGGTGCAATTCTTTTCATGGTTCGGACTTTTTGGTATGTGGGTATTTGCCACACCAGCAATTGCACAGCATATTTATGGATTGCCTCATACAGATAGTAGTAGTTCTGCATATCAAGATGCTGGAGATTGGATAGGAATTCTTTTTGGTGTTTATAATTTAGTCTCAGCTTTTTATGCATTTGCATTGCCTTATATAGCTAAGAAAATTGGGCGTAAAAAAACACATTCCATATCACTTATTATTGGAGGTCTAGGTTTATTGTCTATCTACATTATGCCAGATGAAAACTGGCTTATTGTTTCTATGATAGGTGTGGGAATTGCTTGGGCAAGTATTTTAGCTATGCCTTATGCTATTCTAGCTGGTTCTATCTCTCCAAAGAAAATGGGCGTTTACATGGGGATATTTAATTTCTTCATAGTAATTCCTCAAATAATCAATGCCTTAATTGGTGGGCCACTTGTAAAATATGCTTACGGTAATCAAGCCATATTTGCTTTAATGATGAGTGGTGTTAGTTTTTTAATTGCAGCGTCTTTAGTATATAAAGTTAAAGATGTTGACGATGTAATTCAATCATAATAAATGAACAAAATAGGAGTCATATTCGATTTAGATGGTGTTATCGTAGATACCGCTAAATATCATTTTTTAGCTTGGAAAGACCTTGCAGATGATTTAGGTTTTGAATTTACTGAAGCTCATAACGAATTATTAAAAGGCGTTAGCCGTGTGAGATCCTTAGAGATTCTTTTGGATATCGGAAAAGTTGAACTTTCAGATGAAAAAAAGCAAGAATTTCTAGTGAGTAAAAACGAAGAATATCTCAAGTATATCACCAAAATGGGGCCTGAAGAAATTCTGCCTGGAGCAAGTGAACTTTTAGATACTTTAGATACTTTAGGAATTCACTTTGTATTAGGTTCGGCTAGTAAAAATGCCCCATTAATTTTAAAACAAGTTGGTCTTTTGAATCGATTTGCAGGTATTGTTGATGGTAACAGTGTTTCAAAAGCAAAACCAGATCCTGAAGTATTTTTAATAGGCGCCAAAGAGTTAGATCTTCAACCAGAAAACTGTATTGTTTTTGAAGATGCCATTGCAGGTGTAGAAGCTGCAAATAAGGCACATATGATTTCGATTGGAATTGGTGATAAAAATATTTTAAGTGAAGCTGATTTCAACTTTAACAATTTAACAGAAATACCTCATGATTTCATTAACCAATTAATGAAAATTACAGAGGAAAAAGCATATAAATAAATAACTACAAATAGAATCATTAGGAGTTTAAGTCTAAAAGTTAAGCGGTCTAATACCTATTCTCTATCATCTTAAAAAAATGAATCAAGATTATATAAAACCAGATAATTGGTCCTTAATAGAAGAAGGCTTTGATACGAGTCGTGTAAAATCTTCAGAAAGCTTATTTAGCATTGGTAACGGCGCCATGGGGCAACGTGCCAATTTTGAAGAACACTATTCAGGCTCAACCTTTCAGGGAAGTTATATTGCAGGCGTTTATTACCCAGATAAAACCCGTGTTGGCTGGTGGAAAAATGGCTATCCTGAGTATTTTTCAAAAGTATTAAATGCACCCAATTGGATTGGGATTAATGTAGAAATAAATGGCGAACAACTCGATTTATTCACCTGTAAAACGGTCGAAAACTTTAAAAGAGAACTCAACATGCAAGAAGGTTGGTTGTCCAGAAGTTTTACGGCAACATTAAAAAACGGAATTGTTGTAGTTGTTGACACGAAACGTTTTTTAAGCTTAGATTTAGATGAAGTTGGTGCTATTAAATATGATATAAAACCAATTAATAGTGATGCAGAAATCACGTTTCAACCGTATTTAGACTCTGGTATTACTAATGAAGACACCAATTGGGATGATAAGTTTTGGGACACCTTAAATGTGAGTCATAAAAATCATCAAGCATTTATTGAAGCTAAAACGATGAAAACCGATTTTTATACCTGTACATTCATGGAATCTCAGGTTTTTATAAACGGAAAATCTTTATTCATAGAGCCCAAAATTAAAGCAGATGCAACCTGCGCTTCATTTTACTACAAGCATAAAGTAAAACAAAATGAAGCCTATACTATTCATAAATTTGGAGGGTATGTGGTAGATACAAATCATGATAAAAGCAAATTGGTTTCAGCAGCAAAGAGTGTTTTAAAAGATGCTACAAAAAAAGGATTCGATCAATTATTAGAAGACCAAAAACGAGCTTGGGCAGCAATTTGGAGTATGTCAGATATTACCATTTCTGGCGATGTAAAAGCGCAACAAGGTATTCGTTTCAATATTTTTCAGCTTAATCAAACGTATTTAGGGAAAGATTCCGGATTAAATATTGGGCCTAAAGGATTTACAGGTGAAAAATATGGCGGTAGTACTTATTGGGATACTGAGGCCTATTGCATTCCTTTTTACATGGCAACTAAAGACCAAAAAGTAGCCAGAAGTCTTTTGGAGTATCGCTACAATCATTTACAAAAAGCCATCGAAAATGCTGAGAAATTAGGTTTTAAAAACGGAGCTGCATTATATCCAATGGTTACCATGAATGGCGAAGAATGCCATAACGAATGGGAAATTACATTTGAAGAAATTCATAGAAATGGGGCTATTGCTTTTGCAATTTATAATTACCATCGTTACACTAATGACTATTCATATATTCCTGAAAAAGGACTTGAAGTTTTAATAGCAATTGCTCGTTTTTGGCAACAACGCGCTACCTTTTCAAACGATAAAAAGAAGTATGTTATTTTAGGTGTTACAGGGCCAAATGAATATGAAAACAATATAAATAACAACTGGTACACAAACTATTTAGCACAATGGTGTATTAACTATACTATTGAAAATATTAAGAAAATAGAAGATGAGTATGCTTCAGATTTTACTAGAATTATGAATAAAGTGAAGCTTTCTACTATGGAATTAAATGAATGGAAAGTGGTTGCCGATAATATGTATTTCCCATATTCAGAAAAGCACAATATTTATCTTCAACAAGACGGATTTTTAGATAAGGAATTGATTACGGTTTCAGATTTAGACAAGTCGCAACGACCTATAAATCAAAAATGGAGTTGGGATAGAATTTTACGTTCGCCATACATTAAACAAGCCGATATTTTACAAGGTTTCTATTTGTTTGAAGACCAGTTTACAGAAGACCAATTAGAACGCCATTTTGATTTTTACGAACCATTCACAGTGCACGAAAGCTCATTATCGCCTTGTGTGCATAGTATTCAAGCAGCTAAATTAGATAGAATGGATCAAGCTTATACATTCTATTTGCGAACATCTCGATTAGATTTAGATGATTACAATCACGAAGTTCATGAAGGCTTACACATAACTTCTATGGCAGGAACTTGGATGAGTATTGTAGAAGGTTTTGGAGGTATGCGTATAAAAGATAATCAGTTATCATTTACGCCAAAAATACCAAAACAATGGGATGCATATTCTTTTAAAGTAAATTTTAGAAATCAAATTTTAAAAGTAAATGTGAGTCAAAACGATACCGAATTTGAATTGGAAGGCACGAATAATTTAGAAATTCTAGTTCGAGGAAAAAAAGTAAATATCAGTCCTGATGATTTAGTAACTGTTTAAAATTTTCACAACCTCAAAGGCTTTAAAATTTTTGAGGTTTATTAAAGTTAATAGCAAAAACAATGAAAGTATTAAAATACATAATAATTGCCATGCTCATTATTATGGTGTCATGCAAAAAATCGACTACAGAAGAAACTGTGATTTTTGAAATGGTAACCGAAATAAAAAACGATATCCAACGTATTGAACCACCAAACTGGTGGATTGGTTTTGAAAGTGAACATCTTCAATTACTCGTCAAGCACAATAATATTGGAGATTACAAACCTAGTGTTTCCTATCAAGGTGTTTCAATTGAAAAGGTAAGCAAAGCCAACAATAGCAACAATTACTTATTTATTGATTTGTCAATTTCTGAAAATACACCTTCGGGACTATTCAACATTACATTCAAAAATGAGAATGGCGACCAGTTAGTCGATACGTACGAACTAAAAGAACGCCTAAAACCAGCAGAAGATTACATCGGCTTCAATAGTAGTGATGCAATTTATCTTATCACCCCAGACCGTTTTGCTAATGCAAATCCAAATAATGACACACCTATCGCAATGGAAGGTCAAGAGGGATTACTAGAAAAAACAATTGATAGAGCTAATAATTATGCACGTCATGGTGGTGATATCCAAGGTATGATTGAGCATCTTGACTATATTTCTAATTTAGGTTTTACTGCGGTTTGGCCACAGCCAATGCTTACTAATAATATGAAACGAGGATCGTACCATGGTTATGCGATAACCGATTTGTATCAAATAGATCCTCGTTTTGGAACCTTAGAGGAGTATAAAAATTTATCGCTAAAGTTAAAAGAAAAGGGAATGAAATTGGTCATGGATCAAGTGGCAAATCATTGCGGATTAGAACACTGGTGGATGAAAGATTTACCCTTTAAAGATTGGGTAAATCTTCAGGAAAACTATGAAAAAAACATTGATAACTGGAATAATGATGTGACCATTAATTCTAACCACAGACGTACAACCAATCAAGATATGTATGCTTCAAAATTTGATAGCGACGGAAATTCTCAAGGCTGGTTTGTAGCAACCATGCCAGATTTAAATCAACGTAATCCATTTATGGCTAAATACATCATTCAAAATAGTATATGGTGGATTGAAACTGCACAATTAGATGGAATTCGTCAAGATACCTATCCGTATCCTGATAAAGACTTTATGAGTGATTGGGCTGGAGCCATTATGACGGAGTATCCTAATTTTAGTATTGTCGGTGAAGAATGGAGCTACAATCCGTTACTTATTGGGTATTGGCAAGACGGTGCAAATAATAAAGATGGGTATGATTCTAATTTAAAATCTACTATGGATTTTGCAATGCAAGTTAAAATTGTTGAAGCCTTAAATGAAGCCGAATCTTGGGATAAAGGTCTTGTGAAAATCTATGAAGGCTTGGCTAATGATTTCCATTATGCAAGTCCAAAAGATATTATGGTATTTCCCGATAATCATGATATGAGCCGCATTTTCACGCAATTAAATGGAGATGTGCCAAACACAAAAATGGCCTTAGCAACCTATGCTATGATGCCTAGAACTTTACAAATGTACTATGGTACCGAAATTCTAATGAATGATTTTGAAAACCCTGGAGACCATGGTTTAATTCGTACCGATTATCCTGGAGGATGGGAAGGCGATACTAAAAATGCATTTACAGGAGAAGGCTTATCTGAGAAAGAAAAGGATATGCAGTCTTTTATAAAAAAATTGCTCAATTATCGAAAAGAAAGCAAAGCTATTCATGACGGAAAAACAATTCATTTTGCACCCTTTATGGGAACTTACTTTTTATTTAGAACACTTAGTGATGAAACCGTTGTACTCATCATCAATAAAAATGAGGAACCAATTATTATCGATTTAAAACACTATTCTGAAATTGGACTCAACGGAAAATCCTTGAGAAACATAATTTCAGATGAAAAGATTATGTGGCATGACAATATCCAACTTAATAAAAAAGGAGTGGTTCTATTAACAACAAAGATATAGTCTCAAAATGAAAACAATCATATACATATTAAGCTTACTTTTCGTTTGTAGTATTTCTGCACAAGTAACTATTATTGTAGATAATGTTCCAGAAGAAACTCCAGAGAATACCTCCATTTTTATATCAGGAAGTTTCGAGGGTTGGTCTGGCGGACACAAAGACTACCAACTCGAACAGAAAGATGGTGTTTATGCCAT
>Ga0316189_10002322_pt1 | contig 18767 bp, 12 predicted proteins | sample LowCovwburrow_MG_FD_204930 | JGI IMG/M metagenome (GOLD analysis project Ga0316189, IMG submission 204930) | Coastal sediment microbial communities from Maine, United States - Lowes Cove worm burrow | ecosystem: Environmental > Aquatic > Marine > Coastal > Sediment | place: USA: Maine...
GTATTAATGGCAATTAAAACATTACATTATCTTTTTGACCGTCAGGATAACTAACAACTTCCTGCAATATTTCGGCAAGCGTCACAAACATACCCCCTGCAAGCCGATTAACATGAGCTTATTAACTACGGCACAAAAATTGCAGACTGTTAGTGCTGTCTTCCAGACAAAAAAACAATGAAAGGTGACTGACAAAATGGCGCTTGAACCAAAAAGAATTGATGACAGAGCGATTGAGCAACGCAACATGGACCAGCGGACACCGTCCCTGAAAACACTGTGGGGGGCCCTGACGCATCAAAGACGCCGCAAATCACGCCGCGAAGAAGACCACCTCAATAGTTATACAGACTGGTACGGCCACTGGACACTGGCTGCAACCTTAATCATTATCATGCTGTGTTTTGCGGATGCCTTTCTGACCATCGTCCTGCTCAGCAAGGGAGCCGTAGAACTGAATGTACTAATGGACTACCTGATACAGAAAGATGTTCATCTGTTTACTGTAGTAAAAATGTCGGTTACCGGCACTGCATTGATCATCCTGGTGCTGCATTTCAATTTCCGCATTTACAAGTTCATTGCGGTTCGCTACCTGGTCTATGCGCTCGTGCCACTCTACTCCTTACTGATATTTCACCAACTGACCATGCTCGCGAATATCTGAGAATCCACCCGGGTGCATTAACGGAGACAGAAACGTGCACTCATTCCTGCGTGCGTGCTTCAGCATTCGTTTCTGTCAACAGGTCACCCCAATCAGTTCGCCGTTGCATTTCCGAGCGGTTCTTCTGTGAAACATATGGATCACCGGCACGAGACTCCCAACCCCCACCCAATGCCTTGTACATGGCAATGAGGTTGAGTGCTATACTGCCGCGTGCATCGGTCCACTGATCCTGCTGCACCACCAGGCTTCGCTCGGAATCAATTACCCGCTGAAAATCAACCGCACCTTCACGGTACTGGATATTGGCGATCTCTGTTGATTTTTTTGAAGCCGTCGCCGCCTCGCCACGAAACCGGCTCTCCTGTTGCGACTCTATAAACGCCACCATGGCGTCTTCAACTTCCCGGTAAGCCGTTAAAACCGTATTCTGGTAGTTAACAATAGCCTGCTGGTAGCGCGCGTCCTGAACACGTACATTATTTTTCAGTCGCCCGTAATTAAGTATATTCCACTGGAACGTCGGTCCGGCAATATAGGTCAGACTGTCGGAATCAAACAGGTCACCGGAACTGCTGCTGTTGGTATCACTGGTGGAATAACCGATAGAACCGATCAAGGAGAACCTTGGAAATAATTCTGTTCTCGCTACGCCAATGAGTGCGCTCTGGCTGGCGGCCTGCATCTCTGCGAACTGTACATCCGGGCGCCGGCGTAGCAGTTCTGCCGGCACACCCACGGCAATATGCGCAGCAGCCACCGGGATAACCCCTGGCCCACCGAGAATGCCCGCGAGGTCTGACGGTGGCATCCCCAGTAGCGTACTGAGACTATTCTTCGCCTGGCGCAGGGACTGACGCAACGCCGGCACCTGGGCGCGGGTCTCGGAAAGATTGGACAGGGCCTGCTGAACGTCCAACTCCGTTGTAGCGCCATTAGTAAAACGTACGTTGGCAATACGCAGGCTTTCCTGCTGTAACTTTATATTGTTCTGTGCGATAACCAGACGTTCTTCGAGGGTACGAATAATGACATAGGTCCTGGCTGCCTCGGCTGTCAGTGTCACAAGTGCATTGTTATAGTCCGCCACACTTGCCGTAAGATTCGCATCGGCCGCCTCAATGCCACGCTGGAAACGCCCCCAGAAATCCACTTCCCAGGCGGCGTCAAAACCTGCCTGGTAAGCCATGAAGTTCTTGTCTGCGACGGAACTGTAATTCGGGCTGTTCTCGCTAAGGCGGTTTCGGGTTACCGAGCCACCTGCCTGTTGCAACTGCGGATACTGGCTACCAACCGCAATACCCAACTGGGCTCGCGCCTCCAGTATCCTGAGACCGGCTATCTGTAACGACAGGTTCTGCTGATAAACCTTGTCGACAATACGATCCATTACCGGATCATTAAACACCTTCCACCACTGCTGCCGGTCGGCTGTTTCGCTTGCCAGCATGCCACTGTCATCCACGGACCATGCTGCAGGTTCAGGCGCCTCGGGTCGGGAAAAATCCGGGCCCAGCGTGGTGCACGCGCTGCTCAGTGACAGCATCAGGAGAATGAATAACAGTTTAATGCCGGCACCAGCAGCACCACAGGAATCTCTCACTAACCCGGTTAATTTCATTTAATAACACACCAGTTGCCAAATAGAGTTTTCAAAAAACTAGCCATTGACTGACACGGCCATCACGGCAACATCATCAGACAACGCCTCACTGCCATGCCAGTCTATAACTGACGCCAGTAAATTATCCAGACTTACAACAAACGGCGCATCTGCCGCCGCTGATAATGCTTCCTGCATACGGGTTCGGCCAAACTCTTCACGAGTTTCCGGATGACGCTCTTCGTACAGCCCATCAGAATGCAGATACAGCCTGTCTCCCTGTTGCAATTGTATAACGGTGTCAACATATTCGGAATCAGGAAACATACCAATCGGAACCGCGGGCACATCATGTACATCAGAAGTGCCGTCAGCATGTACAACCAGAGGCCCGGGGCTGCCGGCACTGACAAAACAAAACTGACGTGTTTTTACATTCAGCACACCATATATGAATGTGAAGTAATGACGCCCCACTGATTGCATCGGGAACAGTGTATTGAGACTGCTGGCAAGCCACGCCGGGCTGACAACGTTGTTTCCGGTCAGTTCACATTGTGCCGACACCTCGGAACTGCCGATCAGCTGCGACAAATGGTGGGTAACCGACACCGACAACAAGGCCGCAGCAACACCATGGCCGGATACATCCATGACATACATGGCGACATTTTCATCATCGCACTTGAACAGGTTAAGGCCGTCACCTGCGAGCTCATCACAGGGCCGGTAATGCCACAAAAACTCGGCGCCATCGATATCGACCGGCTCGTCCGGTAACAGTGACTGCTGCACGCGCGCTGCGGCCTCAAGATCACGGCTCATTCGGTCATTGGCAGCAGTTAGTTCAGCCGCAGTACGGGTATAGCCGAGCACATTTTCTACCCGTGCACGCACCACCTGGAAATCCAGCGGCTTGGTAACGTAATCATTGGCACCCAGTGACAGGGCTTCGGCAAGGTCAGCACCTTCATCCTTGGCCGTCGCCATAATGACGGGGAGCTCAGTCTTGGAGAAAAATTCCCGCGTGCGTTTCAGTACTTCAATTCCATCAATGTCCGGCATCATGATATCAAGCATCACCAGGTTGTATTCCCCGCTCAAAATCATATCGAGCCCGGTATTGCCATCTTCAGCCGTGTCAACGTCCAAGCCGATGCGCGCGAGACGGCGAGCCAGAATATCCCGGTTCATTTCGTTATCATCAACTACCAGCACACGTGCATTCTGCAAATTCACTTCACTCACCGTCAAACCTCCTGGCTCCCGTAAAGGAGTGTATCAGTCTCTGTTGTCACCCTGCAGCACTAGTCATCAAGCGCTCTGCGGGTGATATCAAGTATCTGTTCAGCATTCATACCTGCCTTTTGCACAATACTTTTTACATTGACCCTCAGACTATCCAGTTCTTCCCTGTCCAGGTCCATGGCTGTCAGCACCACAATAGGAACCGACTTTCCGTAATCGGTTTGTCGTAATTCATGTACAAACTCAAAACCGTCCATGACCGGCATCATCAGATCCAGCATAATAACGGAAGGTACCTGACTGGCAACCGACTGCAACGCCAGCTGGCCGTTTTCTGCCTCGTTAACCTGCCAGCCTTCCTTTTCCAGCAAACGACATATCAAGGCACGGTCCACGGGATTGTCATCGACAACCAGTGCCAGCCCTGGGGAGCCGGATTGCGTGTATCGCTCTATCACTTTAAGCAGGTTGCCGCGATCAATCGGCTTGGTAATGTATTCCGCTGCGCCCAGTGAGTACCCCATGCCGTCGTCATCCATCATGGACAACATAATGACCGGTATATGCATAACATCGGCATCAGACTTCAAGCTACGCAACAGGGCCCAGCCATCGGTCCCCGGCATCATAACGTCAAGGGTGATTGCATCCGGCAGATACTCGCGGGCTTTTTGCAGGCCCTCGTCGGCAGACATGGCAATCAACACCCTGTAACCCTCTTTATCAAAGGTTCGCGACAACATCTCACAGGTATCGCTATCGTCATCAATTACCAGGATAGTCCTGCTTCCCTGTACAGCCGGCTCGCTGCTGTTCGATCCACGGGTGTCGGCGCGGCTAGCGTCAACCGCAGTGCGTGCCGCCTCCAGCGCATCCACCTCATTGGGTATACAGACGGTAAATACAGACCCCTTGCCGGGTTCGCTTTCAACGTTTATATCGCCACCCATCATCTGGCAAAAGCGGCGCGATATGGCAAGACCGAGCCCCGTGCCGCCATAATTCCTGGTGGTTGACTCGTCTGCCTGGGTGAACTCGTCAAACAGACGACCCAGCTTGTCGCTGGCAATACCGATCCCCTCGTCCCTGACAGACAGGTTCAGCCATTTGCTGTTGTCTTTATGCGTGTAAAAGACACGCAGGGTAATTGTGCCGTTGCTGGTGAACTTCGCAGCATTACTCAGCAGATTGAACAGCACCTGGCGTAGCTTGGTCAGGTCAGCACGGATACTGCCGGATTCATCACTGCCTTCGATCAGCAGCTGATTGTCATTTTTAGCCATCAGCGGCTGCACCATGCTGACAACATCATTGAGCATGTCCCGCAGCTCAAAGCGCTCCAGATAGAGATCCATGCGCCCTGCCTCGATCTTTGAAAGATCAAGTATGTCATTAATAAGAGCCAGCAAGTGCTTGCCCGCACTGTGTATTTTCTTTAGATCAGGAATATAATCCTTATCGCCCGCATCTTCCGCTTCTTCCTGCAGCATTTCACTGTAGCCAATGATGGCGTTCATCGGCGTTCTCAGCTCGTGACTCATATTGGCAAGGAAGGCACTTTTTGCCCGGTTAGCCTGTTCAGCCAATTTACTGGCAGTCCGCAGCTGCTCGTCCATGGACTTAAATTGCTGAACCATCATCCTGATTTCATCCTGATAGGTATGTTGCAGGCTAAACGGTGTATTGGTTTTCTGCTGGCGAATAATCTCACCGGTAATGGAACGAATTGGCCGTACCACACGCTGGTTGAGCAAAAAGAATACGAACAGGTTAAACAATACAAACAGAATTATGACCACATTCTGGTACAGCAGGTAGTTGTTGACCTGCTGCATCGCAGCACTGACCCTGGCCTCGGTACGCACATCAAGTTGCATCATAAACTCATCAATCGGCAACATTATTTTATGTTTTGCCAGATGGTAATCATCTGAATGCAGCAAACGAATTGCAAGCGCCGGGTTTGCCGCACCCTGCAGTGTGTATTCACCTGAAGCATCCCGGAACTTCCCCTGCATAGCGTTGAAGGCTTCAACCTCCAGCGCAACCAGTGCATTTGAATTTTCCTGGGCCAGTTCAAGCAATGCCCTTTCCTCGTCAGAGTAAGGCAGCGCCTGCATTATCTTGTCAAGCGAAAGCGGCTCACTGTCCGGATGCCGTTGACTTCTGTCAGGTTCCAGCAGGTCCCAGTAAATACTTTCATAATGTAATGGACGGGCTATATCGCCATTACGAATCGCGAGCGTAGCGAAATAGTAATCCTTGTAGACAGGATCACCGGTTACCACGTAAGTCCTTGCCAGACGTGTCAGATCATCTGAACTGTGGCGCAAACGGTCAGCTGCCTCAACCTGCAGATAGCGGTCGCTCGCAGCAGATAACAGGCTGGATTCAAACCTGTTTAGCTGCAGCACGAGAAACAACAACCCCATCAAAAAACACAATTCCACCAGCACCACAAGGGCAATTATATTTTTTATGCTTGAGCTTTCTAACATAATGTAGAAACATTTCCATGCTTCATGGTGCTGAACCCTCAAGAAATTCAGCCAGCTCGACGGCTGTCAGTGCCTTCGAATAATACCAGCCCTGCACGAAGTCAACGCCCTTGTCACGCAGGTATTCCACCTGTTCCTGCTTTTCAACGCCTTCCGCAATAGTACGTAAATTGAGACGTTTCGCCATGTCTATAATCGAATCTACCAGGCCCGCCATCAACGAATCAGTACCAATCGCATCCACGAATTGCTTGTCAATCTTGAGGTAATCAAGAGGAAATGAACTGATATAACTCAGGCTTGAATAGCCGGTACCAAAATCATCGAGTGCGATAGCAGACTGTCGCTCTCTCAGCCTGTTCATCACTGAACGTGCTATCCCGTTATCTTCCCTGATCAGGCCGCGTTCGGTTATTTCATAAATAATCTGTTCGGGTCTTATTGCGCTGCTGCCAAAAGCCCTGCTTGATGTACTGAGAATCTTGTCGGATTCGAAATGACAGGGACTCAGGTTTATTGCGATATGAAAGGATTGATCGTTGCCGAGTATAGCTTCCAGCTCAACCCGAATCTGTTTCATCAACCATTCGGTCATCGGTTCAATCAGCCCGGTGTCTTCTGCCAGCGGAATGAACAGATCAGGCCGCACCCGTTTTCCACCGGGCTGCACCCAGCTAATATACGCCTCTACACCCGAGCAGCGCCCGCTGGCAAGTTCAATGACCGGCTGGTAATAAATTTCAAACTCATCTTTTTGCAAACTTCTTTCAAGCTCGCCCTGTAATGACAGACGCCGCAGCAGTATTCCAATAACAAGGAATACCAGCAGTGCGGAGGTACCAGCCCCGATTGCACCCAACATCAGTGCCATGCGTACCCAGTCATGCAGAATCCATGCATCGGCGGCAGCGGCAACCGAATAAATTCCCGGATAGCCATCCAGTTCAACAGCAAACAGGGTTCGCTCGACACCATCCTTGAACAACGCCCTCAGTTGCGTTGATCCGTTGCCTATATCTGATTCGGATTCAACCATCTGCATGGCAGGCACATTACCTTCCCATGCATACAGGTGGCCATCCTCGCGACGAATAAGAACCGCAAAACCCTGCTCACCCAGGTCAGCACCCAGGTGGCCGATCAGAATGGTAGGATGAATCAGTGCACCTATTTCTGAACCGTCTTCGCGCTGCCTGATTGCTATCAGTCCATAACGGTCCATCATCCTGATCTCAAGCGGACCCAGCAGCCGAAAACCGGCGGCAGGCGGTGGCAGTTGCGGTTCAAGCGGTGGTGATACCGCCCCCCAGCTGGTACAGAACAGTTTCCTGTCAGGCCGGATAAGGCCAATATCACTGATTTCAGGGATATCAAAGGCCATGGTATTCATCGCTGTGACATCCTCGGCTGTACAGCGGGTACCGAGGCTGGAGAGCGCAATCAAGCCCTGATCGATATCATTCAGCAGGTTCGACGTATCCGTAGCGATGCCCTGCGCGATGGCGCGCAGATTCTCTTCAGCATTTCCAATGGTGGTGTTATAGGCAAGATAGATGGCGTAACCGACCGGTACCAGCCCGGCAAGCGCGGCAATCAGCGTTGCCAGCAAGATGGTCAGTTTACGTCGCATTATAGTTTTGTGTTACCCGCACATAGGGATTCCCGTTCCTTTTCGCCTTGCTGAATCACGCGCCCTGTGATCTGCCCCGGTTACATGATCTGTACCTTGCTGTCAGTCGCCCGCACGCCTGGACCCCGAAAACAATTATAAGGTATGCTGCTTGTATATCTACAGGATATTATTAATATTTTCAGGACACACACGGTTATGCACAACACCCCGAATAAATTTACTGCCGGCCTTGTCGTGTGCATTTGCACACTGCTGCTGGCCGCTTGCTCATCCCCCGGCGCAACCCTCAAAGTAACACCGCAAAAAGAAGCCGGCATACAGTATTCGCCCCAGGAGATCAGCCGGATGATGAACATCCTCGGTTATCAACGCCAGCTGACGCTGGACCCCGATACCGGCAAGTCTGTCGCTATCGCAACCGATAATGGTGAGTACCATATGAGCTTCCAGTTCAGGGAAAACACCAGCATACAGGTCGCTGCCTACATCGTCATCGGCAATGGCACCATCAGGCTGCACCTCTACCAGACTGGCAGCGAAACACTGGACAGCGCAGCAACAGAACAGTACGAGAAGCTCAGGGAAAGACTGGTATTTCAATATGGCTCAGAACATGTCAGTGTCGGTCATCCTGTGTTCACGCGCTGAAACAAGCAACCCGCACAGCAGCCGCAATAACAAGCATTATCACTTTAACCCCACTGCTTTTTCTGACAGGCTGTGCCAGCTTCGGTTGACTCACCGCAAAGCAGTTGACTGTAATAGACATAAAACATGGATAGTCAGATCTGGCTCCCCTATCTGATCTACAGCCTTGATTTAATCATCAGGATCGGGCTGTCATTGCGCATCCTGTCTCGCAGCATGTCTGTCGGCGTCACCTTTGCATGGATGACTATCGTGCTGGCAGTACCCTATCTGGGCGCCTTTCTTTATCTGCTGATTGGAGAAAACCGGCTTGGCGAACGACGTCTCCTGAGAGCCCGAGCGGTAATAGAGCAGTCACACCAGTGGCGAAAAACACTGAACAAGCATGCTGCACTGTCAACCACCGCGATTCCACAGCAATATACAATGCTTGATTTACAGGCACGCAACGTTATCGGCTATCCGACACTAGCGGGTAACGTGCTGCAACTGCTGACAGATTATGAAACCGTATTTCGTTCGCTTATAAACGATATAAAAGACGCACAGTCCTCGTGCCTGCTGGAATTCTACATTCTTGAGGAAGGTGGCCTGGTTGATGACGTGCTGCAGGCTGTCTCGGACACTGGCAAGCGCGGGATTAAAATCAACATCCTGCTTGACTCGGTCGGCAGCAAGGGATTCCTGAAGAGCCATACCTGTAAAAACATGCGTGACGCGGGCATCGGCATCACCGAGGCCCTGCACGTCAGTGCAGCCCGCATGCTGTTTCAACGCGTGGATATCAGAAACCACCGGAAAATTGCAGTCATCGATAACCGTATTGCCTATACCGGCAGCCAGAACCTGGTGGATCCACGTTTCTTCAAACAGGGCGCAGGCGTCGGTGAATGGGTTGATATAATGATGCGCATAGAAGGACCTGCCGTATCGGTGCTGCACAATGTTGCCACCATGGACTGGTCAGTCGAAGCCGGTAAAGTCGCCAGCTTTTCAGAGAAGAGCATCTCCATGCAAGCCGCAGGCGATATCCCGGTGCAGGTAATCCCCTCTGGCCCGGTTTTCAGGGTAGGTGCGATCCACCAGCTGCTGATGGGCGTCATCTATACCGCTCGCCATGAACTTGTGATCACGACACCCTATTTCGCACCGGATGATGCACTTACCGAGGCACTGGTTGCCGCCGCCAATCGTGGCGTTAAAGTCACACTGGTTATTCCCGCCCGTGTTGATTCACGGCTGATTCGATACGCCACGCCCGCCTTGCTGGAAGGCCTTATCACTGCCGGCATCAAGGTGGCAAAATTTGATGGCGGCCTGCTGCATACCAAATCCATTACCGTCGACGACAGCTTCTGTGTCGCAGGTTCAGTCAACATGGACATGCGCAGCCTGTGGCTGAATTTTGAAATCAGCCTGTTCGTATACCATCCGGGTTTCTGCAAGCAGCTGCGTGAACTGCAACAGTTATATATCAAGCAGTCTACTTTCGTAGACCCGGTACAGTTTCACAAGCGCTCCAAGACCCAGCGACTGGCTGCCAGCATCATGCGCCTGTTTGCACCGGTACTGTAAGCCTGAACCAGCCACCCGCCTGAATTGCACCGGCGACACCCGGACTGCTGTCTCATGCTACAGCTGAACACTTCCAGCGGTACCTGCCGGTTAATTCTTTGCTGGTAATCCTGACAGCATTCGTTGCACCATGCCATCAAGACGCTTGCGCCGTTCGGCGTCATCCAGATCTATAATGGAAAAGCCCTGCAGCGCACTGCGCCAGACAACGATCGCCGTGGAAGACTGGCTAACTTCAATTACAATAGTGCCCTTTTCAAACTTCTCGGTATCCGGTGTAGAGAAATTCAGACTGGGAATAACACCACTTCTCCTGGCGGCATCGCTGGTCATCTCAGCATCACTCAGCGAGACACTGTAACCAACCACCAGATCACCCGTACCCTGGCCTTCAAGGTTGCGGTATCCCTTGGCATTCATGTTTGCTGCGATTGAATCCTTCAGCATGTCCCTGAGCGGCACATCATGTAACCGCGGCACACCGGTCAGTTCCTGCATACTCCTGGACCAGGAGAAGGTACTTGCCTGTGAAGGCTTGAAATTGGAATCACCGGTTGAAACCACACTGAAGGGGGTAGCCTGCAGCTGTGGCGCTGCTTTTTGTTGCGTACAGGCAACTGACAGTATCGCCATTGCAGCTGCTACGATCATCCAGCCAAACCTATATCCTGTATTCATCTTTACTCTCCGGGCGACCTGTAAGTAAAACAAACAAATTTAATGGGCGGGTTTACTCCGACGATTGCACCTCTTGCAGCATTTTCTTCTCGGCTTCTTCAGACACCGCCTTGACCGCTGTGCAACCCTGGCCAGTTTCGTCGCCGTCATCAACAACGCTCCACAAACTACTCAGTAATTTCAATGGTACATATACGTATGGCACCAGTGCCATGGCGCCGATTTCCTGAATTGCAGCCTTTGTCGGGAGCGCCTCGACCCTGGGGTCCCGCATCGGCCCCGATATCTTAACCGGCGAAATGGACGAGAACAGTTTGCGCTTCTGTTTTGGCAGTAGCACGATTTTCATGGTTTCCCTCGGCAAATTCAGCTTGATACTGCCACCCAGCGACACATTGGGACCGTCCGCAATCAATACCGTGCTGTTGAGCTTGCCGTTGCTTGCTTCAAATGTGGCCACCAGGCAGTTAAGATCCGTGTACTTGTCCTTGTCCCGCATGAAGGTTTTCGACAGTGCCCAGCCGAACACGTCCACAGACAGGAACTGTATGTATTTTTTCGGGATCCTGGCATTTTCAAAGCCGAGGTCTATCTTGCCCCCGAAACTGGAAACCATTTCATGCGGTGACCGCCCGCTGGCAGTAACATCCACCTGTATATTCGAGTAGCCGGTGATCGGCACGTCATTCTGTATCTGTGCCATCATGGGACCCAGTTCGAGGTCATCTGCAATGACCTGCAGCCGTAAAGCAGGCGGAGTATCTGCCTGCAGTCCAAAGACGATATCCATGGTACCCCCCTCGTAGAAGAACTTGAGCGGATCAACCTGCAAGTCTCCGTCCTTGAGTCGTATCTGCCCCTTGATACTGTCAATAGACATCTGGTGGTGACTTTCCACCTGCTCTATCGAAACATCAAAATCCAGGTCGAAATTATTCAGAAAACCGAGATCCAGCGGATCCTTGCTGAAGATATCACCACTAACCTGCCTGTCAGGATCAATCTTCACCGGCCCGTCATCATACTCAGTCGGATTAAATCCGAAATCTGCAAGATACAGCACCGGTATTTCGAACTTGCCTTTGAAGGTTGGTTTGCCGTTAACCAGTCGGCCGTTAACTTCCGTTTTACTGACTGTCCGGCCAACACTAGCCGTGGAATTGTAGCTAATACTATCGTCAGAGCCGGTCAATACACCTTCCGTGTGATACGCGCTGTAACGCGACAGATCAACACCCAGTGCCCTGCCAAGGCCAGCCGGATCGTTGATATCGATTTTTGCATCAACCTTTATGAGGTCATTCTTTTTCATGTCCTTGTAAACACCACCAATGTTGACATCGTAAATACCGGTATCGCTGGACTTGAGACTGAATTTTTCGACTCCCCAGCTACCATCGATGTCTGAAATATCGGCTGCCCCCTGCATCCGGCCCAGGTAGCCGGGTGGCTCGCCTGTCAATGCAGCCACCAGGTCACCGACCGCGACATCGTAGTTCATACTCACTGTGCTGCCCTTGTGCAGCCGGGTAGCTATAGCGCCAGTCATCCGGATGGTTGGCTGGTCAGTCGCGCCGATATCGATCTTCAGCTGATCAAATTTCAGTTCAGTGTTTTTGATCACCAGGTTACTGTTGATTGCGACAGCACCCAGCCTGGGTAAATCAGTACCTGCCAGACTGGAAAAATCACTCAGTTCAGGCGCTGAGGCAGTCACGGTAAAGCGCGCATTCGCGCTTACATCCGCGTCACTGATGACAACTGTATCCGCCTTGCCCTTTGCGCTGATCAGGGCACCGCCCTTGCTGCCAATTGTGATCGCCGTTTCGCCCAGACTGAATTTATTCTGAGCGCCGATAATGCGGGTTTGCACATGTCCGGGAGCCGTCTGCTCCATGTGATAGCCAAACTTTTTAGCCACAGCCGCAATGTCCATCGTCTTTATATCAACGTTCAGATCCACGCCGGACGCACCCGCCGTATCATGCAGGGGGAATTGTCCGACCTGCCCCTGCAGATGCGCCCTGGTGGCATTCGTGCCGCCAATATTAATATCGGCGTTATACAGACCAATCGCATCGTGACTCACGACCAGTTTTAACTTGCCTGCAAGTGCGCCAAAGTCAGGAACCCAGTCAACCTGTAATAAATTGAGCGCATCCGTTGAGGCTGCCGATATCTTCAGATCAATACCGGTATCGGTGTCAGAAAACTGATGATTGTCACCGTATAACTCGCCCGCACCACTCGCCGACAACACCAGTCCCTTGCTGGTTTTTATCTCTGCGCTAAGGTCTTTTACCAGAAAGTTGCCGTTCTGCTCCTGCAATACACCGTCAATGTTAAAGGCACTGATCGTATCCAGCTTCCTGAACAGCAGCCAGGAGGCAACCCGTGGGCAACTGGAACGTCCAGCCAGGTGCAGGTCCATACCGTCGCCGTTGTAAATATTATCCACTGAGCCGTCAAGTGTCAGGTCAACGTCTTTACCACGATGCATGTGAACATTAATATCCTTCAGTCTCGGCACCGAGTAATCGCCTTGCAAGCGTGCACTGGCCTGTATTTCACCGACAGGGGGCACACCGTCTCCCAACATCTCAAGAAATTCATGTGCCTCCGGAACTGTCAGATCAATCTTGAAATCCATGCCCTTGCCGTTGGCCGGGTCGGTTATGGTGCCTTCAAGACGTCCCTGTAATTCCTCACCGGTGAGCGAGATGACAACCGCTTTGGATGAATCGTGATCCAGCGCCTGTTGCACTGGCGGAAAAGTACCCTGCAGCTTGAAATCTCGGCCTTCAAGTATGCCGCGTGCCTGCAAGCGAACCGGGCCGCTGTCATTGATGTCGTCAAAGTCCAGATCGGACAATGCAAAACGGTGCAGGGTACCCGGTGCCAGTTCCTGGTACTCGATGACCAGGCTGGTGAATTTTGCCTCTTCAATTACCACGGGCGGGAAAGTGAATTCTTTCCAGTTGAACGAAGCTGAATCAGTTTCGTTTATTTTCAGAAAGAAGTTGCTGACTGCAAGATCACGAATCCACAGGGTTCCAAAGACGGCATTACGAAGACGTACATCCCCCTTCAGGGTATCTGCCGACAGGAAATAACTGCCATCAGCTGCTTTCAGTTGTACCTTGTTGGCTGAGAGTGCCACTCCGTCGGCGACATGCACATGGAGCGGACCGTTTATCTGCAGTTCGGCGTCAAAAAATGTTTCCGCAACCCAGGAAAATACCGGCTTGTAATCCTCACCGTCCATAAAGATCAGCGCAGCTATCAGGATCAATAACGCACCCAGCAAGCTTGTGACCAGAAAAATGAACAGGCGTCGCAGCCAGACCCTCGGCAAGCCTGGATCTCTTGTATTAGTATTCATGAAGTTAGCATCCTTTCTTCAATTTTTTCGGGTTATTGGAATGACTGCCCCACCAAGTCGGATTGTATATAAATTTCTACCAAACGGATAGAAAACAGGCAGCATAGCTACCAGCTCCACTCACACTGGAGCAAGCCTGTTCAGCGTGAGACACTCGGCGTTTATCCCAGCAAAAAAAATGACACTAGATATAGACAAGTTGTTAACACAGCTGCGCTCTGCCTTTCTGGTTACGGCTGCCAGCTGCACGGCGCAGCTCATGGCAGCCGACGCAGAATACCAGACCTACGAGAAACCGGCTCCCGACTCCGTGCTCGAGGAGCAAGGCAGTCTTGAGCCGGCACTGGGAACCGAGTCCTCATCGTACCGGCTACTGCCCCGAGCGACTGAACTTAAACAACTTTACTGGGACAAGGCAACCCTGATTCTGAAACCGCGCAGCTACTATCTGCACAAACAACGCGACGGCACATCCGACAGCGTCGCCTGGGCCGCAGGTGGGTCACTTGAATACAAAACCGGCCTCTACAAAAACACGTTTTCAAGCGGCGCAACGCTTTACACCTCACAAAAACTTTATGGACCACGCGACAAGGATGGCACCCGCCTGTTACGCGACAAGCAAAAGGAAATCACCGTCGTTGGCGAAGCCTATGCAGATTTCAGACTGAATGAATGGCTGAATGCACGCCTCTACCGCCAGCGTCTTAACCTGCCGTACCTCAGCATTAACGATACGCGCATGATCCCGAACACCTTTGAAGCCTATACACTGACAGGAAAAAAACCGGGCGACAGCTTCAGCTACGGCATCGGGCACGTGACGAAGATGAAGAAACTCGACTCATCAAGCTTTAAATACATGTCTGACATCGCCGGGGCCAATAATACAAATAAAGGCCTGAGCGTTGCCGGCATGCGCTACACACCTGGCAAAACAATCAATGGCGGCGTGGTAAACCAGTACGCCTGGGATGTTATGAACACCTTTTATATCGAGGCTAACAGTGCATGGGACCTGGACAACGATGTCGCTGTGCGTATTTCCGGTCAATACACACGGCAGCAAAGCGTCGGAGAACAACTGATTGGCGATTTCAGAACGTCAGTTTACGGGCTCAAGCTGGGCACCAGTTACAAAAGCGCCATTCTCAGTCTCGCCTGGACCTCGACCGACGATGATTACGACATACAATCGCCGTTCGGTGGATATCCCGGCTATGCATCAATCATCATCGAGGACTTTGACCGCGCCGGTGAAGATGCCTGGCTGATCGGTCTTTCCTGGGATGCCGCAGAACTCGGGCTGGATGGTCTGTCGGTATTTGCCAATTACGTGGACGGTGATACACCTGACTCCGGCCCGGCTGCCTCCCCGGACCAGCAGGAACTGGACATTACCGCCGATTATTATTTTCCGAAAACCTTTGCGGATGGACTCTGGTTACGTACACGCGTGGCGCTGCTAAACCAGCAAGGGCCAGGCGCCATTGACCAGCAGGACTATCGCATCATTCTCAACTATACCCTGCCCCTGCACTAGCGGTTCTACCTGCCTGAATACTCCTCGATGCGCCGCGAAAGCCGCGCAATCTGCGCCCAGTCGTGCATGACTATATCCTGCGCATGCGATAAATTATTGCGCAGCGACTCCAGACTCTTGATAACACGCTTTGCGGTTCGCCTGGAATCAAAACCCATTGCCTGCAGCATCTGCGGCTGTTCAATGGCGACCCGCGCCTTGTCTGACAATTGCAGGCAGTCGATCAGCGAGCACTGCTGGTTTCTGCGCAATCGCTCCTGCTGCATGATTTTAGCCTTTTCAAGACGTTCGCCCGACACCGCAGACTGCCATGAATTATCCGGGTAGTTTGACTGGATCATATGTACCAGGCGCATCTCGATCATCGTGATCAGGCCAAACAGCCACATGCGCACCATCGGCTTGTTGATATCATCCCGGCAGATGACACCCACCACTTCTCCCAGCAGACTGATGAAACAGTAGTCATGCCGCGTTAAAACATGGACGACATCTGACAGCGTGGCATCACCGGTGATCACCTGGTCGGTTGTAAAATGACGCAAGCTGCCTGAACATTCATCACCGTCGAGATCAACGAACCTGACGTAACCCTGAACCGTTCCGCTAATACGAATACTGGCAACGTCCTGCCGGTTGCGCTGCATCACCTTCCTGACCGTTTCACACTTGCTGTGAAGATCAAACGAGTAGAGTGACTCGGCAATATCTCTTGCCGTGAACAACTCCATGAACATGCGTCTGAACTTCGGCCCCGAAAGCCCGGGAAACTGCTCCGCAATACTCTCGGGAGACAATTCATGAATGTTCGAGGTGTCGGTCAGGCCAAGCTTCTCGACACTGGTAGCATGAATCTTTTCGGCCCGCCTGTAGAGCTGCTCATCGCCGCCCTGCAGCACGTCCAGCAAGCTGTTCATCTCTGCAAGGTAGACCTGTGCAAAACGCGGATCGTGACGGGTTATATCCTTGCAATTATCAATCAGGTCAGCAAGCTTTACGGTCTTGGCCCGCTTCGAGGCTTGCGCCAGGTGCAAACGATCAATTTGCTTGCGTCGTACCCGGTTACCATCACCGGGCTTGCTGACATCGGTCAATTCCTCGACCAGTTCGGCGACCGGCAAACCGAATTCTGCCTCGACATCCTCCAGGGTTGCCTGGGTGTCCTCTACGGTATCGTGTAACCAGGCCGCCGCAATCATGGTCTCGTCGTCTGTAACCGTGGCCACCAGCTTCGCCACGGCACTCAAATGAACATGATAGGGTTCGTTGTTATATTTGCGGCGATGATTAATCCGCTGGTGTGCTTCTGTCGCATAAACGCGCGCACGATCGACAAGATCACTCATAGTGTTCGCCTGATAGCAGTGTAGTTATATTGTGCCCGTTAGCGGCCCGATCTTCCAGACAGGCGACACGCCATGACATACCGATGCGCTGGCTCTGGCGGGGTAACTGTTGCTCGTCCCGGGCCTGTTAGTGGTATTATTTCACAGGCATTTATTCATTCAGGGACACATTATGTACCGCTGGTTAGTCTACACGGGAGCGGGTACCCAGATAGACGCAGCGTTTTTCAATGCAGGCAGGCGGCTGCTGACACCCCTGCACAGGCTAACCGCCGTTCTAAAGCTCCCCCTGCAGCTGCTGTTAACCGCGTTGTTACTGCTTGTCCTGGCTGGCTGCACCACGACGGCCCGAATCACCAACACACCGATCGACACGCTCAAGCCAACCCGGACAAACGCGGACCCGACAGACAATGTGCTGTTCTTCATGTCATTTTCAGGTGGCGGCACACGCGCCGCCGCCCTGTCCTATGGCGTTCTTGAGGAGCTGCGGGATACCACGTTTATTTTTGACGGTGTCGAGCGGCGACTGCTGGATGAAGTTGATTCCATCAGCGCTGTATCCGGTGGCAGCTTCACAGCTGCCTATTATGGACTCTACGGGGATCGCATATTCGAGGACTACGAGGAAAAATTTCTGCGTTACGATGTACAGAAAACTCTGATTAACAGCGTTCTCAACCCGCTTAACTGGCCAAAAATGCTGTTTACCCAGATGAGCCGTACCGAGCTGGCGATAGACTATTACGACAAGCAGATTTTCAACGGCGGTACTTTCGCCGATATGCGTGCGCAGAAAGGCCCGACGATCACGATCAATGCCAGTGACCTGGGCATCGGCGAGCGCTTCTCCTTTTCACAATCACGCTTCAACATAATTTGCTCGAATCTCGATGACTTCAGCGTGGCACGTGCAGTGGCTGCTTCTTCTGCCGTTCCCATCCTGTTCAAACCGGTAAGCTTGCAGAATTATGATACTTGCGACGCCAGTGATCCCGAGTGGCTTGAGTACGCCCGCCGCAACATGGCGAACAACGATCGCCTGCGTACCTGGGTGGAGTCAATTGACAGCTACAACGACAAGGAAAGCCGGCCTTATATCCACCTGGTAGACGGCGGCATCACTGACAACCTTGGTGTGCGGTCTTTATACGAAGGTATAGAAGTTGCCGGTGGTGCCTTACGCGCCGCCGAGCTCAGCAACAAGACACCACCAAAGTATATTGTAGTCATCGTCGTCAACGCCGCCACGCGCAGTGCCGACCCCATGGACAGCAGTAACAAATCCCCATCCACCAGTGAAGTCATCGGCGCCGTCTCCAAAACACAGATCTCACGCTACAACCTGGAATCGATTATCCTGCTGGAAGATGCACTTGAACGCTGGAGCAAGGAACTGTCGACACCGGAACATACCGTCACCCCCTACTTCATCAAGCTCGACTTCGAGAGCATTTCAGACCAGAAAATCCGTCTTATCTTCAACAAGATGCCAACAAGTTTTTCCCTGCCTGACGAAGAAGTCGACAACCTTATCAAGGCTGGCCACCAACTACTGCGTCAATCTCCGGACTACCAACGCCTGATCGCACTCATCAAACAAGCCGAGCAACAGCAATCAAAAGCAACGTCGGATTAGGCACCGATCAATCAATAATTAGTTCTGCCGGCTGAATTCTTCAAATCTATTATCTACTATAGGCTGAACGGCCAAAGCTGGATGTCATAACGGTATTGATCGACAGACATATCCGCACGAAGGCCAGCAACCTCAACACAAGGGACAGATAGATGCGCATACTGAAAAGAGACCAGCTACCACTGGGTGGCTTCTCCGGCCTGAAAGAACACCGCCTGGTCAAAGACCCGCAGGCATTTGGAACAGATGCAAACACGGATGGCAGCTGGCCCGGCCTTGGCAGTTTTGTCTACCTCGCGGATGCGCG
>Ga0316189_10002323_pt1 | contig 18764 bp, 14 predicted proteins | sample LowCovwburrow_MG_FD_204930 | JGI IMG/M metagenome (GOLD analysis project Ga0316189, IMG submission 204930) | Coastal sediment microbial communities from Maine, United States - Lowes Cove worm burrow | ecosystem: Environmental > Aquatic > Marine > Coastal > Sediment | place: USA: Maine...
GGTCTACAAGCAACGCGAGAGCATGTTCAGCGACAGCGCCAACCAGCGCAAACTGGACTACTACCTGAAAGATCTTAAAGACTGGGCCAATCTCTGCGCAGTGCAGGCCACCATGCCCCCCGGCCATCCCATCAGCAGCGTCAAGGCCATGCGCGGCGCCTGCTACGCCCTGGACCAGGACCAGCTGGTGCCCTACTCGTTAGCCGTGTTCCAGGCCTACTGGGGTAGCGACAACCCGGACATCACGGATGACAAAGTCCTGGCCTCCATTTGCGAGCGCGCGGGTCTCGATACGACCGCTTTCTTCGACGCTATAGGCAAGCAGCATTACAAGGACCAGTTGCGCCACAACACCGATGAACTGATAGCCCGCGGCGGCTTCGGCTCCCCCACCATCTTCATCAACGACCATGACATGTATTTCGGCAATGACCGTCTGGCGCTGGTGAAGCACCGGATTGGCGAACTTCTACGCGCGTAATTGCATCTGCGAAAGAAGATTTTCCAGTCGCTCCACGATATTCGCCTGATGTAAAACCTTCTCTAACCCGGCCCCTTGCATCGCGAAGCTCCGGGATTGGACAGTCCAGGCACATATCGAGGGAGCGGGCGGGAAAGTGTTTCTCACCAAGCGAATATCGTGGAGCGACTGAGAAACACTTTCCCGCCCGGGACCGCTGGTTTGAACAAAAGCCAGGGACCAGCGGAGACACGCTTTGACCAGCTTGAGGTCTCCCCCCCCGCTAATATGCGATGCCCCAAAAAATAGCGCGACCGGAGTCAGTCAGCAGCCTCGGTAGTAGCCGTTTCCTTGATCAGGGTCTGCAGCTCACCGCTTTCGAACATCTCCGTCACGATATCGCAGCCACCTACGAGCTCGCCGCCCACCCACAATTGGGGGAAAGTAGGCCAATTGGCATACTTCGGCAGGTGCGTGCGAATTTCCGGGTTGGACAGGATATCCACATAGGCGAAACGCTCACCACAGGCCATCAGGGCCTGCACCGTGCGCGCCGAAAAGCCACACTGGGGTTGATTCGGGGAACCCTTCATATAAAGAAGAATGTTGTTACTTTCGACCTGCTCTTTGATCGTCTCGATAATATCCATCACCTAATCCTGTATTTACAGCGGCCCTACAGGGCCTCGAAGTCCTCAGGCTGGGCATTCTACCCTATTCCAGCGACAAATGGTGCGCCCCATCCGGGCCGGATTGCCAAGCTTCATTTATCTCGTTATAGTTACATTTTATTAGGCAGCTCGAGCTGCCTTTTTGCGTTTTTGGGAGAAAGAGAAACATGTCGGCGCTGATGCAGACCTACGCCAGGCTTCCCGTGACATTCAGTCACGGCGAGGGCGTCTACCTGTACGATACCGATGGTCGGCGCTACCTGGACGGCATTTCGGGCATCGCCGTCAACGGCCTGGGGCACGCCCATCCGGCAGTCACCGCCGCCATTCGCGAGCAGGCAGACAAACTGGTACACACCTCCAACCTGTACCGCATCGAACTGCAGGAGCAACTCGCAAGCGCGCTCACGGCGGTGGCCGGCATGGACAGTTGCTTCTTCGGGAACTCGGGTGCCGAGGCCAACGAGGCCGCAATCAAGCTGGCCCGTCTTTACGGACACCAGCGCGGCATTGATAAACCTTCCATCGTGGTACTTGAAGGCGCGTTTCACGGCCGCACCCTGGCCACCCTCAGCGCTACCGGCAACCGCAAGATCCAGGCCGGCTTCGAGCCGCTGGTAGCGGGTTTTATCCGCGCCCCACGCAACGACGAGCAGGCCCTGCGCCATATCGCCGCCAACAACCCTGGCGTGGTGGCTTTTCTGGCGGAGCCGATACAGGGCGAGGGTGGGGTCAATCCACTGACACCACAATACCTGCAGACAGCCCAGGAGCTGTGCCGGGAACTGGACTGGCTACTGATGCTGGACGAGGTACAGACCGGCAATGGCCGCACCGGCACCTATTTTGCCTACCAGGGCCTGGATATTACCCCCGACGTGGTTACCACGGCCAAGGGCCTGGGCAACGGCGTCCCCATAGGCGCGTGCCTGGCGCGCGGCGCGGCGGCGGGAGTTCTTGGCGCCGGGCATCACGGCTCCACCTACGGCGGCAATCCACTGGTGTGCGCTGCGGGCCTGGCGGTAGTAAACACCATCGCGCAACAGGGCCTGTGCGAGCGCGCCCGGGACCGGGGGCAACTGATCCGCGACACGCTGTTGAGCGACCCGGATGTGGCCCCACTGATAGCACAGATCCGCGGCGCCGGCCTGATGCTGGGCATCGAATTGCGGCGCGACTGCGGCGAGCTTGTGGCCACCGCCCTGGAGGCCGGATTGCTGATCAACGTCACTGCGGGCAATACCATTCGCCTGCTACCGCCACTGATTATCAGTGAGCCCGAAGCCCTGGAATTGGCCCAGGGCGTGGCCCGACTCATCCGGGACTTCGGGTAAGCCCCAACCCATGTTGCAAGGCAGGAGCGAGCATGTCTGATACTCGGCACTTTTTGAGCTTACTGGACTTCAGCCCCGCAGAGCTGGGGCTGATGATACAGCGCGCCATAGAGATGAAGCGGGAACACCTGGAGGGCCGCGACCAACGCAGCTTCCCGGGGAAAGTCCTGGGCATGATCTTTGCCAAATCCTCTACCCGCACCCGTGTCTCTTTCGAAGCGGGCATGGCACAGCTGGGAGGGCACGCCATGTTCCTGTCACCCCAGGACACGCAACTGGGCCGCGGGGAACCCATAGAGGACAGCGCCCGGGTGATCTCTTCCATGGTGGATATCGTCATGATCCGTACCTTTGGCCACGACATCGTGGAGCGCTTCGCCGCCCATTCATCGGTGCCCGTGATCAACGCCCTGACCGATGACCTGCACCCCTGCCAATTGCTTGCGGACATGCAAACCTGGGTAGAACACCGCGGCAGCATCGCCGGCAAACGGGTGTGCTGGGTGGGCGACGGCAACAATATGTGCCAGTCATACATCAACGCGGCGCGGCAGTTTGACTTCGAGCTGAGCATAGCCTGCCCCCCGGGGTTCGAGCCCGATGCACGCCTGCTGGAAGCCAACCGTGACCGGGTACACGTCCAGCACCAGCCCGCCCAGGCGGCACTGGGCGCAGACCTGGTGGTAACTGATGTCTGGGCATCCATGGGCCAGGAGGAGGAACAGCAGGAACGCGCCGCGCTGTTTGTCCCTTACCAGGTCAATGCCGAATTGATGAGCCACGCCAACAGTGATGCGCTGTACATGCACTGCCTGCCCGCGCACCGGGGAGAGGAGATCAGCGCAGAGTTGATGGATGCCACCGACACAGTGATCTGGGACGAGGCTGAAAATCGCCTGCACGCACAAAAAGCGCTGATGGAAACCCTGCTACTGGCCAACGGCTAGCCACGCAGCGGCCTCCCCGCTTCCCCGGCATGACCACGCTGCTGTGGCCGGAAAGACCGGGCCTGGGGCGGTGCGGGGGAGCCCCTTCCCCACCTTAATAACTTTTCTCTATATGCAATTTATTTTTTATAAAAAATAAATTGATATGACCTGCCACAACCCCGGGCAAGCAGCGCATTTTACACCCCATTCAGGCCGGCTTTGGGCTGTAAGGTTAGTGGGTACAGACCCACTCAACTATCAACATGTTATCCACAGAATAAACCCAGGCTAATTCCCTTGCATTGCACCCACAGCCGCATTATCTTGTACCTGAGTGAAGCAGCTACCCCAAGATATTGGGTTCGGCGATCAAAAAACGAACAAAAAAAGCAGGATTGATGCCGAAGAACTGATCGCAATAAACGGGATTCCTCCCGATTAATGTCATTGTACAAACCTCACCCCAGGCGGGGCTCCTGGCAGTGAGAGATTCTTTAGTGGTAACCCCAGAAAAATAAGGCGCGATGCCAAACACAATCGGAGACGACATGCAGACAGAGACCAACCAGGGCGGCACCAATGCCGATACATCTACCCCTCCCCAGGAAACAGGCGCAGTCAGCGCAGCCATTGCCGCAACCGCACCGGGGCAGGTACGGGTTATCAAGCGCAACGGCACCGTGGTGCCGTTTGAGGACAGTAAGATCTCGGTAGCCATCACCAAGGCCTTCCTCGCCGTGGAGGGCGGCACTGCGGCGGCCTCCACCCGCATCCACGAAACAGTGGCCAAGCTGACCGAGCAGGTATCCGCTACATTCCAGCGCCGCATGCCATCTGGCGGCACCATTCACATTGAGGATGTACAGGATCAGGTGGAACTGTGCCTGATGCGCGCCGGTGAACATAAAATCGCCCGCGACTATGTTATCTACCGCGAGGAACAGGCGCGCAAGCGTGCCGCCAAACAAATCCTGTCGCCGGCCACCCAGGCGGTCGCGGGGACCATCAACGTAATCCAGGCCGACGGCAGTCGCGCCCCACTGGACCTGGACCGCCTGCACACCATCGTCAGCGAGGCCTGTACCGACCTGTCCGATGTCAGTGAGACACGCATTCTCGATGAAGCACTGAAAAATCTTTACGACGGGGTCTCCGCCGAGGAATTGAGCATTTCCCTGGTGATTACTGCACGCACCATGATCGAGCAGGACCCCAACTACTCCTATGTTGCCGCGCGCCTGCTGTGCGACAACCTGCGCTCCGAGGCCCTGGACTTCCTGGGGGTTGCCTCCAGCGCCACCCAGCACGACATGGGCACACTGTACGCACACGCCCTGCCCGCTTATGTGGCCAAGGGTGTAGAACTGGAACTGCTGGCCCCCAACCTGCTGGATTTTGACCTGGAGCGCCTGGGCCAGGCACTGCGGCCCGAACACGACCTGCAGTTCACTTACCTGGGCCTGCAGACCCTGTATGACCGCTACTTTATTCATAGCAACGATGTTCGCATCGAACTGCCACAAATCTTCTTCATGCGCGTGGCCATGGGCCTGGCGGCGGAAGAAGATGACAAGAACGCGCGCGCCATCGAGTTCTATGAGTTGCTGTCGTCCTTTGACTACATGAGTTCCACACCGACCCTGTTCAATGCAGGCACCCTGCGTCCGCAGCTGTCCTCCTGCTACCTGACCACCGTACCCGATGACCTGCACGGCATTTACGGCGCCATCCAGGACAATGCCATGCTGTCGAAATTCGCTGGCGGCCTGGGCAACGACTGGACCCCGGTGCGAGCGCTGGGCGCCTACATCAAGGGCACCAATGGCAAGTCCCAGGGTGTTGTCCCATTCCTCAAAGTGGTCAATGACACCGCCGTTGCGGTCAACCAGGGCGGCAAGCGCAAGGGCGCTGTCTGTGCCTACCTGGAAACCTGGCACCTGGATATCGAAGAATTTGTGGAACTGCGCAAGAACACCGGCGACGACCGCCGTCGCACCCATGATATGAATACCGCCAACTGGATTCCCGACCTGTTTATGAAGCGGGTATTTGACGGCGGGGACTGGACTCTGTTCTCCCCCAATGACGCGCCCGACCTGCACGACCTGTACGGCAAGGCTTTTGAGGAGCGCTATCACCAGTACGAGGAGATGGCCCGCAACGGCGAAATGAAGCTGTTCAAGACCGTCAAGGCCGAGAACCTGTGGCGCAAGATGTTGGGCATGCTGTTTGAGACCGGCCACCCCTGGATGACGTTCAAGGACCCCTGCAACCTGCGCTCCCCGCAGCAGCATGTGGGCGTGGTGCACTCATCCAACCTGTGTACTGAGATCACCCTGAATACCAACAAGGATGAAATCGCCGTGTGCAACCTGGGCTCAGTCAACCTGCCCCAGCATATCGACGAGAACGGCCTGAACCTGGAGAAATTGGAAAAAACCGTCAACACTGCAGTGCGCATGCTCGATAATGTCATCGACATCAATTACTACTCGGTGGACGCGGCGAAAAACTCCAATATGCTGCACCGCCCGGTGGGCCTGGGTTTGATGGGCTTCCAGGACGCCCTGTACAAGCAACACCTGGCCTACGGTTCGGAACAGGCAGTGGCCTTTGCCGACCGCTCCATGGAGGCGATCAGCTACTTCGCCATCCAGGCTTCCAGCCAGTTGGCGGCAGAGCGCGGCGCCTATACCAGTTACCCGGGTTCCCTGTGGAGCCAGGGCATCTTTCCTATCGACTCCCTGGACCGACTGGTCGAACAGCGCGGCGCTGACTATATCGAAGTGGATCGCAGCCAGACCCTGGATTGGCCGGCCCTGCGCGAAGTCGTCAAGGCCCGCGGCATGCGCAACTCCAATGTCATGGCCATCGCCCCGACTGCGACCATCGCCAATATCACCGGCGTGTCCCAGTCTATAGAGCCCACGTACCAGAACCTCTATGTGAAATCCAACCTGTCCGGCGAGTTCACCGTGGTCAATCCCTACCTGGTCACTGACCTGAAAGAGCGCGGCCTATGGGACGGAGTGATGGTCAACGACCTCAAGTACTACGATGGCAGCGTACAGGCGATAGACCGCATACCCCAGGACATCAAGGCGATCTATGCCACAGCCTTCGAGGTAGAGCCACGCTGGCTGGTGGACGCAGCAAGCCGCCGCCAGAAGTGGATCGACCAGGCCCAGTCACTAAACCTGTACATCAATAACGCCAACGGCAAGAAGTTGGATATCACCTACCGCATGGCCTGGTACAGCGGCCTGAAGACCACCTACTACTTGCGCTCACTGGCCGCTACCGGCACCGAAAAGTCCACCATCGATACCGGCACCCTGAACGCCGTGTCGAATGAGGCGGCACAACCGGCACCGGTACCCCAGGCCTGTTCGCTTGACGACCCGGATTGTGAAGCCTGCCAGTAGGCAGGCCTCACCCTTAGACACAAATAGTGATGACCATAGATTGATGACCATAGACAGAAATGCCAGGGGACAATAAAACATGTTGAATTGGGATGAATACCACAAAGAAGAAGCAACACCAGGCGCCTCTGCCGGAGCCCATGCGGCGGCAGCGGTCGCTGAACCTGCAGTGGTCAAAGCAGCAGCGGCCGTACCGGTGGAGCCAGAGGCCGCCGTTGTAGCCCCGGCTGCGGCACAGCCAGCCGCCGCCATTGACCCGGTGCTGGAGGCGCAAGCCAGTGAGAACGTTGCCCGGGCTGCGGCAGCCATAGAAAGCCTTGATGTAGAAGCGGGCCTGGAAGACCTGGAAATGGGTGCTGCACGCGTCTCGGTGGATGAGAAGGCGATGATCAACTGCCGCGCCGACCTCAATCAACTGGTGCCTTTCAAATACGACTGGGCATGGCAGAAATACATCGACGGCTGCGCCAACCACTGGATGCCCCAGGAAATTAACATGACCGCCGACGTGGCGACCTGGAAAGACCCGGAAGGCCTGACCGATGATGAACGCCGTATTGTCATGCGCAACCTGGGTTATTTCTCCACTGCCGACTCGCTGGTGGCGAACAACCTGGTACTGGCCCTTTACCGCCTGATCACTAACCCGGAGTGTCGCCAGTACCTGCTGCGCCAGGCCTTCGAGGAAGCCATTCACACCCACGCCTACCAATACTGCATCGAGTCTCTGGGCATGGATGAGGGTGAAGTCTTCAATATGTATCGGGAAGTGCCGTCCGTCGCCAAAAAGGCCGCATGGAGCATTAGCCACACTCACGAACTCAGTGATCCAAATTTCAACACTGGCACCATGGAAACCGACCAGACTCTGCTGCGCAATCTGATCGGCTTCTACGCGGTAACCGAGGGTATCTTCTTTTACTGCGGCTTCACCCAGATCCTGTCCATGGGCAGACGCAACAAGATGACCGGCGTGGCGGAGCAGTTCCAGTACATCCTGCGGGATGAGTCCATGCACCTGAATTTCGGCATCGACGTGATCAACCAGATCAAGCTGGAAAACCCGCACCTGTGGACCGAGGAATTTCAGCAGGAAGTCATCCTGATGATCCTTGAAGGCACACAACTGGAAATCGAGTACGCCCGGGACACCATGCCACGGGGCGTGCTGGGCATGAATGCCGCGATGATGGAGGAGTACCTGCACTTCATCGCCAACCGACGCCTGTCCCAACTGGGCCTGCCGGAGCAATTCCCTGGCGCGCAGAACCCGTTCCCATGGATGTCGGAGATCATGGACCTGCGCAAGGAGAAGAATTTCTTCGAGACCCGGGTGATCGAGTACCAGACAGGTGGCGCCCTGGCCTGGGATTAGGGGCCACAGAAAGAAAAAAGTCCGTCGGCTGCCCCGGAGGTTACGGGGTGGCTGTTCGGCACCAGGCAGCAGCTAGCGACATAGCCCAAACTGAGGATGCTCACATGGCTAACAGTGATAAAAACCCCAGCGAGACCGAGACCATCCTGATGGCCCTGGACCAGATCAGCCAGACCATCGATGTGATGACCAGCGTAGTGGGGCGCCTGCGCAACTATATGCAGCAGCAGGAGGCAGCCGCTGCGGAACAACAGCAGGGGCTGAAGGCCGAGATGCAACCGGATCGCATCCTGCATTGACACTGGGGTGGCCCCTCGGGCCGCCCTTAACATCGATCCACCGCATCGTCGCAACGCGTTCGATGGGGCTTCCCACCCCCGCAATAATCCCCCGCACCAGACCAGCACCAGCACTTCCATAGCCCCAAGGCGTGCCGTAAACCCGAGCCAGCGGCAACGCGTTGGTATACACTTGGGCCGACAATTTTACTGTGAGGACTGCCCCGGATGCCACTGCCTCTGAACCCCCTGGAGTGGGTTGCGCTGGCCTACCTCGGCCTGCTATGGATAGGCTACGGCCGCTATGCCAAGCACCGGGCGTGCCGGGACGACAAGCCGTCTCTCTCACGATCACTGCGCCGGCACCGAGAGGCCTGGGCCCAGCGCTTGTTGCAGCGCGATATGCGCATGACCGATGCGGGCCTGCTGGCCAGCCAGGAGCGCGTGGTGGGATTTTTCGCGTCTACCACCCTGCTCCTGCTGGCGGCGGTACTTACCGCCCTGACTACCAGCGAGCGGATCGCCGAACTCACCTCCCACATTCCCTTTACCGAGGTCCATAGTACCGGCCAGGTCGAGGCCAAACTGGCCCTGTTGCTACTCATGTTGATCTACGCCTTTTTCAAGGTAACCTGGAGCCTCAGGCAGTACGGCTTCGCCGCCGTGGTCATGGGCAGCGCGCCGCAGCCGGCAGAACAACTCACCCCTGAGCAAAGGCAGGCCTTCGTCAAAAATCTGGCCAAGCTGATGGACAGCGCCGGGCACGACAATAACAGCTGCCTGCGTGCCTACTACTTCGCCCTGTCAGTGGTGTGCTGGCTGGGGGGCACCATACCCTTCCTGGTGGCGGCAACCCTCACCGTTTTCGTGTTGTACAACCGGGAGTTCGGATCCAGCGCGGTACGCGGCATAGAGGGCTCTTATATCGCCCCGCCCTGAGCATCGCCGACAAGGGGTCCAGTGGCGTTGTGCCAGGTCAGCTGCCCCGGCAACAGCGCGATGCAGGCACAATGTAATCAGTGAAAACTTTTCGTTTTCAGGGGAGATTTTGCCCTGTACAATAACCGCCCCCAATGGGGCTCACACCCAGCGTGATGCGCAGGAGCGTCTACATCAACCGCAACAGGATACCGATATGATCTACCAGAGTGACCAGCTATCGATCAAGCGCCTGGACGGCGATATCGCCGAGCTGAACTTCGACCTGCAGGGCGAATCAGTCAACAAATTCGACAATGCCACTGTCACCAGCCTGGCCGCAGCGCTGGACGCACTGGAAGCAGAAAGTGGCATCAAGGGCCTGCTGGTAAGCAGCGCCAAGCCGGTGTTCGTGGTAGGGGCGGATATTACCGAATTCACCAGCCTGTTTGGTTCCGGAAAGGAAGAGATCAAGCCTTTTACCGGCGCCAACAACAAGAACTTCAACCGCATCGCCAACCTGCCCTACCCCAGTGCGGTTGCCATCAATGGCTTCGCCATGGGCGGCGGCCTGGAGTGCTGCCTGGCCTGCGACTTCCGCGTCATGAGCACGGTCGCCCGCATCGGCCTGCCGGAAACCAAGCTGGGCATACTGCCGGGCTGGGGTGGCACGGTGCGCCTGCCGCGCATTATTGGCGTGGATGAAGCCGTTATGTGGATGGCCACCGGTGCCGACAAGAAAGCCGATGCCGCCTTAAAAGCCGGAGCGGTGGACGCCGTGGCAACACCCGAGCAGCTGCGCGAAGTCACACTGGCCACGCTACAGGGCGCCATCGACGGCAAGCTGGACTATGCCGGCCGCCGCGCCGAGAAGCACGGCCCGCTGCCGCTGAACGACACCGAGGCGATGATGACTTTTTTCACCATCAAGTCCATGGTCGCGCAGCAGGCCGGCAAAAATTATCCCGCGCCGGTAAAGGTGGTGGATGTCATCGAACAGGCGCGCAGCATGAGCCTGGATGACGCGCTCAATGTGGAGGCAGAAGGCTTTGCAGAGCTGGCTACCACGCCCGTGGCCGCCGCGCTGGTAGGCGTATTTCTCAACGACCAGTTGCTGTCCAAGAAGGCCAAGGACTGGGAGAAGAAAGCGGACAAGAAGATCGAGCGCGCAGCCGTGCTGGGCGCCGGCATTATGGGCGGCGGTATCGCCTATCAGAGCGCCCTCAAGGGCACCCCGATCAAGATGAAGGACATCGCCCAGGCCGGGCTGGACCTGGGTCTGAATGAGGCCAACAAGCTGCTGGCCAAGCGAGTCGATCGCGGACGCATGTCAGCCACCCAGATGGGTGAAATTCTCAACGCTATTGATCCCACCCTGACCTATGCCGGCTTTGAAGACGTGGACATCGTGGTCGAAGCTGTGGTGGAAAACCCCAAGGTCAAGCACGCTGTGCTGGCCGAGGCTGAAAAGCACATCGACAAGGACGCGGTACTGGCCTCCAACACCTCGACTATTTCTATCACTTACCTGGCAGAAGCCCTGGAGCGCCCGGAGAATTTCTGCGGCATGCACTTCTTCAACCCGGTACACGCCATGCCCCTGGTGGAGGTGATTCGCGGCGAGAAGACCTCCGATACCGCCATTGCCCGCACCGTGGCCTATGCCAACAAAATGGGCAAGAAAGCCGTGGTGGTGCAGGACTGCCCCGGCTTCCTGGTCAACCGCGTACTGTTTCCCTACTTCGGCGGCTTCAACATGCTGCTGCGCGACGGTGCTGACTTCCAGGCCGTGGACAAGGTGATGGAGCGCTGGGGCTGGCCCATGGGTCCCGCCTACCTGATGGACGTGGTTGGCATAGACACAGGCGTACACGCTGCCGGCGTTATGGCCGAGGGTTTCCCCGACCGCATGCAGCCAGACTTCAAGAGCGCTACCGAAGTCATGTTCGAACTGGAACGCTTCGGCCAGAAAAACGGCAAGGGTTTCTACGAGTATGTCGCCGATAAGCGCGGCAAGCCCGCCAAGACTGTCAACGAAGAGGTCTACGGCATGATCGCCGATGTGGTGGGTGAGCGGGTCGAATTCGAACGCGAAGACGTCATTGCCCGCATGATGCTGCCCATGGCTATCGAGATGGCCCGCTGTGTGGAAGAGGGCATCGTTGGCTCACCGGCCGAAGCGGACCTGGCTCTGCTTTACGGCGTAGGCTTTCCCCCTTTCCGGGGTGGCATTTTCCGCTGGATGGATACTGTAGGCATGGCCCACATCGCCGAGGCATCCGAGAAGTTCGCCCATCTGGGTAAGGCCTACGAACTGACCGAACGCATGCAGGAGATGCTCGCCAGCGGCGAGACCTACTATTGAGAACCGGGCTTAACAAAGGAGAAATACTGTGAGTTTGAATCCAAGAGACGCAGTCATCGTCGATTACGCCCGCTCAGCCATGGGGCGTTCCAAGAACGGTTGCTTTCGCAATGTACGGGCAGACGACCTGTCTGCAGAAGTTATCAAGGGCCTGCTGGCGCGCAACGAAGCGCTGGACCCGGCGGAGATAGATGACCTGATCTGGGGCTGCGTTATACAGCGCGGCGAGCAGGGCATGAACCTGGCGCGCATGATTGTGCTCAATGCCGGCCTGCCACACACCGTGCCCGCCCAGACGGTAAACCGCCTGTGCGGCTCCTCCATGAGCGCGTTACAAACCGCTGCCGCCAATATCATGGCGGGCATTGGTGACGTCTACCTGGTCGGGGGCGTAGAGCACCTGGGTCACCTGCCCATGATGGACCCGGTCAATGTCGACCCCAACCCGCGCATGGGCCGCTCCGTTGCCAAGGCCGCGGGCATGATGGGTATGACCGCAGAGTACCTGGCCATGATGCACGGTATCAGCCGTGAAGATCAGGACAAGCTGGGCCTGCGTTCGCACCAGCTGGCCCACAAGGCCACCATCGAGGGCAAGTTCGCGCGCGAAATTATCGCCATCGACGGCCACGACGAAAATGGCGCCCTGGCTTCCATCAGCATCGACGAGACTATTCGCCCCGACACCACACTGGAAGGTCTGGCGGCCCTCAAGCCGTCGTTCAACCCCCAGGGCAGTGTCACCCCCGGGCAATCTTCACAGATCTCCGACGGCGCCTCTGCCATGCTGATGATGTCGGCGGAAAAAGCCCAGGCCCTGGGCCTGACACCCATCGCGAAGGTAAAAGGTATGGCACTGGCGGGTGTAGACCCGTCCATCATGGGCTATGGCCCGGTGCCTTCCACGCAAAAAGCCCTGAAGAAGCTGGGCCTGACCATCGACGACATCGAGATGGTTGAGCTGAACGAGGCGTTTGCCGCACAGGCGCTGCCGGTGCTGAAGGACCTGGGTTTACTGGAAGCAATGGAGGAAAAGGTCAACGTACACGGCGGCGCGATCGCCCTGGGCCACCCCTTTGGCTGCTCGGGCACGCGCATTACCGGCTCACTGTTAACGGTGATGCAGGACCGCGACCTGACCCTGGGTGTCTCCACCATGTGTATCGGTCTGGGCCAGGGTATCACCACGGTGATAGAGCGGGTCTAGGCTACCATCGCTCGCGACAAGGCCCGCCTCAGAGCGGGCCTTTTTTATGCTTCTTCACACATTCACGGGACGGTGAGAACCGGAAACTGACCGATGCGTGCCCCCGCTTATCCCCGGGTTGAGCCTCATCTAGCGGTCCCGGGACAACAACTCGTCAATGCGCAGCAGCGCATCCACCAGGCCACCAACCGCCAGCCCCGAACCACGAAAGAATTCCTCCGCCATCGGCGCGATGCCACAGCGCTGGGGTAAGGGCTGCTCCTCCTCCAGCATCTGGTACAAGGTGGGCAGGAAGATGAATTGCAGCCACTGGGGCAAGGTCAGGGTATCAACACAAAATGGCTCCTGCGACGCCAGCGCCTCGGTAGAAGGGGGAATCTTGTCCCACTGGCCCAGCTGGCGCAGCTGGGCTTCGACATCAATCAAAGCTTCGGCGACTTCGGTTCGCATGGTTTGCGTTTTCCTGAACGGCTCACGTGTTCCTGGCTGAAGATGATATCACCACCATTGCGCCGGGCAGCAACAATGAATTTTTGACCCACGGCGCACAACTCGTTACCCTTAGCCCGCCTCGAGCGCGACACACTTTCGCGGGTGTAGTTCAATGGCAGAACGGCAGCTTCCCAAGCTGCATATAGGAGTTCGATTCTCCTCACCCGCTCCACTATCACAACTGCCGCTGGAACGGCGGCAACGAATCCAGGATCGCCCGCCCGTAGCGGCGCGTCAGCACACGCCGATCCATCAGCGTAACCCGGCCGGTGTCCTGTTCGGTGCGCAGCAGACGGCCGCTGGCCTGCACCAGCCGCAGCGCGGCATCGGGCACACTGATTTCCATAAAGGCGTTGCGCCCCTGGGACTCTACCCATTCCGCCAGTGCCGCCTCCAGTGGACTATCGGGCACCGCGAAGGGAATCTTGGCAATCACCACGTGGCGACAGTAATCGCCGGGGAGATCCACCCCCTCGGCAAAGCTGGCCAGGCCGAAAATAATACTGCCTCGTCCGGCATCGATGGCTTCACGATGGCGGCGCAGGATTTCCTGTTTGCTGTAATCCCCCTGCATCAGAATGCGATCCCCGAAGTCCCCGCTTAAGCCCTGGTATACCTCCAGCATCTGGCGGCGCGATGAAAACAGCACCAGGCTACCCTCCAGCGGTGCCAGCAACTCCGGCAGCTGTGCTATCAGGGCCTCGGTGTGCGCCTGGGCATCAGTGGGGTCACAGTCCATGGGCGGCACGCTGAATATGGCATTGGCGTAGTTGAAGGGACTGGCGACCACCTTGTAGTTGCCTTCGCGGGGCGCGCCCGAGTGCAGGATAAAACGCTCGAAAGAATTCAACGCAGTGATCGTGGCGGAAGTGACCACCACCCCGGCGGCGCGCGACCACAGGCATTCCTCCAGGATATCGGCTGCCAGCACCGGGCTGCAGCGCAGCTCGAAACCGAACTGGCCGCCGCTGTTGAGCAGGTTAATCCAGCGCGCCTTGGGCGGTGTCTCACCCTCCCCGCTGACGGCGTACTCCCGCCACAACGCCAGGGTGCTTTCGGCACGTCCCAGCATGCCACCGACATTGATATGCCAGGTCTCGATATCCGCTTTATCCAGCCCCGCGAAATCGTCTTCCAGCGCTTCTTCCAGGTGCACTTCCATGCGCGCCAGGGCGCTTACCATCTTGTCAAAGTAACCACAGAGCGTCGCGGCCAGGGGAATCAACTGCGGCGGAACGAGGCCGTGCGGCAAACGCAGCTGCTGATCATCCCGGCTGCTGTCCACATCAGATTGCTCGAACAGTTTGGCCACCATCTGCTCTGCGACCTGCAGGCTGGCAGCCGCCTCATTCATCACGCCGGGCAGTGCCTGCAGGGGACGTTGCAATGCATCCAGCACACCCAGTGCGGGAGCGGCCTGCGCCAGCAGTTTCTCGCTCTCCTGCAACCATTGCACCGTGGTGTGCAAACGGCAAAAACTGGCGAAATGGGACAGCGCCTTGTCGGGCAGGTGGTGCCCCTCGTCGAACACATAGATGCTATCTTCCGGCGCCGACAGGATCGCGCCACCCCCCAGTGCCAGGTCGGACAGGGTCAGGTCATGGTTGGTGACGATGATATCCGCGCTCTGCAACTCGTCCCGCGCGCGGTAGAAACAGCACTGGCTTATGTTGGGACAACGCCGCCCACTGCACTGACTGTGGTCGGTGGTCGCGCCATACCAGACATTCTCGGGAATAGTGTCCGGCCAGTTATCACGATCACCGTCCCACTGACCCTTGCCCAGGGCATCCAGCATGCCATTGTAGAAAGGCATGGCTTCCGCCTGGACGGGGGTGCCGAATTCATCCGGGTACAGGGGCAGCAGATCCGCTTCCCCCTGCCCCTGGGCCATCAGGCGATCCAGTTTGGACAGGCAGACATAGCGACGGCGCCCCTTGGCCAGGGCGAAGCTGAAAGGCAGGCCGCTGCTGTCACGGATATCCGGCAGGTCCTTGTTGACGAACTGCTCCTGCAGCGCAATGGTAGCGGTGGCCACCACCAGGCGTTTGTTCAGCGCCCGTGCTATTGGAATAGCGGCCACGGCATAGGCGATGGTTTTACCGGTACCAGTACCCGCTTCGATCACACAAACAGCTGGTGAGCCATCGCCGGGGTCGTCTGCAGTCGGTATTCGGGCCAGGGTATTGGCGATCTCGGCGATCATCTGCCGCTGCCCCCAACGCGGCGTCAGGGACTTGCTCTCAATAATCGCGTTATAGGCGTCGCGGATACTGTCTTTGAGTTCGTCGCTCAGCAAGAGTCGGGTGATCCCTCGGTCGCCAGCGGCAACTTGCTCACCACCGCATTGGCGTAAATAGCCAGTGCAAAAGGTCGATGGGGTTCGGGCATAGCAGCAATACGCCTGGAAAAATTTTCCGGGGTGCAGTCACCGGGCTCGAGATAGAGATCTGCCGGCAGCGGCGCATCCTCTCCATGCAGCAGGTGATACGCCTGCAGGTTGGTGGGGTGCAGGCAGTACTGCTCAATAATCTGGCGATCAACTTCGGCCGATACTGCATCCGCGTTGGCAAAGTCTGCACCCAGGGGCGTACCAAAGGAAACGTGTACCCGCCCCTTTTCTCCGGCGATACCCTGCCCTATGGATGCAATGTCCTCCTGCTCGCCCTTCTCATAGCTGCCGGCACTGGCCAGGGCATACAACTCGCGAGCTTTCAGTGCATCGCAGGGGTCCAGCTCATATGAAATCGACACCGGCACAATATTCAGGCTCGCGATATGCTCGCCAAACGCCTGGCTGGACTTGTCCCGACTCAGTGACAGCATTTTTATTACCGCGGGCTCTGTGCGGTCGACGCCGTCTTTGGCCCGTCCTTCGCGCTGGGCAATCCACACCGGCGCATTTTCCTGCTGCAGGGAATGCTGGATATAGTTGGCGAGGTTCTTCGATGCGGCAAGCAGTTCCCTGGGACCACTCAGCGAGCGTTTGACGATAAAGCTCTTGTTCAGGCGCATCAGGTCCGAGGTCCAGGGCTTGGTCAGCAGGTTGTCGCCGATGGCGATACGCACCGTGTCGCGCTTACCCTGGTGCAGGGCATAATTGGTGAAAGCCGGGTCCATGGCAATGTCCCGGTGATTGCTCATATACAGGTAGGCTCGCCCCGCATCCAACCGCTCCAGTCCGGAAATGCTCAAGCCGCCAGTGGTGCCCGCAATCATGCGCTCCATGTAGCCGCTGATGACATCCTGCATCCCGGCGACGTCGTTTACCCCCCGCACCTCCCTCGCCAGCGCGAAACGCACCAGGGGACGCACCAGCCAGGGCGCCAGAGACGCCAGTCGGCCCAGGCGCAAGCTGGCAATAGCTTCCAGGAATTCCGGGTCGGCCAACAACCGCCCCAGTACGGCGGCAACCTCCTCGTCACGATAAGGCCTGATGTCTGCAAATGGGTCGCTCAAGGCGCCGCTCCCGATCGTGAAAAACGCTACACCTTACCCAAAATCCCTTTCCAAGTCATCCACTTAGGCATCCGCAGGCCACACCACCTCCGCACTATGGCGTCTCCTGAGCGATCATATTTGGCGAAATTGCCGCTGACTTGGATAGGGCTTTCTGCTACTCTGCTGCCGCAAATTCGCTCGACTTCAATTCGGAGGAAATATGGACGCGGGAACAGCGACATTAGTCACCTATGGCGTGGCGACACTGGCAGTCAGCTGGATACTACTGCTTATCGTTTCGTGGAAAGAGGATTATGCCTGGGGTCTGTGCACCCTGTTCCTGCCACCGGTTTCCTACCTGTACGCCATGCTGCGCCTGGATGTTGCCGGGCAGGCACTGCTGCTCGCGGTGGTGGGCTGGATTCTGATATGGATTGCCTGACAAGCCTCAAGCGTTACCCGGGCAAGTATTAACTATCCTTAATGTTTCCCGGGGAAACCTATAAAGATTGCAAATATATTATTTAAAATCATATAGTTACGCTATATCTTTTCACTAACCAATCAATTCTGTTACCAAACTACCCAAATAGTTACCAATTAGTAACTACATTACAGCACCTCGGCACCTCTATAATAGCGCCTGCGGGATCGGCCATTAGGCCATGGCCAAGCCGGTCCTATGCACCCATAGTGAAACATTGAGGTTTTTGTAATGAACAATTTGTTCAAGATAGCCACTGCGACTGCACTCGTGGCCTTTTCCGCCGGCAGCTTCGCCGCCAAGCCCACCAGCATTGTGTTCAACGCCAACGCCGAGTCTGCGGACGGCACACCCTACGCCACTTACACGGTGAAGTGCTCCAACGGCAAGAAGGTTGAAGTGACCGCGTGGGACAATCGTCGCAAGTGGTGCGTCGGCGATGCCAGCAGTGAAACCTGCGAGAAGAAGCAGATCAACGCTGCCAAGGCTGCCTGTAAGGCGCGCTAAGGCGGGTACCCGCGCTGGGGGGCCGGCCACACAACAACTGACCAGTTCGCCGCCCAGGGTTGATCAATCCAGGTAGCGCTCCCTGAGCTCGGCCAACTCCGCCGGGCCCACGCCCAGCGCCTGCTCCAGGTAGGCCTCCACAGATTCGTAATTTCGGCCTATGGCCTCCAGCGCACGGGCCAGGTAGTCCTCATGCACTTCCAGCATGGGCATAATCGCGTCCGCATCCATATGCCCCATCTGGTATTTCTCCCGCAGGCGCTCCAGCTCCAGCTCAGGCCGGAAGTAACGGCCGGTCAACATGTAATCGCGCATGACCATATCCCTGGGCACACCCAGTGCCAGTAATACCAGCGCGGCGGCAAAGCCGGTGCGGTCCTTACCCGCGGCGCAATGCACCAGGAAACGCGCATCCTCCAGCGCCAGGATCTCGCGAAACATACGGGCGTAGGTCTCATTCTGCCCCTCGGCGAAATCGCGGTTAATCTCCAGCATGAAATCGTACATGGGCTGGCGTCCCCGCAGCTCGGTTTCCGCCTCTTCAAAGAATCGGGAATTGCTGCCGGGGATAATGGGCAGGCTCGCTATGCGAGGCCGCTCGCCGGGTAAGCGGCTGGGGTCACTTTCCTGCTCTTCCAGGCGACGAAAATCACAGATCAGGTCCAGGTTGAGGCTGGCGAGCAACGCCAGGTCCTGGTCACTGAGGCTGGACAACTGGCCAGAGCGAAACAGGTAACCCCATTTCACCTGGCGGCCGTCGGTGGTGCGATAGCCACCAAAATCACGGAAGTTCGGGGTGCCCTGTAAACCGAATTTACGCTCTGTGGCCAATACTTCGGTGCCGTACTGGTCACGCAGGTGAAAGTAGTGGCGCGTAT
>Ga0316189_10002324_pt1 | contig 18759 bp, 21 predicted proteins | sample LowCovwburrow_MG_FD_204930 | JGI IMG/M metagenome (GOLD analysis project Ga0316189, IMG submission 204930) | Coastal sediment microbial communities from Maine, United States - Lowes Cove worm burrow | ecosystem: Environmental > Aquatic > Marine > Coastal > Sediment | place: USA: Maine...
CGATCAGGCACAAGAGAGCGCATACATTCTATTGAAGCATCCAATGCGCCGCGATGAAATCCAATCGTGGCAGGATGGGGCGGTAGAGCAAGGAGCGGTGAAATTCAGAGACGTTGACGTTGACACCCTGCACACCAGCAGCGCGTCAGAGACAGACGAGGCTGGCGTCAGAGCATCAAGAGAAGGCAACACAGGCGAAGATCGCTACGACGCCAACAACAGCAAATCCAACAAATTCGACACGATTTGGGTTTATGAGTGTTTTATCAAGATCGACAATCAGGATATGCACTATTGGTATTGCGACAATCAGCTATTGTCAGACCCTATTCCGGTTGAAGATGCTTACCCACACATGGACGGCGAGCGGCCCGTTGTTATTGGCCTGGGATCGCTTGAGGCACACAAAACTGACCCACTGAGCGCAGTTTCAGCAATTGAACCGCTACAGCGCGAAGCAACAGACATTACAAACTTGAGGCTGGACAATGTAAAACAGAATATGTCGCCCATCACTAAGGTAGTGCGTGGCCGCCAAATCCAAATGTCGCAGGTTCAAAACAGATCGCCCGATAGTGTCATTCAGGTAACAGAGCCAGACGACGTATCATGGGATAGGCCACCGGACGTTACGGCCAGCGCATACGCTGAAATGGATCGCATCAATGCAGACATTGACGAATTGGCCGGCTCATTTTCTGGATCGAGCGTAAACACCAACAGAAATCTAAACGAAACCGTTGGCGGTATGCAGATGTTGCAGGCCGGAGCAAACAGCATTGCCGAGTTTGACCTGAGAGTATGGACGGAAACATGGGTAGAGCCAGTATTGCGGCAGCTGATAGGGCTAGAAGAATATTACGAGACTGACGAAAAGGTCATGGCCATTGCCGGTAAGAAGGCAAAAATCGAAAAATACGGCGTTGATGAGTTTACCGACGAAATGCTCGCGAGCGAAGTCACCGTCAGAGTGAACGCAGGAACCGGCGCCGCTGACCCCATGCAGCGCCTAGAGAAACTTAAAATTGCAGCTGAGTTAGTCGGCGGAATTGTAGGCGAGGACATTCAAGGCCGCGTGAAGGCTGATGAATTTATTGACGAGATATTCGGAGCCATTGGCCACAAGGATGCAGTTGAACGCTTCTTTAACCCGGAACAGGGCCAAGACCCTGAAAAAGAGCAGATGCAGCAGGCTATCGAGCAGATGCAGAAGGAATTGGCGGATCGCGAAGCTGAGTTTGCCAACAAAATCGAGGTTGAGAAGATCAGAGCAAGCACTTCGATCATGGAGAAAGACATGGACGGCCAGCACGCACAGGCCGAAATGCAGGCCCAGGCGGCAATCGACGCACAGATCGAGCCAATGAAAATGTTTTTGGAAAACGCCTTCCAAGACCAGAAGTCCGAGAAAGCGCACGAACAAGGCGAAGAATCGGCAGATAACGCGCACATGCGGCAGATCATGCAAAACGCCATGCAATCACAACAGGGCGAAACCAAACCACAAGCAGGAAGATAAATGGACGAACAACCAGAAGAACTAGCGAAGCAAGACGCGGCGTTTTACGAGGAATTGCTGGGAATACGAACGCAGGGCGAGCAGGTCGAAAGAGACATAGCATCACCCAACAGCACTTTAAACGCGATGATGGACAAAGCCTTAGATTTGGCGATGGACGCAGCGCACAACCTATTAGCGTCCGACCTGATAACCGACGCTGGTATTACCAAGGCAAGGCACCACCAAGCAGAGGCAATCCGCTACTTGGACATGAAACAATGGATTGAAGGCTTCCTACAGGACGGAGGCGAAGCAGCACAGCAATTCTATCAAGACAACAAAGACCAGATGGATATGGTCGAAACAGAGGATGAAACATATTATGACGATGAATAATCAGGACGAAAACAACATTCCCGAAGATACACCAATGTCACCGGAGGATGATGAAAACATTGATCGCATTATGAACGCGATGAATGCCAATGCAGCAGCAGAGGCAGGCGAAGGCGAGCCAGAGGCCGCCGACAAGGAAGAAAAACCCGCCCCGGTTGTTGAGGCGGCAGGCGACAAATACCGCGATGCAATCGCAGACAAGTATGACGCGCGGCAGCTGGAAGGCAAAGATGCACAATCAGAAGCCATTGAAGCCGACCCATACACCGGAGACGAAGAAGGCTACCCGGAAGCCGACGCAACAGACGCAGAGCTTGAAGCGCACGCAAACCCGGCGCCAGAGCCAGAACCCGAAACATTCACGTTAAAAGTTAATGGCGTTGAGACACAAGTTTCCAGAGAGGAACTTATCGCAAACGCCCAAATGAATTTGGCGGCAGATCAGAAATTGGATAAAGCGAAGGAGCTTTATGCAGCCGTCAAAAATGGCGCTCTACCGGCGGAGGTCACACCCGACGCACCGCAGGCGGAGCAACCAGCGCAAGAGAGTGTTGAAGCACAGGAAGGCGATGAAACCAATCAACCAGTTGATTTTGTCGCACTTGCTGAACAGCTGCAACTAGGTTCACCGGAGGAAGCCGCAGAGGCTTTGAAACAAACTCTGGAAACGCTACACCCTGGCAACGCAATGTCAATATCCGATTCCAATGTCAGGGAATTAGTGGAAGCCGAAATCAATGCGCGGGCAGAACGGCAGGAATCGGACACCGCGTTACGGGACTTCGCGCAGTCAAACAAGGATTTGACCGCCGACCCACACTTGCGGCAAGTGACACTGGATAACATCTACACCGAAATGGTTAAAGATATGTTGGCAGCTGGTCACAGTAAAGATGATATTGGGAACATGATTGACGGCCCGGAGACGTTGATGAAGGCACATTCTTATATGCGCCGAAATCACAACGGGAACCAAGTTTTTCGTGACCACGCGACGCTTTACAATGCAGCAGGTAACGAAACGCGGCAATGGATAAAGGCTACCAAGGGAGCGACCCCAGGCGGTAAACCAGCGCCAACAAGGGAACAGCGACAGGCAGCCAAGGCAGGCATTGCACCTCAACCAGCTGGGAGAGGACGCGGCACACCGAAAGCAGCGCAGGGCAAACCACGCACACCGGCACAAGACCGGAAAGCGGCGGTGCGCGAGGCAGCCAAGGAACGCGGCCAAATCTACAGCTAAAACAAAAACCCCAAGCGCGAGATTACCCACCGGCTGAACGCCGGTTTTTTTGTGCTTACATTTTAAGGAGTTAGGCTTATGTCAGGTCAACTTTGGTCACGCCCATCGGAAGGTGGATATTTATGGTCGGCGAATTTGTCAAAGACACTTCGCATGGCCGTTCAGCCTCTTACCAAGTTTCGCCAGTTTGCGAACGTGGAAGATGCTACGGATAGCGGCAAACATCGTGGAGATACATTTAATTGGAATGTTTATTCTGATATTGCCCAACAGGGTACAACCCTTGCGGAAACCGAGAAAATGCCAGAGAGCAATTTCACGATTTCACAGGGTTCACTGACGGTAACTGAGCGCGGTAATTCCGTGCCATACACCGGCAAACTGGAAACCCTTGGAGAGCATGACGTCGAAAAGATCATCGACAAAACGCTCAAAAATGACGCTCGCAAGAGTTTCGACATTGCAGCACATGAGCAGTTTAACGCTTGTGATTATCGCGTTGGGCCAACTTCCGGTTCAAGTACGACAGCTGTTACGTTTGAAACTGGCGGCGTTTCCACGATTACCAATGCGGTAGCGATGAATAACGCACACGTTAAGGCAATCAGCGACGGAATGAAGGAACTTGACGTTCCGCCCGCAGCTGACGACGATTACATGTGCATCAGTCACCCATCGACATTGCGTGCGTTCAAAAATGCTCTTGAGAGCATCCACCAGTACACCGATGTAGGTATTGGCAAAATCTTCCGTGGGGAGATTGGCCGGTATGAAAGCATCCGGTTCGTTGAACAGAACCAAATCCCTAAAGGTGGTGCAGCTGATTCCACCACGTTTGACCCGTTGACTAAGACGGCAGACGCTTGGAACGGCGCAGTATCTTCATGGGCATTCTTCTTTGGCGACGATACCGTCACAGAAGCAATGGTTGTTCCAGAGGAAGTACGGGCAAAAATTCCTGGCGATTATGGCCGGGATAAAGGTATTGCTTGGTATTACCTCGGCGGCTTTGGCCTTGTTCACACTGGTACGTCTAATGCGCGTATCTTCAAGTGGGACAGCGCGGCTTAATCAGCCCACCCCGATCCCCTGGCAATGAGGCCGGGGGATTTTCTTTCAACACTCATATGGAGAAATATTATGAGTTATTCAGATGGAACAGACGTTACTTATACGGTAGCGGCTCACGACTTTGGGGCAGGCGCTTTTTCCCTTGAAGTCATGGCAAACGGTAACGGCGTGCTAAAGCGCGTCGAAATCTCAAACGTCACCGAGGCGTTCACCAATGATACGACTGCCGCTTTGATCCGCGTTGGCTATGCAGCCGACCCGGATGCTCAGTGTGAGGTCGATCTTGGCACAACCGCCATTGGTTCGGGAGCGGTCTTTGATGAGCAGTCTACAGGAATGTATGGCGTGCCAATCAATGACGACAACAACCCCGTCCTGATTGCTGGCGTGGCACCTACTGGCGGCACACCAGCTGGTATTGCTGACGTTCAGGTGACTATTCGTTGGTTCTCGTAATCAAAGAGCGGCCCGTTAGGAAACTGGCGGGCCAATCTTTAGTTTGAAGGAAACCGAACAAATGGCTACTAATGAGCAAAACCGGCAATCTATCGACCAAGGCATGACCGACACAGGGGATCGTACCAAGACCCCCTTGAACAAGTCAGGTAAGGCAATGGCTAAAGACGGCTATTCCGTTCTTGATCGCAAGGAAGTCGGTCGCAAAGAGCGTGACGGTCTGGCTGATCGTCATTACAACAACAGCTATTACTACTAATCCGTGAAAGCGGTAAACTCACTATATCCACAAGGAGTATTGGATATGAAAGACGTAGATAAGGCCCGCGACGGCCAGAAGATCAAAACCTGCTACGGGAAAGAAACACCCGGTCAGCCTGACAGCAAGTCAGCTGGCAAGGGTAAAATGGGAGGTTCAACCACTAACCTTTCTCATTCCCTTTCAGGTTCGTCTGCCAATCAAAAAGGCGGCTAACACCAAATAACTACGTGAATAGGCCTGAAAACGCTTGTTCACGTAGTTTCTCACCCATTAACAAATTCAGGACAACAGAACTATGACGATTAAATTGGACAAAACCAAACCCATTTCTCAGATTTTCGGCGGCGGAACACCCGCAGTTTATTACCAGAACGGCAATCACTTCGATGCAGCTGGCGAGTATATCGAGCTAGACCCGAAAGACCCCACAAAGGTCAAGAAGGGTTCCGGCGCCGGTCACAGCAAACAGGACAAGCCAAAAGGAATGAAGGCAGCGTTTGAGGTTGTCGAAGAAAAGAAAGCCCCGGCCCCGGAACCTAAGCGAGAGGCCGACATTGCCGGGCTAATGAAAACGCAAGAAAACGGCGTCGTCCTGGCAGCATGGGCAGCAGGCGAGGAACGTCACCCTTGGTTTACTGTCAAAGCCGCTCTGGTCGATCATTACGGCGAAAACGCACCGGACACAAAGGCCGTCGCGATAGATCAAATTATATCAGACTTAGCAACCAGCCAGGCGGGATAACAAAATGTCATACAAAACGCTGACCGGAGCCAAGACCGTTGAAGGCTCAATCCGTAATTGGGTTAATTGGGATAAGGCACCGGCCACCGTTTTGCTGGCTGACGCAGAGGCCACGATAGGCCAAAAGCTACGCTGCAAGGAAATGCGAACGCTTGTTACCGGCACAATCGCCATTGGGGCAACTTCCATTACCTTGCCGTCCGGCTTTAGAGGCGTGAAGTCTTTGAAGCTATCCGGCGATTACACGAACCGGATTGTAATGAGAGACGCAAGTGAATTTGAGGACGGGCTGACATACCAGACAGACGGATCGCTGGACACCGGAACACCAAGCGCGTGTACGCTGACAGGTGACAGCATCCTATTGAACCGGGAGGCTGACATTGAATACAATTACCGTATGCACATAATGCAGACCCCGACCGCCATGAGTACCGGCAACGACACGAATTTCTTATCAACCGTTTACCCTCACATGTTGCGCGCGGCTTGCCTTTACCACGCAAACCTACACCGCAAAGACATGAAAGAGGCGAGCAAATGGCAGGCAATTATGTCTGACGCCATTCAAGACGCAAACGTGGAAGCCGACGAGGTTAATTCGGCCAGCGAATATAACATGTATTGGGATTCAAAATAATGGCAGACACAACCGGAACAATGATCCAGCTGGTCGATCAAGACACTGGCGGGAACAACAACACATGGGGCGACATTCTCGACGCCAATTGGGTTAAGGTAGCAACAGCGATTGCCGCGCAGGCGTCTATTGCCGTTACTGGCGGCACCGACGCGCTAACAGCAGACCAACAGCGCAATTCATTTATCAAATTCACCGGCACGCTGGCCAGCGCCGAGACGGTTCAGGTCAGCAGCATCAAGCAATTCATCATAGAAAACGCCACAACCGGCAGCTATGACCTAACCGTCGAAGTGTCCGGCGGTGCAGCAGTCACCGTTCCCCAGGGCGAAACAATGGCCATTCGGGCAGATGGCACCGACGCAATACTGATTAAGACCTTTGACCGAGATCACATCACGGAAATGGTTTACAGCTATGCAGGCGCAGCTGGCGGCACCGTAAACGCACGAACGATCACGCTCGACAGCTATACCGGCACATCATTGGTTGACGGCATGGTTGTGCGCTTTACCGTTCCCGCTACGAATACCGGCAATGTGACGCTAAACCTTAATTCGATCAGCACGACTTCGCTGGTCTATGCCAATGGCGATGAGGTAGCAGCTGGCGGATTGCCGCAGGATCAATACATCGAGGCCACATATGACGGCACACTGTCAAAATGGGTAGTTGGCGATAGCGTGGCAATGCAATTCGCAAGTGAAGTCCAGAGCATAGCAGTGCCAGCAGCAAAGACAAGTTATCATCTCATCGACACTGGCAACAACGGCCAGCTTATTCCGATTGACGCATCAAGCGGAGACGTATGGGTTGACCTACCGGCGGTTGCCACGGCTGGCGATGGCTTCCGGGTTGGTATAATTGCCCTGGATGTTTCCAATACAATCACAGTTGACGCTATCTCCTCGGAACTTATTAACGGCTCGTCAACGGCAAGGACGATTGATCGCCAGTATGACGTTTATTGGTTCAAGTGCGATGGGACGGAATGGTTTATAGAAAGCGCGCATGAGCCAGCCAATGAAGCGCGACTTGATACCCTAGAGAGCAGGTACGAAACATTTATCATGGCCTGCTCACCCATTGATGAGGATTTAACCACCGGCACCCATGTTGCATACTTTACTATGCCTTTCGACTTCACAGTAACACATGTCTTTTGCGACGTTTCCGTTGCGCCCACGGGTTCAGCAATTACGGTTGATATTAACGATGGCGGCGGCAGTATTCTATCAACCAAGCTAACCATTGATGTTTCAGAGACATCCAGCCGATCAGCAGCAACAGCAGCCGTTATTTCTGATAGCACCATTTTAGCAGGTTACAGGGTTAGCGTTGATATTGATGCAGTTGGTTCGACCGTTGCCGGTCAAAACTTAACCGTTACCGTTGCGGGAAATTACACATGAGCATGATAATCAACCCATACGCGCTAGGCGTGGCAAACTTTGTGCAGTTTCACGCGATTGATTACGGCATAACAACGTCAGGGCATACAGCGTTTGGCGATACATTGAGCATTGGGGCAGAGCCAACAGGCAACAACCGCAGGTTTGTTTTCTTACTGGCTGGCGGCAATGACGACTCCGCGCAGTATATGGAATACACTTCAATTCCCATTGCTGGCGTTAATGGCACAGCCGTAACCAGATCAGGAGATCGCAAAAGTTTTACCTCAATTTGTTACCGGGAAGTTTCATCAGGAACAACGGCATACTGCGTGACAGATTATGTGGGAGTTTCCCCGACCATTGGTAATGCTTTTCTGATCGCCGTAACTATTCTGACCGGCGCAGACGGCTTTACTATTGTGGATAGCGGCAGCGCCGATGATGGATCAACAAGCCTTACCGTATCAACCACACTTACTGGCATGGGCGACGGACACGCTATCCTTGCAGTTGGCTCAATGCGCGAGGGCAATAGTTCGATCCCCGTCGGCGTCACAGAAAGACTAGATACAGGAACAAGTTCCCAAGTAATAACTTGTGGCTATGACTTCGGCAAGGCAGCAGACACCAGCCAGAGTGTCGGCTTTAACCCAGCATCCAGTACGTCTATAGGCATTTCCGCCGTAGCAATACAGCCAGCGTAAAGGGCGACGACATGCCAAAACTTCCAGATTACAAAGATGCAAAAATTGGTGACGAGGAATTTAGCGACGAACCTCTAACACCAAGAGAGTGTAGGGACTTCCGCAGGATGAACGCGGAAGAAAAACGAGTTAGGTGGTTCTGGATAACAGCAAAGAATACCGCGCTTTGGATTACGGGTATTCTCTTTGCAATCAGTTTAGTTTGGGAAAAGCTGAGATATGGTGTAAAGGCTTTAATGGGAATACCACAATGAAAAACCAACTATTACCAGCCGTCATAGCCCTAACGCTTGTCAGTGGCGCTATTTATGGTCACGTTCGGTTTAATCATTCACAAGATGTAAGGGAAGCCGCCCACCTATACAAACAGCCTTGGTTACAGGTTGAATTTATTGTTCCAGATTTCAAAATAGGCGATAATGTAACGGTAAACTACACCCGAAACATTTTTATCAAGACCAGTTTAGACTGGATTGCGGAAATGAGAGACGCCAGAACCCATGAGACGGTTTGTTCAGCTGGCGGAAAGGCGCTGGTTTCACCAGAAGAACCAGCCTTCTACCCGTTTGAACTTTCTGATTTGTGGGGAGAGGCGACGTTAACCTCACCACCACCTTGCATGTATGAACCGGGCGATTATTACCTGCAATTTGTCTACGTGACGCCAGGGCGAAAAGATCACTTCGCACAATCAAATATTTTCACAGTCAAACCACGCACATAAGGAGCGCGAAAAATGAAACCGTTTGCTACCACACTTTCTGAAAAAATCTTTCTTGTTGTTTTCTTGGTTCTTGTTGTTCTTGGAGTGGCCGCTATTGCCACAGAACGGGCAGAGGCGGCAGACAAAGAATGTAAAACAGCCGACGAGGTTCATGCACTAGCCATTTCGGGCTTGCCGGAAAAAGTGCAAAAGACAATTTCCGTTCGAAAACTTCCACAGGACAAGGTTGACCAATTTGTAGCGGCAGTTAATTCATTCGCAGGGCCAGATATAGTGGGCGACGCATTGACGTTTATGTCAACGCCCGAACTACCCGGCCTCACCTACGTTATAAAGGGCATAGACGGTTGCTTTACGGGCGAGGTTGTTCCCAATGAAACAATGCGAAAAATCTGGCTGCAAGCGCAGAAAATGCTTAATAAAGGCTATAAACCCGAAAGTAAGGAACAAGGTGCATGAGAGTTAATAGAGCGGGACGAGAGCTTATTAAGGCCGAGGAAGGCTGGCGATCAAGGGCATACCGCGACACTGGCGGCATATGGACTATTGGTTATGGCCATACGTCAGCCGCGGGATTGCCAAAGGTCAAGCAGGGAATGAAGATCACCCGCGCGGAAGGCGAAAAGATATTCCGCGAGGATTTGCGGAAGTTTGAACGGGCTTGCACCCGGCTTTTGCCCGATCTAAACGAAAACCAATTCGCTGCAATGGTTTCATTTTGCTATAATGTCGGCGTAAGCAAATTCAGGAAATCGTCAGTCTACGAGCAAGCCAAGGCAGGCAATCACAAGAGAGTGCCACAACGTCTGAATTTGTGGGTTAAAGGCCGCAACAGGCAAGGTAAGCTGGTCACATTGAGGGGATTAGTCAGACGGCGGGCAACAGAAGGTGCGCTATACGCCAAGCCTGACCGGCGCGCGGAACGCGACGAAGAACAGAAGGAAGCTCTTGAGGCGCAACAGACCGAGAGCATCGAGCAAGACACCGGAGAACCAATGCTGAAATCAAAGACGGGCTGGTCAGCCGTTGGGCTTAGTGGCATTGCAGCAGGCACCAGCGCGGCGTCAGAAATTGCAGACAACACAATGTCAATGATGGATTACGTTCAAAGCCCCGCAGTATGGCTTGCCATACTATGTATGGCGCTTGGCGGGTTTATTGTTTGGGATAGATGGATTAAAAAGAAGGAGTTTGGCGCATAATGTTTGGATTTGCAGTACCGGCTCTGGTTTCTAACGTGTTCAGGTTCTTTTCAACGCCGCTTGGGCAGTTTATCGGCGTCGCCATGCTTATTGTCCTATTGATGGCCGGCACGCACTGGCGGGCTACAAACAAGGCAAATACACTCTGGGAAGTTAAGATCGAAAAGGCCCAGGAAGCCGAGAAGCTACGGCAGGCCCGCATTACGAAAGAAATCCTAGAGACGGCAGATAAAAGGGCGCTACAAGCCGAACAGGAATTACAGAAAGCACAGGAATTGTTAGATGATTACCTATCAGAACTTGAAGAAGTCGAAGGCGGCGGCGATTGCGATTGCAGCGTTAATAAGCATGACGTTGACAGGTTGCGGAACATCTTACAAGGCACCACCGGGCGCAATTAACATTCCGAAACTGCCCGCACGACTAAAGGCGCCGTGCAAGCATCACAAGCTAAAAGAGGGCGAACACTCAAAGTCGGTCGCGGCCAAATTGGCGCTAGACTTCGCAAAATGCAAATCGAAACACGGGCAAACCGCAAAGTTTTACGGCGACACCCGAAAGAAATTCAATAGGAAGGCCAAATAACATGAAACCCTTTCCCATTGAAGTACCGCCAGGCGTTGTTAAGGTAGATAGTGAATACTCACTTTCAGGCCGTTACATTGATACGCAATGGGTACGATTTTCACGCAACAAGCCGGAGAAGATCGCTGGATGGGAGAAATTCGCAGATACGACATTCACCGGCACTTGCCGCACAATGCTTGCATTCCGCGATTGGTCAGATAGTGAACTTTATTGCTTAGGCACTGAATGTAAATTGCTTGTGCTGGACGTCGATAAGACGTTTACGAACATCACCCCAATAGACGCATCGGGAACACTTGCAACAGACCCGTTTGCGGTCGTGGATACAGAAACCACAGTCACAGTCACCCACACAGCGCACGGCAGAGGCGAAGGCGACAGCGTAACCTTTGGCGCGGCGTCAGCTGGCGGCGGCATTACCATTGATGGCGAATATGTTGTTGTTACCGTTCCAGACGCAGATACCTACACAATCACGCACACAAGCGCAGCCACATCGACAGACGCGACCACTGGCGGCGCATCAGTCACCTACAGCTATGAATTGTCATGCGGGAACGTAGACGCAGTATATGGCGGCGGCTACGGCGTTGGAACATACGGAACCGGCACCTATGGAACAGTACGCAGCAGTACGAGTTTTGTTCAGAACCCTCGTATTTGGTATTTACAGCCATACGGCGAAGATGTTTTGGCAATGCCTAGTAATGGAAACCTCTATCTGTATGACACCAGCGCAGGCGGCGCGGCAGCCGTTGTCGCAAACGCACCCACAAACAATCGCGGCTTCTTTGTCACAGAGGAACGGTTTATTGTTGTATTCGGATATGGCGGCGAACCCATGAAAATTGGATGGCCAGAGCAGGACGACAGAACCAGCTGGACACCATCAGCAACCAACACAGCAAACGTGCGTACATTGCGCTCTGGAACGAACTTAATCGCAGGAACGCCATTAGCGGCCCGGTTGAGCTTGTTATGGTCAGATACCGCACTGTATGAATTGCGGTATACCGGATCGAGCGCGATCAATGAAACCCGGCGATTAGGGACAGATTGTGGAATTATCGGCCCAAACGCTTTTGCAGTTGCAGCTGGCGCGGCTTACTGGCTGGCGCCGGATGGAAAGTTTCGCATGTTTAATGGTTATGTTTCAACAATCCCGACTGACGAGGACGTTCGCGATTGGGTAAGCAGCAATCTAAACACCTTGCAGCAGACCAAAACAACATGTGGATACAATGCGGCGAACAACGAAGTTTGGTGGATCTTCCCCACCACCACCGACGAACCAGACACATATGTTGGCGTTGACCTGAAAGATTATTCTTGGATAGTCGGTAGCATCACCCGCACAGCATGGGCAAACAAAGTTTCCGGCGATGCTTTGCCGCTTATGTGTGGCTCTGATAGCTACCTATACCAGCACGAAACCGGATTAGATGCAGACGGCGCTGCACTTCCTTGGACGTTTGAACTCGCACCAATTGATATTGACGACGGTTCAAGCACAATGGATTTATCAGGCCTTTATCCTGATTTTCAGCGCCATGTGGGCGATATTGTCTTAACAATCACCGCTAAAGACATGCCAAGCGATGCAGACGACGGCTTAGAGGTTGTCGAAAAGATCATATCACCTGGCGATCTGCAAGCAGATGTATGGATGGCCGGCAGACAGATTGGCCTAAAAATGGAAGGCTCGACCATTGGAGGCGACTTCCGGCTAGGCAAACCCCGCGTATTGGCTCAACAATCAGGTTCAAGACGATGAGAGAAACAGCAATAGGTCAGCCACGCGATGAAAAAGACATGGCATGGGCGATCAAGTCATTGATTGATCTGGCGCGCGCAAGCGGCGAGCCAGGCGTTGTAGAGGACGTTTTTAACGACCTGACAGTCACCAACGCCACACCGACACTATCGCTTGACGTATCCACGGCCACAACAGCCGATCTAGCAAACTTTGTGGCAGGTATTGTCGAAAGTATTAAATCCAGAGGAACAAAGGGAACTGAATAATGCCATTTTCATTGGGATCACAACCGGGAGCGTTTGATATAAGCGCGATCTTGAAAGGCCTGCAAGGCGGCGACAAACCGCAAGAGGGCGGCCCACAGGCGCTTGGCGCGCTTGGCGGGCTTGCTAAGATGGGCAAGCCAGAGGCACCACCCATCGGCGCACATGGATCAGCTATGGGTAATATCTCAAGCCTATTCGGCGGCCAAGAGGCGACAGGCGGGCTTCCCGCGCTTATTCAGATGCTTCTGGGAGGCCATCAGCAGCAGGCGGCAGGCGCACCACAGCTTGACCAGATGTTACCGCAGCCACCTTCGGCAACATACGGTCAAGGGCCAGGCGGCGAATTTGATTTTGGCGTGGCCACAAACCCACTGGCAAACGCTGGTCAGGCGCAGCCAGAGGAAGATAAGGGCAACAACAACATGTTCAAAAAGCTGGGTTTGTTTGGAAAATGATTGTAACTAAACTTCCATTGGAACGAATGGATGGCTTGTTGTTGCTCTTGTCACAGATGCACAACGAGATAGGTCACTTTGATCTTGATGCAAAAAGAATGGAAAAATCAGTACGTGACACCCTGAAAAACGGCCATGTTCTAGGTCTATGGAACGAAAACAAAAGCCTGATAGGTTCAATCGGGCTTTATTGGTTTCGCCCCTGGTACACCGAGCAAACGGTATTGGCTGATAGGTGGGTTTACGTTGATGAGAAATTCAGATCGTTCAAGGCATTTGATACTTTAATGCAGGCCGCAATCGACACGGCGGCTCTTAACGCATTACCTTTGATAATTCAACTACATTCTGTTAAAGATACGGCACGCAAAGAGTTTTTATTCGAGAAATACTTAAAACAGACTTCGCGAGCCTACAATATCGACGCCACACAATCAGGCGGCGCATTTTTACATAACTAAGGAGGCTCTATCATGGGTTGTTTTTCAGGCAAAAAAGGCAAGAAAAAGACAGAGGTTAAACTGCCGGAGCATATCACGGCTGGATCAAAAGACGTTATGAGCGCAGCGAACGCAGAAGCCGGGCGCGCGTATCAACCATACGAATACCAGCGCGTAGCAGGATTTTCTGACGATCAGCTGGCGGCGCAGGACGCAATACGCGGGATGAAGCCAAGCACAGATTACGACGTCGCAGGTTCGCAGGCGATGGACGCAATCAACAGAGAAGGCTTGACGTTTGAGAACGGCAACTTGCTCGACGACAAGCAGGGCGGAAATCTTGACGCATACATGAACCCTTACATAAATCAGGTTATCGAGCGGGCGATGGCTGGGTTTGACCGCGAAGGCGCCAAGGCGCGCATGGGAGTGAACCAGCGCGCCACCCTTTCCAATTCGTTCGGGGACGCACGGCACGGCGTTGAAGGCGCTGAAATGGAACGGAACTTGATGAACACCAAAGGCGATTACATGGCCAACGCGCTACGTGACGCATTCAGCAATGCCCAGGCAATGAAGGGCGCTGACATGAACCGCGACCAAACAGCCTTCAATTCCAATGTTTCTGCACAGGAACAGGCGTTGCAGAGGATTATTGCCGGCAACAGAGGCGAGCAGGGCCAGCACGCAGCATGGGCAGACATGCTTGATAATAGCGGTCGCAAACAGCAATCAATGGATCAAGTGTCGTTTGATACGGCTTACCAAGACTTTCAAAACCAACTTGGCCACGGCAAGGCGCAGGCTGAATGGCTTGCAAGCATCCTTGGCGGCTTACCTATGCCTACCACAACAACAACTACCGAGAAGGCACCGCAAGGATCAACCGTTGGGCAGATCGCGGGCTTGGCTGGTAGTGTTGGATCGCTGTTCGTTTAATAGGAGATTGAGACTATGGGTTTATATGATTTTTTCGGCGGCGGTAACGCGGGCAATGAATCCCCTCTGCCCACTGGCGGCAGCTTGCAGCCTGCCTGGCGCGCTATGTTGGAACAGCAGTTAGACCCGGATGCACAGAAACGAGCGCAGATCGCAGAGGCATTGGCGGCGTTTGGAGCATCAGCCAGCGCAAACACTGGCGACGCCCTTGGAGCTATTGCACAGGGCGCAGGCGCAGGCGCGAACGCATACCACGCAAGAGGCCGCAAAGATAAAGACGAGAATTACAAGAAGGTCGGAGAACAAGCAGAGTTTGAGGCTGACGAGAAGGCGCGCAAGGAACGCTTGCGGATTATGAACGAGCGCCTGAAACTTGCTGGCCTAGATAGCGCAAGCAGCCGGCGGATCGCAGACGCAGCCGAGCTAAGAAACTCGCAGCTGCACAAATTCGATCTTAAAGAAATCTTGGAAACCATCACCGGCAAGATTGCAGGAACAAACGCAGACAATCAAGTCAAAGTAACAAACGCACAAATAAACAAGGACACGGCACCAGACGCGATAGCAGGCACAAACGCAAAAAATCAAGGCTATGTAACAGATCAAGCCGTTAATTCCGCAACACAACCCGCACAGGTTGATAAGATCATAGCAGACAGCGCAAGCGCAGTTTCAAATGCAAACGTCGCACAAGGAACAGAACAGTCCAATATTGACGGATTGAACGCTAAACAAGACGACCTGGTAATCCAAAACAAAAAAAACAAGGCGGTAAGCCCATCAGACATAGCTGCCTCCATTATGAAAAACCAAGAATATCTAAACCTTGGCCCCACCAGAGAAGCAGCAGGGAGGCTGAAACTCGAAACAGATCGCGACGCAAAGCGTTACGCAGCACAAGAGCAGGCCCGCAAGCGCGAAAAACACACAATGTCCAAAGAATCGCACAAAGCCTTGATGGATAAAGCCAAGCGCGACATTCAAGCCCACAAGCGATTGATGGAAGGCAAAGGCAAAACTACGTTTGACAGCATGAAATTTAAAGAAACGCTGGTTGATAAGTATAGAAAGTCGATCAATCCATTCGGCGGCGTAATCGAAGGCGAGGCATTGAAGGCGGTTGAAGATTACGAGGCAGCCGTCGCGGCGCAGTTAGGGCTAGAGCAGGCACCTAAAGCCGCTAACTATGACGACATTACACTTGAGCAGGCAATCGCCCACAAGAAAAAACGTCAAGCCGCCCAAAAATAAACAAACAAGGTTATTTCCTCATGGATTTATCAATTCTAAGTGACGAAGAACTCGACGCCTTAATTGCACAGAAACAGGCCGAGGCGGCGGCAGCCCCCGCGCACACGCCAGAAGTGCAGGCAAACGTCAACGCGCTAGACGCATTGAGCGACGAAGAACTTGACGCCTTAATTGCGGCGAAACAAGCCGAAGCACCCACACCAGAAGCATCCACACCAGAAGCCATAGCGGAACCCGTCATTGAGACGGAGACGCCAGAACTAACACCCGACCAGGTAGACAAAGCCTTGCCCGGATTTTTTGGCGGGCTTGTTGGCGGCCCCGATATTCTGCCCGTTGTCGATCACGTTAAGCAGATCGCAGGCGGCACGGTTGATGAAGTCGGCAATGTTCTAAAATCAATGGCCGCATCTTCCGCAGCCTACAAGACGACACCGGACTACCAACCAGTACCCGATCATGTATTCGGCGCACTGGACGCGGCAAACCCTCCACCCGAAACACCAGACCGTCCATTGAAGGATAGCCCGCTATTTCAGGCCGGCCAAGATGTGAACGATTGGATTGAGGAAACGATCCCGAACAATCCAGAACTATTTGGCGGCGGTCTATCGCGCGGGCTTGGCTCATTTGTTCCATATGCGGCGTTGAGCGCATTAGGCCCACAAGGCTCGGTTGCTGGTGGTATTATGGGCATGGCCGGGCAGGGCGGCGAGGCTATAGAGCGCGCAGAAAATGCTGGCGTATCAGAGGAAGATATGAGAACCGCACACAATGCGGCATTCCTAATTGGCGCAAGTGAGCAAATCTCTGCCGACTTGGTATTAAAAAAGCTGGTCAAGGTTGCGGGCAAAGTACCCAAGTTTGGCAAGATATTAGAACCCGTCCTAGAAACCCTGGCATCCGGCACCACAGAGGGATTTCAAGAGGCGCTTCAAACTTGGTCGCAAAACGTAGTCGAATTTTTGACATATGCAGAGGACAAAGACCTATCAGCCGACGTACTCGAAAGCGGGCTTATGGGCTTTGGCGTTGGCGGGATTGTCGGCGGCACAACGGAATTTGGCCGCAGGTTAAAAGCCCGCAAGAAGCAAAACGCACAGGATGCACTGGATAAGGAGAACCAAGACAAGATTGACCGCGTGCGAACCGGACTATCCCCGGCAGACGCACGCGCACGCATGGCAGAGCGTCCAGACATAGAGATAAACGACCCCATCGACCCGAACGACCCACAAATCGACCCCAATGACCCACAAATCGACCCAAATATACCCAAAGGCCCAACAACACCGAAAGGTGGAAGCCTGCACGGAGGAATGGATTTAGGAGACACCCTTGCAAGTGATAGTCAAAGTGCTGGCAATGTGGCTGGCGTACAGGATCAGCAACCGCAGGAGAAGGAGAAGGTAGAAGATGATGAGCCATTTGTTGCTTTGGGATCAGACGAAATTCTGGCTATGGACGGCGACGAATTACGGGCTTATGAGGAAAGGCGACAGGCACATGAAGCTAAAGGCAGTAAGAAGAAGCCCGCGAAGGTCGAAAAGCCGGAGGACATGGACAGCGTTCGCGCACAGGTTGACCCCGAACCTACTGAGAAGCAGAAAGCAGCAGAAAACTACAAGCAGGGACACATTCAAAGTTTCAAAGAGGATGGGTTCGATCTAACCATTGAGACTGTCAAAGACGGAGAACGCAAAGGCACCGACAAAGACGGCAATGAGTGGTCTGTCAAAATGCCTTATGACTACGGCAAGATCAAGCGCACGGAAGGCGCTGACGGCGACGCGGTTGATATTGGCATTGGTGACGACCACGAAACCAAAAAAGCATTTATACTAGACCAAAACGATCCCGAAACCGGCGAATTTGACGAACACAAGACGTTTGTTGCAATGTCCAGCAAAGAAGAAGTCCTTGAGAAATACCGCAAATCATTCAGCGACGGCAAGGATCGCGTTGCTTCTATCAATGAAACAACCGTTGATGGCTTGCACGATTGGGCAAAGAACGGCGACACCAAGACCCCATACGCAGATCAGGTAAAAAAAGCCGCCACGCTAAAAGATTTTGAGCGAGATCACGGCTTTGCTATGCGTGACAAGGTTGCGAAGGCCGGGATTGACATTAACGAATACACCCCGGAACAGACAAACGCAGCAGTTAAGGCACACACCGTCAACGACGTTCCACTGGCTGACGCATTCACCAAGGCCAAAGCTGATAGTGAAAAAGCCTTTGAGACGGCAAAAGGCAAGATTGCCGAATATATTGCCAAAAATCACAATTCCCTTATTCCTGCCAATGTTGCAAAGAAACTACACATTACCGAGGCAGAGGCCGATAGCCTGCTATCAAAGCAGGTCGGCGCGGGATTGCTGGAACGCGATAAACTTGGCACGAAATACAAGCGAAAGGCGAAGGCATCCACAAAACCCGTATCGCTCTTGCAGCGCATAGGCGAACTTGGCGGCATTGATCTAAAGAAGGATACCGGCGAGCTTAAAGCAATACTGGATGGCAAAAGCACATTCATTGGCGGCAAGCACGCAATCAGCAACAAAGGCCAATGGTCGCTAGACGATATGCGGCAGAAGTTAGCCGACGAAGGTTATCCCGTTGGTGTATCAGACACCGATACAGATGCAGGCGGTCGATCAGACTTGCGCGCGATACTGGAAGCAATTGAGAATGAAGTTTCCGGCAACAAGCAATACAAGGCCGAC
>Ga0316189_10002325_pt1 | contig 18757 bp, 17 predicted proteins | sample LowCovwburrow_MG_FD_204930 | JGI IMG/M metagenome (GOLD analysis project Ga0316189, IMG submission 204930) | Coastal sediment microbial communities from Maine, United States - Lowes Cove worm burrow | ecosystem: Environmental > Aquatic > Marine > Coastal > Sediment | place: USA: Maine...
GTGATTGATGCGGCCAAGGGTATTGAAAGCCAGACGCTGAAGCTGTTTGAAGTGTGCCGGCTGCGCGACATTCCGATTATCATCATGGTCAACAAGGTCGACCGCGAAGGCATTGACCCGTTCGGCTTGCTTGATGATGTGGCCGAAACCCTGCAACTGGAATTGTCCCCGGCCATGTGGCCGGTCGGCATGGGGTCGGACTTTTATGGCGTTTATGACCTGCAAAAGAACGAGTTTCACACTTCTGGCAAAGCCCGTGGTGCCACATTCGATACGGTGATAAAATGTGAAAATGTGCACGACAAGCAGCTTGATGATCTGGTGCCGGAACATATTCTGACCAATGCCCGTGACGAACTTGAACTGGCAGCCGAAGGCTATGCGCCATTTGATCGCGAGCAGTTCCGGGCCGGTAATCTGGCACCGGTGGTGTTTGGTAGTGCCTTGCGGGAATATGGTGTGGCGCGGCTGATCGAGATGATCGGGGCCCATGCACCGGAACCGCAAGCCCGCAAAACCGACAAGCGCGATGTCAGCCCGGATGAAAAACCGGTGACCGGTTTTGTGTTCAAGATGCAGGCCAATATGGACAAGAACCACCGCGACCGGGTAGCGTTTGTGCGGCTGTGTTCGGGGCATTTCAAGCGCTCGATGAAGCTCTATCAGGTGCGCACCGGCAAGGAGCATATTATCCATTCGCCAATGCTGTTTCTGGCCCAGGACCGTGAAGTGGCCGATGATGCCTGGCCAGGCGATGTGATCGGCATTCCCAACCATGGCACCATGCAGGTGGGTGATACTTTCACCCAGGGCGAAGTTTTGCGTTTTACCGGCCTGCCGGCCTTTGCGCCGGAAATTCTTAGGCGGGTAACACTGAGCGACATGACGCGGGTCAAGCAATTACGCGCTGCCCTGAAAGACCTGTCCGAAGAAGGCCTGATACAGGCGTTCAAGCCGTCGATCGGTTCGCACTGGATTATCGGCGTGATCGGTATTTTGCAGCTTGAGGTGCTCAAAGACCGAGCCAAGCAGGAATATCGCATCGATATCAATTTCGAAGCGGTGCCCTATGATACGGCGCGGTGGCTTAAATGCGATGATGAGAAAATTCTCAATGAGTTCATCAAACGCAATTCATCATCGATTGTTACCGACCGCGATGAAAGCCCGGTATTTTTGGCCAAAAGCGCCTGGGAAGCCGGTTATGTGGTTGATAAAAACCCTGATATTTCATTCATGAAGGTCAAGGAACTGGAATAGGTTTTCTTTGTGGGGTTATTTCCGTTCACGACGAATAAACGCCGGGCCGTCATCACGAGCTTGAGTGTTTCCAAGGAAACATGTTGCGCCTAGTCATCGCCCTTAAAAACAAAGGGGCAACGGTCTGTGCGCTCGCGGTTTTCTTCGGTGATGCCATATTGCCACCACTCTATTTCTCCAGCCTGATAGCTGCCCAATTGCGGACAATGGGGCTGGCCGTCATAGCTTTCAATGCGCGAGCGGATGGCTTGTCTGACCTTGTTGCCAGCCGGGTTGTCACCGGCAACGATATCAAAGCGTTCGCGCGGGTTGATGATCATCAGAAAGTGGGCACCCAGATTGCGGCTTTTGCGAATTTTATGCGCCGGGCTGCTCATGTTGACGAACAGTTGCATGCCGTTATAGCACATGCTCCAAAAGGGTTCATGCGGATCTTTTGATACCGTTGGCGGCCAGTCCTGCGGGTCTTGTCCATGCAATTGTTGCAGCACCTGCCAGCCATAGGCATTAAAATCATCAATTGTTGTCGCCTGAATGGCTGATTGTGAAAAAGCGACGATCAAGGGATAAGCGGTGCTTAACTTGCCATTCCATTTTCGTGACAAATCAACATATGCGGCCACCTCCTGGGCAAGTCGGGCACGTTCAGCATTGCTGTTATCTTCGACAAAAACAAATTTGAATATCTGCTGGCGGAACGCCTTGAGTGAAAACGTACAGGGAAAGCCGGAATCACTTTGAAATCTGTCGGATATATCTTTGCGAACCGTCTGATGCCAGTCTGCGCCCCGATAGTTTTTGTCAAACAGGTCTTTTTGAGAAACAAGCGCCATATCTTACCTTGAGGTCACAACATTAACGAAAATCATCACCGGATTTTATCAACCGGTGATGATCGCTATTGCTATAGATAGTCAAGTGTTGCTGATATTCCACCTAAAAATTACATTTCAGGTGTCGGCAGGACATTAAACCTCAGGGGCATGGGCCAGATGGTTGCGCTTTATCCAGATGCGGGCACCGTTAGCACCACTGAAAGCCGAGGTTTTAAAACCCTTGGGCAGGCGCAGCCAGGAGTGCTGCTCAAATGTTTCGCCACCTTCATCAAAGCTGCCGTCGAGCACCAGAATCTCCATGCCATCGGGTGCATCAAGGTCTATGCGCTGGTCAGCTTGCCATTTCTCAATCCGCACGCCTTCACGATCATCGGCATGCAGCTGCAGGGTTTCTACTGCCGGATTGTCCGGGGACAGGTTGAAGGCGGCTGTTGTTGTATCAACAACCACCCCGGTGCGGTCGTCATCATCAAACTGCCAGAGTTTGACGAAAATCGTGCAGCCGTCGTCAGAACGCGGGGTATGTTTTGACTGGGGCGGGTTTCTCACATAGGTCCCGGCCGGGAAATCACCATGTTCGTCCTGAAAGACCCCATCGAGCACAATAAACTCCTCACCACCTGCATGAACATGAGATGAGAAACTGCTTTGCGGGGCATAGCGGACAATGGTTGTGGCATGACCGGATTCGGCCCCGATACGATCAAGCATCCGGCGGTCAACGCCTTTCATTCGGGTGGGAATCCAGTCTATTTTCGCAGCGTGAACCACTGTGCGCTTGTCAAATTCAGTATTGACCAACATGATGATTATTCCTTTTATTTCGCTCACGGCGTATCCTCACTGACACTACGTGTCCGTTCGGGCCTGCGCGAGCGCGCCACATGAGTGGCCGCTCGCAGTTTGTTCGCAAGCCTGCATCACTATTTAATTACGCTCAGCTACTTTTTTACGCCATGCATTGAGAGCTGTACATTCTTGGGGTGTATCAATGCCAGCCGCATCGGCAAACAGCATGCCGGCATAGGCGGTGATGTCAGCCATGGAATATTCATTACCGGCCACAAAGGGCTGGGTTTTGAGGACAGAATCAAAATAGTGCATGCCTTTGACCGCTTTTTTGCGTTGATGCAGGCCCCAGTCTTCATTCTGATAGTCTTCCACATCAGGGCCAAGGCCCGGTGTTGCATGATGGAAATAGGCTGCAACGGCATCAAGCAAGGCAGATTCAGCGCGCTTTTGCATCATATGGATGATCGCCCGTTTTTTGGCGGACGTCCCGGTCAGATTGCTCGGGCCGCCATTGAGGTTATCGAGATACTCGGTAATGGCCGTACATTCGGCAATGTTGGTGCCGTCCTCTAGTTCAAGTACCGGCACAGCGGGAAACGGGTTTTTAGCCACAAATTCCGGCTTTTTGTGATGGCCCTTGGTGACATCAACACTAATGAACTCGACTTGATCCATCAACCCCAGTTCAGCCAGTGCCATCCGGACACGGGCCGGATTCGGGAAACCTTCATATTCATATACTTTCATGGTGAAACTCCTGTAGAAATGTTATCTATCTATCGATAGGTAGTTGCTATTGACACAACAATCAGGCTAAGTCAAGCCTATCTATCAACAGATCAGTTAAAAATTTCAGGTGATCGATATGACAGCAACAACTCATACCTTTGAACGGCTGATGAAAGCAGCTGAAGACCGTATACGCTCTGATGGCTATCATGCCATGAGCTTTCGCGACCTGGCCGAGGATCTGGGCATCAAAAGCTCCAGCGTCCATTATTATTTCCGTCGCAAGGAAGATTTGGCCGTGGCGCTGGTCGGGCGCTATTCGGAAGCATTTTTTGATGAGCTGGAAAAACGCTCTACAGGAAAAGAGCCGGGCAAAAAGCGGCTTAAGGCCATATGTGATTTGTATCGGGTGGCCTATTCACAAAATGAACGTGTGTGTCTGTGCGGCGTTTTAGGGGCTGAAAAAAGCGGCCTGCCGGTTGAAGTCAGCAAAGCGGTGGGGCAGTTTCTGGGTAAAAACATTGACTGGGTTTTGGCAGCTTTACCGCAGAACAGTTCGAAAAAAAGTCGACAGGCCGAGGCAGAACGGATTATCTCCAGTCTGCAAGGAGCGCTTATTCTGGCCAAGAACCTGTCGGGTATTGAGGTGTTTGACCGGGTTGTTGATGACCTGCTGGACCATATATAGCTTCATGACTGGCATTACAAAACTGCACATCCAGACAAGACAATTGCAAATATAACGGTTATGAATGGGCAATGAGAAACATACCTGTCCCGCATTGCCCCAAATCCCTGCTTGCTGCTGCCAGTACCAACCCGCCAAGACGGGTCGGGGTGGTGAATGCCGGGAAAAATGTTGTGCTGGAAAGTGTCAGGGATGCTTATGAGGCCGGACTGCTGGTGCCGGTTCTGTTTGGTGATGCTGCACAGATCAGGCAGGGGGCAACAGAACTGGACTGGGCTATCGATGACTTCGAGATCATTCAGGCTGATGATGAAGATGCCGCCGCAGCATTGGCAGCTCAGGCAGCCGGGCGCGGCGAGCTTGATATTTTGATGAAGGGCCACATCCACACAGACGGGTTTTTAAAGGCGGTGCTGAACCGTGAAGCCGGTTTGCGCACGGCCGAGCGCCTGACCCATGTGTTTTCAATGACTTTTCCCGATGATGAAAGCGACAAACCGTTGCTGATCACCGATGCAGCGGTTAATGCGGCCCCTGATTTCACCACCCAGAAATCAATCATTGGCAATGCGGTAAAAGTTGCCCGCCAGCTTGGTGTTGGCCGCCCGAAAGTGGCTTTTCTGTCGGCTACCGAAAACCCCAATGAACATATCCCCTCCAGCCTTGCGGCAAGCGATCTTTCTGGTTGGGCCAAGAACAACATTGAGGATGCCGATTTTTGCGGGCCGCTGGCCTTTGATCTTTGTGTCTCGCCGTCAGCAGCTCAGATCAAGGGCACTGATGATCCGGTTGCCGGGGCGGCTGATATTATAGTGGTACCGGAAATTGTTGTCGGCAATGCCTTGTTCAAGGCCATGGTGCACCTGATGGGTGCCTGTTCGGCCGGGGTTGTGATGGGGGCAAAGGTACCGCTGGTGCTGACCAGCCGGGCTGACCCGGTTGCGGCCCGTCTGGCCTCGGTGGCGCTGGCCAACCTTATGTGTGATCGGGTTTGAGCGTGTTGTGGTTGTTTCCAGCAGCGCCTGATCACTTTGCCTTGATCATGATGGGGCTGGTGCTGTTTGTTGCCGGTTATGTCCGCGGCTTTGCCGGTTTCGGATTTTCAGCCATTGTCGTTTCAGCCATGGCACTGGTTATGGACCCCGTGGTGGTTATTGTCATGGTGATGCTGTTTGAAATTTGCGCCTCTGTTTTTCAACTCCGACACGCCCACCAGTATATCGACAAACCGCAATTAGGCCGCTTGCTGGGCGGAGCCGTTATTGGCATGCCCATCGGTGTGGCGCTTTTGGTCAACCTTGATGTCGGTATGGTTCGAATAATCATCAGCCTGCTTATTCTTGGCCTTTGTCTGGTCTTGCTCAGTGGCTGGTCACTGAAAAAACGCCCCAGTGCAATCGGGCAATTCATGGTCGGGGCCGGTTCGGGTCTGGCCAACAGTGCCGCCATCGGTGGTTTGCCGGTTGGCCTGTTTCTGACGGCCCAGAACACCAAACCAGCGATATTTCGGGCCAATATGATCGGTTATCTGTTTACACTTGATATCATTGGCATTGCCATCATGGCTTATCATGACCGGTTTTCTCTTGATATTGTTGTGACCACTTTGGCCCTGCTGCCAGTCATGTTCGTCGGCGTTTATCTCGGCTCACGGCATTTCTTTTCAACCCCGCCAACGAGCTTTCGCCGTCTGGTGATTATTCTGTTGATAAGCCTCGCTCTGGCCGGTCTGGCAAAATCTTTCCTCTGAATCGCCTTGATTTGGCCTGAATTGGCCATACTGGCGACGTTGTTGTCCTGAAAATTGCAAGCCATGACCGGGCAAGCGGGACGGCTTGACTGATTAATAGGGACTGAAAGAATGAGCGGACAGGATTCTTGCGACAACTTTAATGAATCATCAACGTCAGGGCGAAAGCCCGATCCGGTATTTTTAAATGATGGTTACAATGATGATCTCCATGATTTGAGGAAACCCCTCAGGCAGGACAAGGAACAGGAGATGGGAGAAGCGATCGAAAAGCGCCAGCAAAAGCTGGAAAGCGAAAATCGCGGACCACAACTTTCGCAACGGGAACTTGAGACACTGCTGGATATTTATTATGCCCGAAGTAACGCCAAAGCCGTACAAGAGCAAAATCATCACCATGCCAGGATGGCTGGCGGGCGAATGATACGCAATCTGGCTTTTGCTTCAAGCTTTGCCTTGCTGGCGGGTTTCAGTGTTGGGTTGTATACTCTTTCGCACCAGGGCAGCGAAACAGCACTTGGTCAAAAATTAAATCAGATGATCAGCACGGTGTGGCAGCAGGTCAGTCCGGCTCAGGCCGGTTCAAGACTTGCGGATCAAAAATCACACGGCAAACCGATCAAAACCGCCAGCCTGGTTGTTGGCGATGCGATGGGAACCATCCATGCCGGCATCCCGCTCAAGCTACAACTGAAATCAAACAGCAACAATGCGCTGGTTGAGGTGAAAATCATCAATGTGCCGGGTGATGCGGTACTCACCGCCGGACAACGACGCCGCGACGGGGTGTGGGTTTTGCAACCGGCTGATCTCGATAATGTCGCACTGGTGATGTCGTCTGACCGCCAGACCCCTTTGCTACTGGATGTTGAACTGGTTGAAGTGAAAACCGGACAATTGCTGTCTCCAACCCGTGAAATCAAAATCGCTATTGTGCCGACAAAATCTTTCAAGGTCGGCGGATTGTAAAAAATCCCGACAGATTTCTGTCCGACAGTAATTGGCGGTTGCGATTGTCTGAAAATCCTGATTAAGCTGGCTTTTACAGTTTTTTATCAGGGGTCTGAGACAGATGACACAACGGGCGGGTGATGCGATTGTTCGCAGTCTTGAAACACATGACATCAGGAGACTGTATTGCGTACCTGGTGAAAGTTATCTGACCCTGCTTGATGCGTTGTTCGATGCACAACAAATCGAAACCATTATCTGTCGGCATGAATCTGGCGCTGGTTTTATGGCGCTGGCCGAAGCCAAGATAACCGGCACCCCGGGGGTGTTTGCCGTCAGTCGCGGGCCTGGCGCGACCAACGGGGCGATTGCCCTGCATGTGGCTGAACAGGATGCCACCCCATTAATCTGTCTGATCGGTCAGGTCTCGCGGCGTGAAAAGGGCCGCGGGGCGTTTCAGGAGATGGACTATCACAAGTTTTTCGGCAGTGTCTGCAAGGCGGTGTTTGAACCGGATCAGGCTGATCAGGTGCCGGAAGTTTTTGCCCAGGCGTTTGTGATTGCACAAACCGGTACGCCCGGTCCGGTGGTGATTTCACTGCCCGAAGACATGCTTGGCGATGTCTGTAATGCCGATATTGATCCGCCAATGACTTTACCGAAAACCGACTTACCCCAAAAACAACAGGCTGAATTGCTGAAATTGCTGGCTGTTAGCCAGCGGCCCCTGATCATTGCCGGTAACCAGATGCGCCCAGGCCGTGCCAAACGGGCATTGGCAGAATTTGCCGAACACCACCAGATACCGGTTGCCTGCGGCTGGAAAGCCCAGGATGTGTTTGACAATACCCATGCCCTGTATGCCGGGCATATCGGCTTTGCTGCTCCGCCTGCGCAACGCGAAATTCTTGGCAAGGCCGATCTGGTTATTGCCATGGGCACAAGGCTCGGTGACATAACCTCGATGAACTACACCCTGCTTGAGGCACCTAACCCGAAACAGCCGCTTGTTCATGTCTATAATGATACCGGGCCGATTGATAAGGTTTTCAAGGCAAATCTTGGTATTGTCTGTGATCCGGCTGATCTGCTGGAGAGCTTAAACAAAGATGATGTTGATGCCGCAGTTACACCTGAACGGGCGCAATGGCGGGCCGAGATCAAAACCTTTGTCGATGGTTTCATGGCATTCAACAGCGGGGTGCCAGAGGACGGGGTGGATTTTGGATCAGTTGTCACCTGCCTTGCCGGTCTGACCCCGCCCGATACGGTGGTGGTGACGGATTCTGGCAATTTTTCCAGCTGGGTGCATCGCTATTGGCGGCTTGGCGCACAAAATACCATGCTCGGGGCAATCGGCGGCGCCATGGGTTTCGGTGTGCCGGGAGCTGTGGCCGTTTCCCTGGCGGCCCCTGAGCGGTGCGTTGTCTGTGTCGTTGGTGACGGTGGCATGCTGATGACCGGGCAGGAGCTTGCCACAGCGGTGCGCTATGGTGCCCGCCCGAAAATTATCCTGTCTGATAACGGCATATATGGCACCATCCGCACCCATCAGGAAAAGCGTTTTCCGAACCGTGTTTCGGGCACCGACCTGACCAATCCGGATTTCAGCCAGTGGGCCGCAAGCTTCGGGGTGCAGGTGTTTACCATTGAGCTTGGCGATGATGTTGAAACAAAACTTCAAAGCGCGCTCGACCATGACGGCGCCAGTTTTATTCATGTGAAATCAAGCAAGGAAGCCATCTCAGCCTTTACAACCCTGAGCGCCTTGCGTGGTCGTTGAAGCAGATATCTGCTGAGTGTCAAAGCGTCGGATAACTGGAAAAGTACTGAGCGAGAAAGTCTACGAAAACCCTGACCTTGGTGGCCAGATGGCGACTGTGGGGATAAATAGCATAAAGACCAAGGTTATCGGGCCGGCTCGGTTTGAACGCGTTGAAATCCTCAAGCAGCCTGACCAGACGACCGGCCTTGATGTCCTCGGCCACCACATGGCCGGGGATGAGGGCGATACCCAGATTTTCAAGCAACAGCGTGCGGGTGACTGTGGCACTGTTGGCTTTGGCTCTGCCTGAAACCCTGACGATGGCTTTTTTGCCATCAATGATAAATGGCCAGTGATTGCCGCCAACAAAATTTGTATCAATAATGCAGCTATGAGCGGTCAGGTCATTGGGGTGATCCAGAGCCGGGTTCTGTTCAAGAAATTGCGGGGTTGCGCACAGAACAATTTCTGTTGCTGCCAGCTTTTTGGCAATCAGGCCTGAATCTTTCAGCGACCCCATCCTGATGGCCACATCGAAACCTTCCTCAACAATATTCACAAACCTGTTTGACAATCGCAGATCAATCGAAATATCGGGGTATTTATCAAAAAAGACCACCAGGGCTTTACTTAAAAAGGCTTCACCAATGGTTATCGGGGCTGAAACGAGCAACTGGCCGGCAGGCTTGCGTTGCAGGTCCTGAACACCGGCTTCCAGTTCATCAAACTCCTCAAGCAGCAACAGGCAGCGTTTGTAGTAGGCAGCACCGTTTTCAGTCAGGCCCAGAGAGCGGGTGGTGCGATTGAGCAGGCGCACACCGAGACGTTCCTCGAGCTGACCAACATATTTACTGGTCAGGGCGGCTGAAAAACCCAGGCGTTTGGCTGCCTTGATAAAGGACTCCTCGCTGGCAACCGCGCAAAATGTCCGCATTCCGGTGATTGTATCCATCCATTATCAATACCACGTTTATAAATAAACACCAAACGTGCCGTTTATCACTGAAATGTTATTTGCCACATAGAAGGCATCACGCAAAAATGTATCTTGGATATTTCCCATACCAGCGTGATAAATTGTGTGATCGGTAAGAACAGGACAGATGGACATCAAAAATACAAAGCATGGCTATGGCGTGATCGCCAGGTTTTTCCACTGGTTTATGGCGCTGGCTATTTTTTCCATGTTTGGCCTTGGTTTATGGATCGACTCACTCAGTCTTTATGACCCGTGGTACAAGACCGCGCCGTTTCTGCACAAGAGCTTTGGCATCGTGCTGTTTATCATGCTCGTCGGGCGCATTATCTGGCGTCTGGTCAATGTCCGGCCGGACAATCAGCACCTGTCAGTGCTGGAACAGCGCTTGTCGCATCTTATTCATCTGGGTTTTTATATCCTGCTGGTGATAATGATGATCGCCGGCTATCTGATTTCTACCGTCGATGGCCGCTCAATTGAGGTTTTCAACCTGTTTTCAGTGCCCTCGGTATATCAACAAAAGGGCCTTGAAGAACTGGCCGGGCTCATCCACGAAATTCTGGCTTTCGGTGTTATCGGTCTGGCCGGCATCCACATCGCCGGTGCTCTCAAACATCATTTTATTGATCATGATATTACCTTGTCGCGCATGTGGCGTGGCAAACCAAAAATTTGAATCCCCCTCCCCTCCCGAAAAACAAAGGAACACAGACATGAAAAACAAGTTTAAATTCATTACTGCTGCCACAGCCATGACCATCTTCGGCCTGACTGGAACAGTGGCTGGCACAGCACAGGCTGCTGATTATGTCATTGACAGCAAGGGGGCACATGCCTCGATCAACTTCCGCATCAAACACCTTGGCTTTAGCTGGCTGACCGGGCGGTTTGATAAATTCTCAGGCAATTTCAGCTTTGATGAAAACGCCCCCGCCGACAGCAAGGTTTCCGTGACCATCGATACAACCAGCGTCAATACAAACCTTGCTGAACGTGACAAGCACATCCGTAGTGGTGATTTTCTCGAAGTTGCCAAATTTCCCAAAGCCAGCTTTGAATCGACATCCTTTAAAGTGACCGGCAAAAGCGCGGTGATGAACGGTAAACTCACCTTGCGTGGTGTCACCCGCGATATTGCCATTAATGTTGATTATGTTGGTGGTGGCAAGGATCCGTGGGGCGGTTTCCGTCAGGGCTTTACCGGCACGACAAAGATCACGCTTGCTGATTATGGCATCAATTACAACCTTGGTCCTGATGCTAAAGAACTTGAACTGACATTGAATGTTGAAGGCATCAAACAGTAAGGGTTAACCTGGATTTTACTATTGTATATTATTATATTCTAATATATGGCGCAAAGCAGTACAGGCTTCATATCAGACGCCGTTGAAACAATGGCGTCTGATTTGATTGCGGTTTTAAATATTATTTGACCCAAATCAATGCGACTCAGTTTTGGCGAGCGCATAAAGCCGATATATTCGTATATTAGGATGTAGTAATATGAGCTTACTTGCACTTATGGAGTGGCTGGGTGAAAATGGCGCAGCTGCTCTTGGTGGATTAATTATAGGAACGCTGTTTGGGGTATTTGCCCAGCGTTCAAAATTCTGTTTACGCGCTGCTGTTGTCGAGTTTGCCCGTGGTAATATCGGCCACAAAACCTCTATCTGGCTGTTGACCTTCTCTGCTGCTGTGTTTGGGACGCAGTTGTTGCAGTTTGTCGGGGTGATTGACCTTACTGAAGTGCGGCAATTGTCCAATACCGGCAGTATTTCCGGTGCCTTGCTTGGCGGATTGATGTTCGGGGCGGGCATGATATTGGCCCGGGGTTGTTCATCCCGGCTTCTGGTTCTCTCGGCCACCGGTAATTTGCGGGCCCTGTTGTCGGGGCTGATTTTTGCCGTGACCGCCCAGGCCTCTCTTTATGGCATAGCTTCACCGGTTCGCAACTGGCTCACCGGTCTGTGGACTGTGAGTGACACTTCGATGCTGAATATAGTCTCGCTGTTTTCACTGCCGGAAGGAAGTTCACTGTTTCTTGGCTCGGCGTTTCTCATCGGGGCGCTGTTTTTTGCCTTTTACAACAAACTTCGACCCATCGTGTTTGGTGGGGCGCTCGGTGTTGGACTGACCATTGTTCTTGCCTGGGTTTTCAATTATTCCATGGCTCAGGAAGCCTTTAGCGTCATTCCGGTCAAGGCCGTAACGTTCACCGGACCTTCGGCTGATGCCCTGATGCTGGCGCTTAGCCCGCCCGGTTCTCAGATTGATTTTGATATCGGTCTGGTGCCAGGGGTTTTTCTTGGCTCATTCATTGCAGCATTTTTTGCCAAAGAGCTGAAAATTGTTGGCTTTATCAGCGGCCTGTGCATGCGACGCTACATTTTCGGGGCCATGTTCATGGGCTTTGGCGGTATGTTGGCTGGTGGTTGTGCTGTTGGTGCCGGTGTGACCGGTGGTTCAATATTTGCCCTGACCGCCTGGCTGACCCTGACCGGTATGTGGGCAGGCGCGGCATTAACCGATTGGCTGATTGATCGTGAAAACGAAACCTGCCTGACAACCGGCACCTCCTCACCGGCAGCGACGTAGCTGTTTCGCTCACACAAATTTTTGCTTTGCAAAAATGCTCCGCGGGGGCGGCGCAGAAGCGCCGGGCCGTCGTCACGGCCTTGAACATTTTAGTTGAAACCTGAACCATGCTGGATCAAGGCATAAAAAAACAACCCGCACTTATCTGAGCGCGGGTTGTTGTTCTATCAATGGCTTGCCGTTCCCGGCAACCGGTTATTTTTGTGGTCGCATGTCGGCCGGGTCGATACCGGCAACTTCGACCGGGGCGGTCATCGCATCGCGACGGAATGGCTCACCGAGTTCCTGATTGAGGATGACTTCGATGAAGGTTGTCACACCGTCTTTTTGTGCATCGCAGGCGGTTTGCAGTGCTTCGGTCAGTTCGGCCTGGGTTTTGACTGTGACGCCCTTGAGGCCGCAGCCTTCAGCAACACGAGCGTAGCTCAAATGCGGATCGAGTTCGGTGCCAACGAAGTTGTCGCTGTACCACAGCGTGGTGTTGCGCTTTTCTGCACCCCACTGGTAATTACGGAAAATCACCATGGTCACCGATGGCCATTCCTCGCGCCCGATGGAACTCATTTCGTTCATCGAGATGCCGAAAGCACCATCACCGGCAAAGCCGACAACCGGCACATCAGGGCAGCCGATCTTGGCGCCGATAATTGACGGGAAGCCATAGCCACAGGGGCCGAACAAGCCGGGAGCAAGGTATTTCCGGCCTTTCTCGAAACTCGGATAAGCATTGCCGATGGCGCAGTTGTTGCCGATGTCAGACGAGATGATGGCGTCTTTCGGCAAGCCATCCTGAATGGCGCGCCAGGCCTGACGCGGGCTCATGCGGTCACTGTCACGATCACGGGCCCGCTCGTTCCAGGTTGTGCCGGGATCGTCGTCTTCGTGGTCCATCGAGGCCAGTTCCTGACGCCAGGCAGACTTCGTCTGGTGAATGAGGTCTTCGCGTTCCTTGCGGCCGTCATTGCCAGCCTCGGGTGAAAGCTGCTCAAGGATCTGCTCGGCCACCATTTTTGCATCGCCCTGAATGCCAACTGTAACCTTCTTAGTCAAGCCGATGCGGTCAGCGTTGATGTCGACCTGAATGATCTTGGCATCCTTTGGCCAGTAGTCGATGCCATAGCCCGGCAGGGTCGAAAACGGATTGAGACGGTTGCCGAGTGCCAGCACCACATCGGCTTTCGAGATCAGCTCCATACCGGCTTTCGAGCCGTTATAGCCGAGCGGGCCACAAGCCAGCGGATGGCTGCCGGGAAAGGCGTCATTGTGCTGGTAGTTGCAGCATACCGGCGCGCTCAGGCGTTCGGCCAGTGCCTGCGAGGCACCGATGGCGTCGCCAATGACAACGCCGGCACCATTAAGGATGACCGGGAATTTGGCTTGCGACAACAGCGCAGCAGCGTCGGCAATTGCCTGTTTGCCACCGGCCGGGCGTTCAAAGCGGATGATTTGCGGCAGTTCGATGTCGACGACCTGGGTCCAAAAATCGCGCGGTACATTGATCTGGGCCGGGGCAGAGCCACGCCATGCCTTGAGGATGACCCGGTTCAGCACCTCGGCGATGCGTGTCGGGTCACGAACCTCTTCTTGATAGCAGACCATTTCAGAGAACATCGGCATCTGGTTGACTTCCTGGAAACCACCCATGCCTATGGTCTTGTTGGCAGCTTGCGGGGTGACCAGCAGCATTGGCGTATGGTTCCAGTAAGCCGTCTTGATGGCGGTGACAAAGCCGGTGATACCGGGGCCATTCTGGGCAATTGCCATGCCCATCTTACCGGTCGAACGGGTATAGCCGTCGCAGATCAGACCGCCATTGGTTTCGTGCGCCACATCCCAAAAAGTGATGCCCGCCTTGGGAAACAGGTCGGATATGGGCATAAAGGCCGAGCCAATAATACCAAAACCGTGCTCAATACCATGCATTTGCAATACTTTTACAAATGCTTCTTCAGTTGTCATTTTCATGGAGTCTGTCCTCAATAGCATAACTCGTTAAATATTTGCTGCTAGGCTATCTGAAATGACCGTTTTCTGTAAGGTACCAGTTATCAATGATGAATCCCTCCAGATGGTACCAGCAGGTTGGCATTGAATTTGCTCTGGTTAATTTACAGACAACCGGATGACAGACTTAAAGACAAAGATATCCGGAAGTAGATCGGAAGGTAAATATGGCTGGCAAGGCAAAAGAACATTCAACTAACACAGATCAAACTGCCTCATCCAAGGGGCGTGAAGATGTACGTGCAGAGCAAGCATTGGAAACACTTGCCAGCTTGAACAATGAACTTACCAAGGCTCATCTGGAACTTAAAAATGCTTACGAAATCAGTGAGTTGGAAGTTCTTGCCTTCGACAATCTTGATGATGCCAAAGATTTGTGGCTGGCGTTTGAGGAAAAGGCTGTCTGCTTTGTTTATCAGCAATTTGCGTTTTGCCAGACATGGTATGAAACCGTTGGCAAGCACGATAACGTAAAGCCACATATTGTGGTGATCCGTAATGGTCAGAGTGAAACACTAATGCTTCTGCCCTTGTGTTTCAAAAAGGGTCATTTCGGCCAGATTGTGCAATTTATCGGCTATGGTATGGCTGATTATTTGAGCCCGCTGGTGCAAAAAGACTTTGCCGACAACGTTTCAGAAAGCGACTTTCACGCCTTGTGGGACAAAGTTGTATCCACCATTAAAGGCAATGCTGACCTGTTCTGGCTTGATCGCCAGCCGCTGAGCATCAATGGCTGTCAAAACCCGATGATCCATCTTGAGCATTTCAATTATGCCAGCAGTGCGCATGCGCTGAATTTTCCCGAAGCCGAAAACTGGGCACAATGTGCCCGTATCTTGCGCAGTAAAAAAACCGCTGCCAATATTGAGCGCCGCCTGCGCAAGCTGGCCAAAGAGGGCGAGATTGAATTACGGGAAATTACCGGGGCGACACAGCGTCAGTCACATATGGACGAATTGCTGGCGCTGAAAATCGAGAACCTGAATGCTGCGGGAACCATTCACCGGATGACGGACCCCGGCTATGCAAGATTTTATCAATCCCTTGCCAGCATCGAAAGCCAGCAGAAAGTTGTGCGGCAATTTGAGTTGCGGTGCGGTGACAAGCTGGTCGCCAGTGTGCTTGGCTATGTTCACCATGATACATTCTATTACCAGATATGTGCCTTTAACCGGCAGGAATTTGCTCAATACTCACCAGGCTTGTTGTTGCTGTATCTGTTATTTGACTGGAGCTTTTCACTTGGTCTGAAGCGTTTTGACATGACCATTGGTGATGAGAGCTATAAGGCTGACTGGCGCAATGAGACAACACCACTGGTTACGGTTGGCGTTGCCAACTCGAAAACCGGCCGACTGGAATATGGCTTGCGGCGGCTGATCGTGTGGGGCAAGACACAGGTGCACAATACAGACTTTTTGCGCAAACTGGCGCTGGCTGTTTTGCACAAACAAAATGCCCTGAAAAACACATAAAAAAGCCACGCCGGTTAAACAATCAACCGGCATGGCTGTAATTTTTCTGAACAGTTGCCGAAATCAGACCTTGAGCGCGTCTTTCGGGTCCTGATAGTCATATCCCAGCGCATCGGCCACAGCTTTATAGGTCACTTTACCGGCATGGACATTGAGACCGGCCAGCAGATGCGGGTCATCGGCACATGCCTGACGCCAGCCTTTGCTGGCCAGAGCCAGTGTAAAGGGCAAGGTGGCGTTATTCAGCGCATAGGTCGATGTCTTGGGCACACCACCTGGCATATTGGCCACACAATAATGAATGACATCATCAACCACAAAGGTCGGGTCATCATGGGTGGTTGGTTTTGAAGTCTCGCAACAACCGCCCTGATCAATCGCTACATCGACAATCACCGAACCGGCTTTCATTTTCGAGACCAGATCGCGGGTAATGAGTTTTGGCGCTGCGGCGCCGGGCAGCAGCACGCCACCAATCACCAGATCAGCCCGCACACAATGCTCTTCAATGGCATCGGCGGTGGAATAAACCGTGTTGAGATTTCGGCCAAACTGGTGCCAGAGGTCGCGCATGACATCAACATTGCGGTCAAGCACCCAGACATCAGCACCCATGCCCATGGCAATGTGGGCTGCATGACGGCCAACCATGCCGCCACCGATGACGACAACTTTAGCCGGTTCAACACCGGGCACACCACCCATCAGCAGACCGTGGCCGCCGTGAGGCTTTTCAAGATGATAGGCACCGGCCTGAATGGACAGACGTCCGGCAACTTCCGACATTGGTGCCAGCAGTGGCAGGCCGCCTGTCGGGCTGGTGACGGTTTCATAGGCAATGCAGGTGGCACCGCTTTTGACCAGATCTTCGGTTTGCGGGGCATCCGGGGCCAGATGAAGGTATGTGAACAGCACCTGACCTTCACTGAGCATGGCACGTTCAACCGCTTGTGGCTCCTTGACCTTGACGATCATTTCAGCCTTTTCAAAAACGGTTTTTGCATCGGGTGCAATGGTAGCACCGGCTGCTTCATAATCGGCATCATTCATGCCAATGCCGGCACCGGCATTGGTTTCAACAATGACCTGATGGCCGCGACCGACCACTTCACGCACTGCGGTTGGTGTCATGCCAACGCGAAATTCCTTGACCTTGATTTCCTTTGGTACACCGAGTTGCATTTGTTTTCTCCCTGAACTGAATGTGTGCCTGAATGCTCAAAAATGATCGCCCGAGTGTAGACAAGGTTTTATGAGAATAAATTCGGAAGTTGTTTGTAAAATGTCGATTTTTCTGTAAATTATTCTGCTTTATGCTATTCAATCGGGATGAAATTAGACAAATTCGATAAAATCGATAAGAAGCTCCTTTCCATGCTTCAGGAAGACAGCCGCCAGCCGCTCAGTGTTCTGGCCGACAAGGCCGGGCTTTCGACCTCGGCATGTCACCGGCGCATAAAGCTTTTGGAGCAAGCAGGTGCCATATTGGGTTTTGGTGCAACACTTGACCGCCATGTGATCGGCTATCCAATGGAGTTTTTTGTCGAGGTATCGCTGACCCGCTTAAGCGAAGGTGAACTGGAAGAATTTGAAAAGGCGGTCGATGGCATTCCGGAAATTCTTCAATGTCATTTGATGTCCGGTCAAGCCGACTACATGCTGCGCATCGCTGCCCGCTCGACCCGGCACTATGAAGAAATCCACCGCAACCGCCTGTCGCGACTGCCCAATGTGGCGCGGATTCAGTCTTCACTGGCGTTAAGGACGGTTAAGGCTTGGACGGGGTATCCGGTTTAGATCAGACTCTAACCACCAGCTTCCCGTTCGCCCTGTTGTCTTCCATCAAACGATGAGCTTCGGGGAGTTCATCAAACGCGAACTCTTTAGCTGGCCGGGCGTCATACAGTCCTTTTTCGACATCATCAACAAGCTCTTGAAACGGTATTTTTGCGAGCGGAAAGTCGGGGGTGCCAAATACAAAAGCGCTAGCAAAAAAGCTGAATTGAACACCGCTTGGCATTTGTGTTAGCGGATTGAAATCGACGATGGGAGCGCCGCCGCCCAGGAAACCAACGAGGCAGACTTTGCCGCCAGAACGTGTCGACGCCAGTGAATCAACTATGGTTTGATTACCCACTATATCGAGCACAGCATCAACAGGGCCAAATTCACTCAGAAGGCTCTCTGACAAGTCAGTTTTTTCAAGTACCGGTGTGGCACCGGCATTTTTGATTACCCCAAATCCTTCGTCTCGACGGGTTGTTCCGATAACTTTTACACCCGCGCGAACTGCAATGTTCATTGCTGCCCGCCCCAATGCAGATGTCGCACCGCGGATCAAAAGTGTTTGCCCTTTCGCAACAGACAAATTGTCATTCAGACAGGCCCATGCGGTTGCATATGATTCTGGAATCGCGGCAAGTTGAGCCCATGATAACTTTGAGTTTATTGCCACAACATTCGTCGAAGGCACACTAACCAATTGCGCATAACTGCCATTAATGGTTCTTCCCATCCCACCCATAAGGGCAATAACCTTGTCTCCTTCAGCGTGATCTCCCTGAGGGTCGGCAATAACGGTTCCGACACATTCGATGCCGCTAACCCTTGCAACATCACCCCAGGCACCTGAACGAAAATAAAGTTCGGCGCGATTTAAGCCAAAGGCTTTTACCGCAATTAAAACATGACCTGACTGTGGTGCAGGATCGGGCAACACCTGCATTTCAAGACACTCTGGTCCACCAAACTCAGTAATAACAAAAGCGTGCATTTTCTCGTCCTTTTTTGGAAATTTCGTCAGAGTTTAATTGCAGCTTTTGACAAAATATATTACTGAATGTTGATCATCTATGTAGGGTTTATCTACAATGTACGATTTTACACTTTTACAACTTCAGTGCTTTGACGCAGTTATCAGAAAGGGA
>Ga0316189_10002326_pt1 | contig 18753 bp, 19 predicted proteins | sample LowCovwburrow_MG_FD_204930 | JGI IMG/M metagenome (GOLD analysis project Ga0316189, IMG submission 204930) | Coastal sediment microbial communities from Maine, United States - Lowes Cove worm burrow | ecosystem: Environmental > Aquatic > Marine > Coastal > Sediment | place: USA: Maine...
GCGGCGGCGGTCATGCTGCCGGTGTCCTGGTTCATCGTCGATTACACGATCAAGTCGGCGGCCGCCCACGGCGGGCCGATCATCCTCATCCCCGGCGGGGATCCGGTGACGACCATGCAGCTGGTCTCGGCGATGGTCGCCGGCCTTATCGCTGGCGTCGCCATCGGCCTCGTCACTGGCTACTACTGCTCCAAGGGCAAGCGCCCGGTCAACAGCATCGTCGAGCAGTCGAAGACCGGCCCCGCGACCAACATCATCGCTGGCATCGGTGTCGGCTTTGAGTCGACCGCCATCCCGATCCTCCTGATCGCTGGCGCCATCTACGTCGCCAACTTCTACGCTGGCCTCTACGGGGTCGCCCTCGCCGCCCTCGGCATGCTCTCGACCACCGGCATTCAGCTCGCGGTCGACGCCTACGGTCCGATCTCGGACAACGCCGGCGGTATCGCCGAGATGAGCGGTCTCCCCCCGGAGGTCCGCGAGCGCACCGACGAGCTCGACGCGGTCGGCAACACCACCGCGGCGATCGGCAAGGGCTTCGCTATCGCCTCGGCCGCCCTCGCGGCGCTCTCGCTCTTCGCGGCCTACCAGAACCTGGCCTTCAGCGACGGACAGACCCTCGTCCTCACCGACCCCGAGGTCCTGATCGGCCTCCTCGTCGGTGGCATGTTGCCCTTCGTCTTCAGCGCGATGGCGATGAACGCCGTCGGTGACGCGGCGATGGACATGATCACCGAGGTCCGCCGCCAGTTCCGCGAGATCCCCGTCCTCCGTCGGGGTCTCGAGCTGGTCGCCAAGGCTGAGCGTGAGGAGCGTCCGCTCACCGACGACGAGGAGCGCGAGGTTCTCGCCGCGGGCTCCAAGACCGAGGTCGAGCGCTGCGTGGCGATCTCGACCCAGGCCTCGCTGCGGCGGATGATGGCCCCGGGCCTCCTCGCCCTCATCGCCCCGGTCGCGGTCGGCTTCTGGTCGCCCTTCGCCCTCGGCGGTCTCCTGGCTGGCACCCTCTGCTCCGGCGTCATGCTGGCGATCTTCATGTCCAACGCCGGCGGCGCCTGGGACAACGCGAAGAAGCAGGTCGAGGACCAGAAGAAGAACCTCGACCCGAAGGTCAACACCGGCAAGGGCTCCGAGCGCCACCACGCGGCGGTCATCGGCGACACCGTCGGCGATCCCTTCAAGGACACGGCCGGTCCGAGCCTCAACATTCTCATCAAGCTGATGACGATCGTTGCGGTGGTGATCGCCCCCCTCATCGCCCGCTGAACCCCAGCGTGAGCTGCCCGATGCGCTCTTGGCGCGCCGGGCCGAGAAGACCGCCGAGCCCCCAGGGCCGGCGGTCTTCGCCGTTCACCGCCACTCGCAAGCCCCTTGCGCTTGGAGGGGCGGTTGGTCTATCAAGCGTGTCCCTCGGTGGTGAGATGACACCACGTCACCACGTCACCATGACAGCACCACCGATGGATCACTCCTTGCTCCCCGCCGGCCTCGCTCCGGTCGGGGGCCCAACACGTCCATAAGGAGACACCATGTCAGCAACCACAGGCCAAGTGCTCTCGCACGGTGCACTTCGCGGCACCAAGCGTGAATACGAGACGGTGACGATCCTCGCCCCGTCGACCAACAAGACCGACATCCTCGAGCTCGTCGGCAAAGTCCAAGGCATCTTCAAGGACTTCGACGCTTCCCTCCTCCAGATCGAGAACTGGGGCAGCCGCACGCTCGCCTATCCGATCCGGCGCTCGAAGACCGGCGTCTACCTCTACTGGCGCTTCCTCGGCGGCTCCGACATCATCCGCGAGCTCGACCGCAACTTCGAGATCGCGACCGCGATCCTCCGCTACCACACGGTCAAGATCGACGAGGACATCGACCCCTCGGCGCGCCCCTCCGAGGTCACTGAGGATCTCCTCAACGCCGCCGCCGAGCCGCCGCCCGAGCCCGTCGTCGAGCCCGAGCCCGAGCCCTCCGAGCGCCAAAGCAGCCGTCGTTTTAACGACGAGGATGAGTAGGAATCGCCATGGACGAGAAAAAGTACAGTCGCCGGGCGTCGCTCCTGGCGGTCGATAAGACTCTGGTCATTGACTACAAGAACCCGCAGCTCCTGCGCGCGTTCCTCACCGATCGCGGCAAGATCGTGCCCGCCCGGATCTCCGGCGTCAGCGCGCGTCAGCAGCGGCAGATCACCAAGGCGATCAAGCGGGCTCGTATGCTCGCCCTGGTCCCCTTCACCGTCAGTTAGGAGGCCGCCATGCCCGCAAGTATCCAAGTGATCCTGACCAAGGACGTCGACAACCTCGGCCGTGCAGGCGAGGTCGTCACCGTCCGCCCGGGGTACGGTCGCAACATGCTCTTCCCCCGTGGTCTCGCCCTTGCGGCGACCCGCGGCAACATCGCTGAGGTCGAGCACCGCAAACGGGTGATCGCCCGCGAGCGCGCGAAGGTCGAGGAAGAGCACAAGAAGATGGCGATTCACCTCGCGACCGTCAGCGTCGCCGTCGCCCGTAAGGCCGGCGAGGGTGGTCGTATCTTCGGCTCGGTCACCTCGAAGGACATCTCCGAGGCGCTCGGCGCCCAGAACATCGCCATTGATCGCAAGCTGGTTCACCTCCCCGAGCCGCTGCGCGAGGTCGGTGACCACGAGGTTCCGATCCGCTTCAGCCGTGACATCACGGTCGATCTCAAGGTCAAGGTCGTCGGCATCTAGCCGCGCTTGACCTGCAAGAAGGCCGGCGCCCGCATCGCGGACGTCGGCTTCTTCATTGGTTCACAGAGCGTCGTCTGCGAAGGGCGCACCTCGGAGCGGGCGACGGCGGGGCGCCGGATAGCTCCTCCTCGCCGCGGCCTTTGGGTCTCTCGTGTTACAACCTCGGTCGCCCGATGAACGGCTCACGACAGCTCCCCAACAACCGTGAGGCCGAGGCCGCGGTCCTCGGCGGGATCCTTCTTCGTGGGGTCAACGCCCTCAACGATGTCATCGACGTCGTCACCGGCGACGACTTCTACAACCCGGCGAACCAGGCGATCTTCATGGCGATGTCGGCCTTGGCGCAGCGCCAGGAGCCGATCGATGTCATCACCCTGGAGGCGCAGCTGCGGTCGACCGACTCGCTGCGCCTGGTCGGCGGCATCGAGGCCCTGAGCACCCTCGGCGATCGTTACGCGACCAGCCACAACATCGCTCATCACGCCGATCTCGTCCGCCAATCGGCGGTGCTCCGCAACCTCGCGATCGCTGCGCGGGAGATCGCCGAGGACGCCCAGAGCGACCCGGAGAAGCCCTACGAGTTCGTCGACGAGGCCGAGAAGAAGATCATGGCGGTGAACGAGCAGGGTCGAAAGACCAGCTACGTCTCATCGCGCGATCTCCTGCTCACGGTCTTCAAGAACATCACCGAGCGGCACAAGCGGAAGAACCCGATCACCGGGGTGCCGACGCTCTTCACGGATCTCGACCGGATGACCTGCGGCCTCCAGCCGAGCGAGCTCATCATCCTCGCGGCGCGGCCGTCGATGGGGAAGACAGCCTTCGCCCTCAACCTCTGCACCAACGCCTGTGTCCCGCAGGCGCGGCACCGACATCTCCCCGAGGAGGAGCGGCCGGTGCTAAACCCCGTGCTCTTCTTCTCCCTCGAGATGTCGGCGGAGTCGCTGATCGAACGTATCCTCTGCGCCGAGGCGCGGGTCGACTCGTCGAAGCTGCGGACCGGCGCCTTCATCGAGAACGACTTTCGCGACCTGGTGAGCGCGGCCGATCGGATCTCCAACGCCAAGCTCTATGTCGACGATCAGGCGGCGCCGACGATCCTCGAGATCCGCGCCCGTGCCCGCCGCTTTCGCGAGGACAAGAACATCTTCAACGGCAATCCGGAGCAGCACGGGATGGTCGTCGTCGACTACCTCCAGCTCGCCCGCGGAGGCGGTCGCACCGACTCCCGTGAGCAGGAGATCAGCGAGATCTCGCGGGGCCTCAAGGGCCTGGCGAAGGAGCTGAAGATGCCGGTGATCGCCCTCTCGCAGCTCAACCGAGCGGTCGACAGCCGCTCCGATCATCGGCCGATGCTCTCTGACCTCCGCGAGTCCGGGGCGATCGAGCAGGATGCCGACGTCATCATGTTTATCTATCGACCGGAGCGTTACCTGACGAGCGAGGCCTCGCCGCAGGAGCGTGAGGCGGTCGAGAACAAGGCCGAGATCATCATCGGCAAGCAGCGCAATGGCCCGATCGGGACCGTCAATTTGACCTTCATCAAGCACCACACTCGTTTCGAGAACGAAGCCCGGCACGACTGATCGGTTGCGGTCTCCTCAGGGTGGTCTCGAGTGGTGGCGCTTGCGCGGTCTCCGCGCTTTGAACGGGCGGGCGCGGAGGGTCCTGGCGCGCGTTTCGTGGCCAATCTTCGACCGTCCGTGATAGCTTGATCACGGCGTGGCGACCCCAGCGCAGATCGGCCGCTTCAAAGTCAAGCGTCTCCTGGGCAAGGGGGCGATGGGCGAAGTCTATGAGGGCGTCGATGGCAAGCTCGACCGCCGCGTCGCGATCAAGATCCTCGGCCGCAAGCACCGCGAGTCCGAGGAATTCAAGACCCGATTCCTCCGTGAGGGGCGCGCTCTCGCGCAGATGAACCACGCCAATGTGGTCCAAATCTACGAGATCGGCGAGCATGAAGGGCGCCCCTTTCTGGCGATGGAGTTCCTCGACGGCGAGGATATCGGCGTCCTCGTCAAGCGCAACGGTCCGCTCCTCCCGGGCGACGCCGCCGAGGTGATCCGCCAGGCGGCGATCGGCCTCGCCGAGACCCAGCGGGTCGATGTCGTCCACCGCGACGTCAAGCCGTCCAACCTCGTCGTGACGCTCGCGGGGGTCGTCAAGGTCACCGACTTCGGCCTCGCCAAGGCGCTGCAGGAGGACCTCTCGATCACCGCGACTGGGGTCTTCGTCGGCACCCCGGACTACCTCGCGCCCGAGCAGGCGATGGGCAAGGAGGTCGACGCTCGCGCCGACGTGTACGCCCTCGGATGCTCGCTCTACCATATGTGCAGCGGTCATCCGCCCTTCCGCAAGGGCGGCCAGGATGATCACTACACGGCGGTGGTCCGGCGCCACCTCAAGGCTGAGCGCCCGGAGCTCAAGGTCGAGATCCCCGACTTCGACGAGGTGCTCTCGGATCTGTGTCGGCGGATGATGAGCCGTCGCCCGGACGTCCGCCCGACCTTTGAGGAGCTCAAGGAGGTGCTCGGCGAGGTCTCGGGGCGGATGGGCGGTCGCGTCCCGCCGCGGCACACCGAGGTCTCGCTCCGCGCCGACGCTGGCAAGGGGCTTGCGGAGGCCCTGCCCGCGCCCGCGCAGCGGAGCAGCGCAGCTCGGACGACGGCGATCGCGGTCGGCGTCGGGATCACGATCGGCATCGGCCTCGGGGTCGTGATCGCCTTCATGAATTTCTAGCCCGAGAACTGGAACTCGGAGCTGAAGACGGCAATAGCAGCGAAGAGGGCTCGCCTGCGGCGGGTTTTGTCGCTAGGAGAAGGACAGCATGGATGCATCAAAGTCCCACCCCGTGACCGCGAAGGCGATAGACACCCTCAAGCGACGGCTCGACGGCGCGACGATCGATTGGGCGCTGATCTGCGGCTCCGGGATCGGCAAGGGGATGGTCGCCGAGGGCTCCGGCCTCGGCCTCGAGATCGAGTGGACGATCCCCCTGGCGGAGCTCGGCTTGCCGGCGCCGTCGGTCGCAGGCCACGGTCAATCGCTGGTCTACGGCAAGATCGGCGAGCGTCGTGTCTGCGTCCAGACCGGACGGATCCACGCCTATGAGGGCCACCCGATCGCGACCTGCACCGCAGCGCTCGCGGCGATGCTCGCCTGCGGGGCCAAGGGCGTCGCCCTGACCTGCGCAGCCGGCGGGCTGAGCCCGCTGCTCATCCCCGGTGAGCTCGGGATCATCCGTGATCAGCTCAACCTCTTCGGGCCGACCCCGTTGGTCGGGCCGCGCTTCATCCCCTGCGGCGCGATCTATACGCCGGCTCACCGCGAGCGTCTGCAGGAGATCGCCGCCGCCAAGGGGCTCGGCCAGGGCGGTCGTCTGCGCGAGGTGGTCTACGCCTACGTCCGTGGTCCGCAGTACGAGACCCCCTCGGAGACCGAGGCGCTGCGTCGGCTCGGCGGCGACGTCGTCGGCATGTCCACCACCTACGAGGCGCTGCTCGCCGCTGCGGAGGGCGCGTCGCTCCTCGGCATCTCTGTGATCACCAACGTCGCCGGCGTCGTCGGCCTCTCGCACACGGAGGTCCAGGAGCGGAGCGACGCGGTCTTGCCGGAGCTCGCGTCGCTCCTCGGTGCGGCGCTCGCGGGCGACCCGGTCGTCAGCTAGCTGCCTGTGGTCAACGTCTTGTATGCCCTCGCGCCGCAATCGTCGGGAGGTCTACGCGATCGACAACCTCTGTCCCCACGAGGGCTATCCGCTCGCCCGCGGCTCGGTCCGCGACTGTGTTGTTAGGGGGTCGTCGTGAGCGTCCCGCCGGTGTCGCGAGAGCGCGTAGCGGCGGCGGTGCGGGCCCGCCATGACGAGCTCTTGGAGCTGGTCGCGCTCCGTGCTGAGGCGATCGCCTCGGCCTTGCGGCGCGAGCTCGGCCTCGTCGCCTGGGACTGCCAGGTGGTGATCGGCCGGGCTCAGCTCGGGCTGCGTCGTCTGGTCGAGGGCGGCTCAAGCTCGGCTCCGAGGTATGGCCCAGCGGTCCGGATCATCGAGCGTGCGCGTCAGCCCCTCGAGTGTCTGCCTGTGGTCTGGGGGGCGTTGCTCCGCGGCTGCCAAGTGTGGCTCGGGGTCGAGGCGGGGGCGTCGACCGCCGCGATCGAGGTGCTGCGGACGATCGACGAGCGACTGCGTGGGGACGGGGTCGAGGCCCTGACGATCGCGGCTGGGGATGTCGACGCTGAGGCCGCGGAGGTCGCGAGCTGGCCCCTCGTCGGCGTCGAGCCAGCGCTCTCGCGGCTGGCGGTGGTCAGCGAGGACGGTGATCGCGAGCTTGCGGCCTATGTGCTCGCCAGGACCTGCTTGCGGCGCTCCGGGGATGAGCCGCGGACGATCCACCACGCGCTCGTCTGCGGCCCGACCCACCGCCTCGAGCGCTATCTGCAGCGCCTCTGGGTCGGGGTGGTGATCGGTCCTGCGGAGGATCCCGAGTCGTTCACTGGGCCTGTGGGAGCAGGGCTCGCCGACGCCTACCTCCGCGCGCTCGAGCGCTGGCGGGACCAGCCTGGGGTCCGCGTGCTCCTCCAGGGTGGTCGGCTCGAGCGAGCCGATGATGACGGGATCTTCCTCGCGCCGGCGCTCTTCCGTCTCCCGTGGCCCCTGCCGGAGGGGTGTCCGTTGCCGGGCGACCCTGAGCTCCCCGTCGTCGGGCCGATGCTGCTGCTCTACACGGCTGAGGCCCGCGCGATCGAAGAGGTGAGCCGCGCCCTCGGCTTCTCGGCGTCGCGGCAACTGTGGATCGCCCCGCCGCCGCGGGGTGGGGTCGTGAGCTACGGCCCTCGCTACGTTCAGGGCGCGCTGATCGTTGAGCGGATGCCGCCCGGGTTGCCCGAGCCTCGGCCGGCCTGAGGGACCTGACGCCAGGCCGAAGGGCTTCTCGACGCTCGACCAGCAGGAGCACTGGGTCGCCGCGGATCTTGGCTATGGCGAAGATCGATCCTGCCGGAGCGGGGCCTAGCGGGCGAGGCCGACGACTCGCCAGGCGCCGAAGCGCTTCTCGACCATCAGGATCACCGGGTCGCCGCCCATCTTGGTCATGGCGAAGATCCTGCCGGAGCCCTCGCTGACCCCCGCCGGGACGCTGCCGAGCTCCTTGCGCAGAGCGGCTGCGGTGTAGATCTTCGGCGCCTTCGGCTTGCTTCCCTGGGCCTCCTCGACCATGGCCCTTAGGACATCTTCAAGCTCGTCCTTGTTGCGGGCGATGACCTGGTCGCCGATATAAAAGGGGATGCTCGAGCGGGCGACGAGCTTGCCGACGTCACCGGCGGCGAAGTCAAAGAGCCAGCCGTTGGCCGAGCGTTTGGCGGCGGCCTCGGACTCGGCCTTCGCGTCGTTGCTCGGCGACTCGGGGACGCCAGAGGGGCCGGCGGCGGAGCCCGGCGAGGAGCCCTTGGGGGTTCTCGCGGGCGGGGGGGCGCCGGCAGGGGGCTTGGGCCCTTGGGGGCCGACGTTGGTCGGCGGGAGCTGCCGCGAGAGGCGGCGGCTCTCCTTGGCGCGGACCTCTGAGCCGGTCGCTCGCACCGGCCTCGACGGGTCGGGACGATCGCCTTGGCCGGCGTTGTCGAGGATGAAGGGCTCAGCGCCGAAGGTGCCGCAGGCCCGAGCGTCGCGGTGGAAGGCCCAGTGGATGTAGACCTTGCCGTTGCCGCTGTGGATCGCCCGCGGCGGGGGCGGGAAGGTGGGGGCCGCCGCGTAGATGATCTCGCGGGCCGCCGCGTCGAAGCCGGTGTTCCCGGAGAAGCGCACGGTCTTGACCGAGTCGATCTTGCCGTCGCCCAGGAGGATGATCTCGACGCGGGTCCACAGCTTGACGTCGTTGAGCGGGTGGTTGCGCGGGCGGGTGTCGAGCTGATCGAGGAAGCCCCAGGCCCAGAGGTCGTGGATCGTCCGGTGGATCGTCGCGATGTAGCGGGCGAAGGGGTGCTTGCGCGAGCGCAGCGCGGTCTGATTGCCCGGTCGGACCTCAGGGACCATGTTCTCGAGCGGCGACTGCCAGCGCTCACGGGCCTCCTCCCAGACGCCCTTCTGCTTGGACTGGCGCTGTGAGACGAGGTTCTTCTCGGCGGCGACGTCCTTGCCGAACGCGGCGGTCAGGTCCTTCTGCGTCAGGCGGAACTTGTTCGCCTTGTGCTTGGAGCGTTGCCTGGCCCGCTGTTCATTGCGGGCGGAGACGGGCGCCTGCGCTTGCCGCTCGGCGTTGAGCGAGCCGTCGTTGGCGGCGTTGGCCAGCGAGTCCTGCTCGGTCATCGCCTCGGCGTGCTCGCGCTTGGGGAGGTCGCGCATCGACAGGAGGCTCTTCGGCTGCGGGTCGTTCTCCTCCTTGAGCTGCGGCTTCGGGTCGGGCTTGTTTTGCGGCGCGAGGCGGGCGAGCTGGCTCTTTTGTTCTTGGGTCTCGGCGATCTTCTCCTCGTTCGCCGTCCCCTTCTCTGGCTCCTCAGAGGGCTCCTCCTGCGACGCCTTGGGCGTCTCGGCATCCTCGATCAGGTTGGAGATCTTCGAGCGGGTCTCCTCGAGCACGTCGCGGTTGATGTTCGAGAGGTAGTGAGCGTCGTCGGGGGAGTGCTCCTCGTCGTGCTCGTCGAGCTGCTCGACCATCTTCAGCTGTTCGAGCGTGAAGTCGATCTTCTCCTTCTGCTCTTCGGGCTCGGGCTCGGGCTCGGGCTCGGGCTCGGGCTCGGGCTCAGGGACCGGCAGCGGTTGCTCCTCGAGCTCTTCTTTCGGCTCGGGCTTGAGCTTGGGCCTGAGCTTGGGCTTGGGCAGCTCGACCTCGAGCTCCTCGTAGTCCTTGATCTCCTCCTCGGTCGGCTGGAGCTCGGGCTCGACGAGGGCGACGAGCATCGGCGACTCCTCGCAGGTCGGGCCGAAGATCACATCGCGCACCTCGAGGATGAGACGGCCGCCGTCGAGGGGCGTCGTCGCGAACTCTGGGATCGCCTCGAGGTCGCCAACGATCAGCGGAGCGACGAGCCCATGGGGACCGGTCAGGACGAGGTCCGCAAGCTCGCTGTTGATGTCGCCGCAGTAGCGATGGTCGATGACCTGCATCGCCGTCACCGGCAGGACGCTAGGGTTGCTGCGGAGGAGCGCGACGCTGCCAACCACAGCTCCGAGGTTGATCCCGACGGAGACCAGGAGGCAGGCGACGAGAACCGCCGCAGATGCCCGGCGGCGCTGCACGTGCCCACTGTAGCCGAAAGATCCGGGGGGCGCGGGCGTGCCGTTCATCGTCGCCCTCGGGGCGGTCAAGGGCCCTCTCTGTCGGGCTTATGGGCCTTTGTGCGGGTCTCTGCGGGGGTTGCGGCGTTCCCGGTAAATCGCGGGTGAACCTGCCCACCAACGCACCCGTCGTAGCCTCGCAGGGGGGGAGCGGTGCTCCTGATGAGCCGAGCTGGCCGCGGAGCCGATCGAAGGGCGGGCTCGGGGCTGGGCATGGAGGCGGTGAGCATCTCCTGCGCCTCCCCGGCGGGCAGAGGCCGCTCGTGGCTAAAGCGAAGCGCGCTGTCGCTGGTTGTTGTCCTCGACGGGGCGAGCCTTGGCGTCGCCGATCCTGTGGAGGGACTCAGGCGAGCGCGCGGAGCTTCTCTGCGCCGACCAGGCTGGCCAGTGCCCAGGCTGGCCGGTGCCACACTCCTAGTGGAGGCGGCGGTAGACGCCGACCACCTTGCCGAGGATGTCGACCGAGCGGAAGTCGTCGTGGCTGACGTAGATCGGCAGCATCGCCGCGTTCGCCGGCTGCAGGCGGACGCGATCGCCTTCGGGGTAGATCCGCTTGACGGTCGCCTCGCCGTCGATCATGACGACGACGATCTCGCCGCGCTCGGCGGTCGACTGCTTGCGGACGAAGATGTAGTCGCCGTCGTAGATCCCGTCTTCGATCATGCTCTCGCCCTCGACGACGAGGCCGAAGACCTCGCGTCCGTTGGCAGAGCCGATGAAGAAGCGGTCGACGACGACACGATCGACCACGTTCTCAGAGGCGAGGATCGGCTGGCCGGCCGCGACCCGCCCTAGGATCGGCACTTCGGTCTTCTTCTCGGTGTCGAGCTCGACCGGACGCAGGGCGCGGCTCTTGAGCTCCTCGCGGAGGAGATAGCCCTTGCGCTCGAGGGCCTTGAGGTGGTCGTTGACCCCGTTGGTCGAGCGGATCCCCATGTGTTCGCCGATCTCGCGGAGGGTCGGCGGGTAGCCACGCTCGCTGAGACAGGCGGTGATAAAATCGAGCGCCTGCTGCTGACGGACGGTCAGCGGCGGTTTGCCGGTGCGGGGGTCCGGGGGGGTTCGCGGTGAACGCGCCATACGGGACACTGAACAGGTGTATACAAACAATCTGCGGAGGTCAAGGAAGTCGCGAATATTCGCGTTTGGCTGGAGCTTCGCTGTCTCGTTGCGCTCCGCTCGGCACCTCTGTCGATCGTCGCGGAGATCCTAGGTTCGACCGTCCGCGACGACCGCCCGCTGGTCGCACCAGCGGGGGAGGAAGGGGCAAAAATTTTGGTCGCGTCGGAATTTCGGTGAGCGTGGAGCTGTGGCTGATGCGAGATGGGCAGGAGAGGATCGTCGGCGACGGGTGGACCGTCGCGACCCGACCCGCGCCCATCCGATCAGCAGGGAAAGGCGAGAGGGCCCGCGGAGGCTGCGGCGCTCAGGCTGGCATGAGCTGCCGACGCTGCTCCTCGCGCTGGTCGCCGGTCTTTTCGCGGCGATCGTCGTCGGTCGGTCCGCGGCGCCTCCGGCTGCTGCGTCGAGCGCGGCTCCAGAGGTCGCCCCGATCGTCCCTGCGCAGGAGCAGGCGAACTCCGCAGACCTCCGCGCGGCTCAGGAGCTCCGCGATGGGGCCGAGGCGTTGACGCGCGCAGAGGTGGAGCTCGACGAGCGGGCGGTCGAGCTGTGGCTCCCGCGCTTCGTCGCGATCGACGATGCGCTCGCGGATCCTGGCACTTCGGCCAGCGTTCGCGGCGAGCTCGAGGCTGCCCGGCGAGCGCTCCTCGGTCTCGGCCTCGGCGGTGTCGATGAAGACCTCAGCCTTCGCTGAAAAACGCTGTTCTGCAGCTCACCCCCGCCAGGGCTCCGCCTCGACGTGCGTCCGGAGTCGGCGCAGTGGAGGCCCCGTCCTGGCCTGCGCTCTGATAGCGTGATCGTACGGAGGAATAGAATGATCAGATTTAGCAGGAAAGGGATGGTGGCGCCTCGTGTGTTCATGCTCGCGGCCCTCGGGCTTGCGTGCGGCGACAAGAGCGGAGCGACCGCTGGTGAGACCAACGGGACGACCACCTCGGCGAGCGCGACAGAGTCGGCGAGCGCGAGCGCGTCTGCGACCGATACAGACACTGCGAGCGCGAGCGCGAGTGCGAGTGCGACAGCCACCGCGACAGCCACCGCGACAGCCACCGCGACAGCTACGGACGGTACGGCCTCGGCGAGCGGGAGCTCGACGGGGGATCCGGAGACGACCGGTTGCTCCTTCCTTAACTGCAACGACGCTGGGCCAATGGGCGGGCAGTGTGATCCGATGGCCCAGGACTGTCCCGAGGGCGACAAGTGCACCGCGGTCTCGCAGACCGAGGGGCAGCCCTGGGAGGTGAACACCTGCGTCGAGGTCGGCGGTGACGGTGGCCTCGGCGACCCCTGCGACATCGAGGGCGGGAAGTACACCGGGCTCGACACTTGTGGGATCGGCTACATCTGCCTGCTGACCGACGATGAGGGGAACGACGGGACCTGCGTCGAGTTTTGCGACGCCAACATGCTCTGCCCGGACAGTGGCGCGAAGTGTGTGGTCTACAACGACGGCTCGCTGCCGATCTGCCTCGCGAATTGCAACCCGCTGGTCCAGGACTGCGCCGAGGGGCAGGGCTGCTACCCCTCGGGCGGTGAGACCTTCGTCTGCTTCAAGACCAGCGTCGAGGTCGGTGAGGGCGGCGAGGGGGACGGCTGCAACTACACCAACCAGTGCCAGCCGGGGTTGATCTGTCTCGCCCCGACCGCCGTCCCCGAGTGTGCCGAGGACGGCTGCTGCTCGTCATTTTGCTCGGTGATGGAGGGCAACGATGTCTGTCTCGAGGGCCAGGATTGCCTGCCCTACTTTGACATGGGCCAGGCACCGCCCGGCTACGAGGACGTCGGCGTCTGCGCGCTCCCGGAGTAGGAGGGGAGCGCTGGGCGTGAGGGCGCGCGGGCGCGGGGGCCGGGAGACCCCGCGTTCATCGCTTTCGGGTGTGGCCGTCGGAGTGCTGCTAGGCTCCCCCCCATGTCCATCCTGATTCGCGCGATTATCTCCGGCTTCGGCATGAAGCTCGGGCAGGACATCTACAATGTCGTCAACAAGAAGCTCGGCGTCTTCCCGGACGACGACAACGATCCGCAGCTCGACGACGACGACGATCTCGACGAGACCCTGCCGATCTCGATCTTTGGCGGCCTCTAGGCTCTAGGCTCTAGGCTCTGGGCCACCACGAGGCCCGCTCGCGTTGAGCCGCACGTTCGGCGGCCCTGTCCTGTGTGGTCCCCGTAGCCTGGGAGCTTGGGCTTGCGGCAGTACCGCATGTCATCTCAAGGGCGTCGCGATGCGTCGAGACGCGCGCGTTTTTCGCGGGCTATCGCCTGCCTCCTAGCGGGGGCGTCGGCGGGGGTCCGTCGCGCCTGTCGCGGGCGGCGCCGCGTCAGCGGGGGCCTTGCCCTCCGGCGGAGGCGTACCGGTCGCATCGGCCTCAGCCGTAGCGGGCTGGGTGGAAGGAGGGGGCGGTGGAGGCGCCTCGGCCGCTGCCGGTCCGGTGATCGTGCTGTCGCGGTTGGTGATCGTCGGCTTGAGCTTGCCGTCGTCGTCGAGGCTGAAGCGGATCTCGGTGTGGATGTCGACCACGAGGCCGGCGACCACCCGCTGGAGCATCTCGACGGAGTCCATGTTGTCGAGGAACGAACGGACCTCGTTGGCGAAGATCCGCACAAGCTCGCTCTTGGTCCCCTGGGCGAACCCCGCGACGTTGCCGAGGGCGCCCTCAGGGTCGAGGAGACCGGTCAGGCCCTCGCTGAGTTTGCGCCGGAAGCTGTAGCTCGACGGGCGCTCGCCTGGGTCTTCCTGGTCCGGGCGATCTGACATGCCTGCACCGTACTCGGAGGCTGCGGCCGGCGCTAGCCCAGATGAGCAGCGAACGCGGCTCCTCAGGCGAGCCGAGCGCGTCGACCACGCTCCTCCGAATCACTTGCAGGGGGGTGCTCGATCGCTTTCGAGCCTCCTCAGGTCGCGCGATATCTGGGCTTTCCCAGATTCGGTGGAATGTGATATCTGCGGCCTCGCGTTCCTCGAAGTGACAAGGTCACTCGTCGAGCGACGCTCTGGTCTTGTCCTACATTGTGCGACATTTTTTCGACCACGCCGCCTCCGTGGTACGTCGTCTTCGCTGACCACCCTGAACACGACCGGAGCCCGACTCTCCATGACCGCCTATCTCGGAAACATCTGTGCAGCTCTCATCTCAGTCGGCCTTTTGGTGGGCACCCTGCGGTTCTCGCGGCGGCTCAGCTGAACCTCATAGAGCTCGAACGAGTTGCGAGGGCGAGGGACAGCCGCTGTGAGCGGGGATTCCAGCGGTCTCGGCGGCGGAGCGTCGAATTCACAGAGTCGCTGGCGGCGAGTGGAGGGCCTGGGGGGGCTCACTCTCCAGGACACCAACGAGATCCAGCTCCTGCTCCGAGGGCAGTCGGTCATCGACTGGCACCGCCTGGCCTACACGGACCAGGCCCAGGCGCGGAGCCTGCTCGAGCTCAATTGCATCGATATCGATGATCCCGAGGACCTGGCGCGGCTCGAGGAGGTCCGCCTCCAGGCGGTCCGCTACATCACCGAGGTCCTCCACATCCGCCTCGACAGCCGGATCGCGAGCGAGCTGCCCTGGCTCGAGCTGCCGCTGATCGCCTCGGGCAAGAGCAGCTCGGCCCAGCGCCAGGCCTGCATGCTGCTCAAGGTGATGCACATCATCTATCACCTCGACGCCCGCGAGCTGCGGACGAGCCTGGCTATCTCCGACAATCAGATCTTCTCGTTGGTCGAGGAGAGCGTGACCCTGATGATCGACGCTCTGCGGACCGCGGGGGTGCCAGTCGTCGAGTTCTCCTGGTCGCGCAAGACCAAGGAGTCGCTGATCACCAAGATGTTGGTGAAGCGTGAGACCAACGCCGCGCGGGTGTTTGATCGCCTGCGCTTTCGCCTGATCGTCCGTGAGCCCCGCGACCTCGTGCCGGCGCTCCACATCATGCTCCGCCGCTGCATCCCCTTTAACTATTTGGTCCCGGGGCAGACGGTGAACTCGCTTGTCGACCTCGACACGCTGACGACGACCGGGGCCGAGGAGGGCGTCCCGGGGGCGGAGGACGGGGCCGAGACCAACGAGTTCTCGGGGGCCGGCTTCAAGATCCTGAACTTCATCGCGGATCTGCCAGTGCGCGTCGGGGACCTGCTCTCCGCCGACGAGCGCCAGACGCAGGGGCGCGGAAACGTCGTCTTCGTCCTCGCAGAGTTTCAGGTGCTCGATCGGCGGACAGCCGAGTCGAACGAACAGGGCGAGAACTCGCACGTGCAGTACAAGCACCGGCAGCACCAACACGTCCGTGTCCGGCTCCTCCGGGAGCCGCGGCAGCAGTAGGCTGCGGCGAGGGCCTGCGCGCCCGCCTGCATCGTCGATCCTGCCGACACCTCGGCGAAACTGCCGCGAGACCGCCGTTACGAGCCGATAGAGCGACCTTCGTCGCGGCGGAGCGAGCTCCGAGGGGCCTCGCGCCGCGGTCTACGGCCCGAGGAGAGCCTGGTTTTCCCCGACGCTCATCGGGGTTCGGCCGAGGGAGATCGAGCGTCGACCTGGCTTCATCCCTCTATCTACGGGCGGGAGGACGCTCGCGCTTGCCCCCTGTCGCCGTCCGGCGGTACCGTTATCCCGTGAGTTGGGCTTACGCGTTCTCCCTTGCCATCGTCGCGGCCGCGCCTGCGGGTGAGCGTGTTGGCCCCGAGGAGCCGGTGACTAGCGAGGTATTGTCGCTCTCCAAGGATGCGGTCGGCCCTGAGGGTCCGGTCCCTGCCTGGGAGCTCTGGCAGGACTACGTTCGGATCAAGCGGCCGAAGGGGCGTGGAACCGGGCTGATGATCGCCGCGGGGGCGGCCTATGGGGTCGGGATCTTCGCCCAGCTCACCGACATCGCCTTCAATGAAGGTCAGGGGAGCGGTTATGTCGATCGCCTCTTTCTGGGGACGTCGATGGTGCTCGCGCCGGTCGGCGCTTTTCTCCGCGGGCGTGATGACGCCTTCGTCGACGCCGCGGTCGGTCGGCGCAAGCGTCCGGCAAACGTCATGATCGGCGTAGGGCTGGCGATGGCCGGGATCGGGGCGATCGCCGGTCTCGCGAACGAGGGCATGTGGTGGCAGTGTCGGCTCAGCGAGACCGGGCCCTATTACGTCGAGCCGCCGCCGGACGTCTTCGTCCCCGACTCGGTGTGCCGCAGCGGGCTCGCCCGCCTCGCCCTTGACGGCTCTGCCCTGATGTTCGGCGGCGGGCTGGCGATGGGGCTGTGGGGCCTGAAGTACCGAAGGGACTCCAAGAAATACGAGCGGGCCGTGATCTCGGTGGTCCCGCGGATGCAGCGATCCCAGGTCGGGTTCGGGATCGTCGGGAGCTTCTGATGGGCTGGAAGAGGTCTTCGAGAGACGTCCGCGTTGGCTCCGTCGTCGTCGCGCTCGCTCTCACGACGCTCGCTGGGGCCGGCTGCGCCGGCAAGGTCCAGGACTCGGAGATGCGCGCGGTATGGGTGCCGCGCGATCTGTCTCGCGGCCTCGTCATCGACGAAGAGGAGAGCAATATTCGCCGTCTCTACCGTCCGGCGACCGCCGGTGAGAAGAGCGCGCCTGGGGATTGAGACGCGCTATCGGCTGCGAAAGCGGCCTCTGGCTGTTACACTAACTCGTCGGGGTTGACCGAGGCAGGGGTTCTAGAATGTCGCTTGGAGAGGGGCGTAGCGGCGCAGATCGAGAGCCGTTGTGGTTTTCGACGCTGCTCTCATCGATAGAGACGAGCATCTCGCGGTGCGTAGAGCTCACTGAGCCTATCGAGCAACACCTCGTGCGCTCACCGGAGGCGCTCGAGCTCGACGCGCCGACGACCTTCGTCCTGCCGCTCTCGGGGCGCACGCCCGAGGAACTCGACAACCTCCTGTGGTGGTGGTCGAATGTCTTGGAGGACACGTCCGTGTCGATCGCGAGGAGCTGCGCGATCGCGGCCCGCCGGCGTCAGCACGACATCCGCGTCGCCGTCATCGCCAACACTCGCGCGGGCTTCATCGAGGGCCTTCGCTCCCTCGCTCGCGAGAAGTTGGTGCTCTGGTGCGAGCCTGGCGTGAGCAGCAGCTACGTCCGCCTCGGCGTGCAGCATGTGCGCGGCAAGTGGGTTGACTGGCGCAGCCTCTACGGCCGCGAGTTTCATCGCCTCTTTAGCTCTGGCTGAGCCGAGCCCGAGCGTCGTACCGACGCTCGAGGCGGACGCTCGAGGCGGACGCTCGCGGTGTCGCGATATCGTGCTGAGGTCGTGTTGCCCTCTGCCGACTAGAAGCCGACGTCTCGGCACTCACAGATCTCGGGATCATCACAGGTCTCCGGCGCGTCGGCGGCGAAGGGCGAGACGACCACCTCGAAGGTTCGGCTCGCCTCCTGGGTGTTCCCGTCGATCCGGGCCCAGATCTCCGCGCTGGAGTCTGCGCCGCCGTCGATCTCCGCGATCTGGTCGTTGCTCAGGTAGGGGATCACGACCGGCGCTGTGCCCTCGAAGAGGGTGTCGCCGAGCAGGAGCGGCCCCGCCTTGACATCGAGCGCCGGCTTGTAGACGCAGAGCGCCGGGTCGAACTTCGCAAAGACATCCGAGGGGCACTCGGAGCCGACGACGTCGCGGTAGTAGATCGTCGCGGCCGCCTCGCAGGCGCCGCCCGGGCAGCGGTAGGCGTGGCGCATGGAGAAGGCGTTGGTCGCCAAGCAGGGGTGGACACAGGCCTCGAGGCGGATCGGCAGGGCTTGCCCCGGCTTGACCTCCTTGGGCACGCATGCGCGGCCGCGGAAGTAGGGGACGGTGGTCGGACCGGGATCACCGTCGGGATCCCCCGGGGAGGTGCAATCGGGCGCCGTGTCACAGGGGGCGGGCTCGACCGTCGTCGACTCGCCGGCGGTGGGGTTGTCGGTCGTCGCCGTCGTCGTGCCCGCTGTCGACGTGCCTGAGGCGCCGGTTCCGCCCTCTGTGCCGGAGTTGGTCCCCGGATCCGTCAGCGTCGAGGTGTCGGTCGCTCCCTCTGTGAGGGGTCCGTCCGTCGTCACGTCGCTCGCGGTCTGGAGGGCGACCGTCACCATCTCGTAGTTGTCTTGGCAGGCGCTGATTGTGAGGAGGAGGAGTGACGCGAGGAGGTGCGGTTGGAGCCTGACCATCGGCGCCAGTGTACGGGGGGAGCCCTGGCACGTCAGCCATCGCAGCGATGGTGACCTGCGAGCCGGTCGCGGGTTCGCGCGCGTCAACTACGGCGTCGCCCCATAGTCTGCGCTTTCGAGCGTCGCTTTGCCGTGACCGATCGATCGGTCGAGCGAGTGCGCCATGTTCGATCCCGGTGCGCGTATGCGGCCGCGACGTTCGGCGGATTCGAAGAGTAGACGTTGTCCGGGCCAAGTCCGTCTCAGATGCAGACATAGGAGCGGCTCGCCTACCGGTACAAAGGGACAGGTACATGAGGTCCCGCGACATCATCGCGCGGTGTTTTTCCGTGCTTTTCGATTGCGCTGTGAGTCGCGGGCTGCCTACGCTCATCCCCATGCACAGAAGATTTGGATTGTGGATTGGGGTGGGGACGCTGATGGCCATGGTCCCGGCCTGCGGCTCCAACTGTCTCGACGACGGCTTCGCCTGGTCGCAGAAGAAGGACGCCTGCGTCGCCTCGGAGTCTGCGACCGACTCGGAGACGGCGACGACGACGATGACGGCGA
>Ga0316189_10002328_pt1 | contig 18751 bp, 16 predicted proteins | sample LowCovwburrow_MG_FD_204930 | JGI IMG/M metagenome (GOLD analysis project Ga0316189, IMG submission 204930) | Coastal sediment microbial communities from Maine, United States - Lowes Cove worm burrow | ecosystem: Environmental > Aquatic > Marine > Coastal > Sediment | place: USA: Maine...
ATTGAGCATTGGGGAAGCTTAGGCCATGCAGTAGCTGATATCAGGGCCTACACTCACAGGTTGAAAACCATTGATCATTGGGGAAGCTAAGGCTATGTGGTACCTCACTTCAGGACTCGCTCAAGCACATCGTGTGGCGCTCGATACTCGGCTTCCTGCCTCGTACGGTCCTGAAGTGAGGTACCACACATCCTCAGCTTTGCACCAATGCAGGCGTCAATGGTTTCTGACAGGTTGCAGAGGGGTGATTCTAACTTGATAGGCCCAGTTTTCGTTCGCATGTTCGGGCTAGTGATCTCCAAAAGATGCACGTCGTTTGATGTTGAGCTTATGTTCAGGATGAACGGTATGTCGCGGGCGCAGGGAAGCGCACGACTGCAGGGATGCAGGAGGTAGAGCAACGCAGGAACAGTTGCCGAGGAGCGACTGGTACAGGTTTGCACAGCCTAAGAGATTGAATTCCAGAGCTTGCATGGATGTGCTTGAGCGAGTCCTGGGAAGACCATACGCATCCCCAGCGCCCCATCCGTGCAGATATCAGTAAGCAAGTCTCCAAAATTACTCAGTAGGCTGGTCTGGGCACGGGAAATATCGTGGTAAGGCAGCTCAAACAACCTTGAGTCAAATCAGTAAATCAGTACTCTTCGAGTAGCTTGGCCAGGTTGGCCCAGTTTTCGGCCAGTACATTTTCCGCCATTGGGTAGAGCATGCCCTCTTCCTTGATGTTGTGCTGTTGGATCAACATCAGCAGGGTATCGCCTAAATCCAGGGCCTGTTCAGCGTCACCGGACTGCATCGCGCCTTCAATCTGGTCGAGAAGACCGATCATTTGCTTATGTTCCATCCGCATCACGGAGGTCGGACCACTTCCACCCATCTGGGCAGCGGCTTCAAACGCAGGAAACATGACTTCTTCTTCCATGGCGATATGCCGGCGCATTCCTTTGTCGAATTTCTCCCAGGCCGAACGTGCGGCCTCGACATCATGGGTGTCCAGAAGCTCTTCAACATCCGCCCAGCGTGCATCACAATCACGGTGATCCTGCTCGAAGAATGCCGCTAAACCGGACTCAATATCGATACCTGTCATGGAAGTCTCCCGAACTCATTCAAAATTCAACCAGAATTCCTCTGGTAAATGTATAGCTGTTGTCCTATTTAGACAATACAATACAGCACTTAAGGTTTAAAATCTGACAACCAATCGCCATATACGGTACACGATTGTACCGTTGATGCGGTTCATGACGCCACGTAATGATGGCACCCAATAAATTAACACTGAAACAGGTAACTAAAATGGCGACAACATTTGAAGCAGTAGCTGAGATCATCTCTGAAACCAGCGACATCCCACTGGAAGAAATCACACCTGAAAAGAATGCTTTCACCGATCTCGGTATCGACAGCCTGGACTTTCTGGATATTGCTTTCGCCATCGACAAAAACTTCGGTATAAAGATTCCGCTGGAAAAATGGACTGAAGAGCTGAACGAGAACAAAGCAGACGTCGATGAGTACTTTATCCTGAGCAAACTGTGTGCCCGGATTGACGAACTCATTGCGGCCAAAGAAGCTTGATTTAGCGACGCTTTATGCTACTCGAATACTTTCAGATGATCGATGCTGTCGAGGATCTCGATCCCGATAACGGCAGCATCATCGCACGTGCAGATGTGCCGATGAAAAGCACTGTTTTCGAGGGACACTTCCCCGGGTCGCCCCTGGTCCCGGGTGTGCTCCTTATCGAAACCATGGCGCAGGCATCCGGCTTTATGCTGCTATCCCGCATGAAATTCGAAAAGATGCCATTCCTGGCGAATGTCACCAGTGCCAAAATGCGTACGTTTGTTGAACCAGGACAGGTTCTTCGCGTCGAGGCGAAACTGGAACACGACGGCTCCGGGTTTGCAGCAACCAAAGCAAGCATCTCGCGTGACGGCAAAAAGATCTGTGACAGCAAGTTAATGTTCCGGATCATGCCATTTCCAAACGATACCCTGAAAAACAATATGCTTGATCGGTATAGCCAAATCAGCCAATCATCAACCGGGTGACAAAATGAGTATTGAAAAAACAGAAGTCTGGGTCACTGGGATCGGACTTGTAAGCTCTTTGGGCGAAGGTCTTGATACGCACTGGGAGCAGATGACCACAGGCAAGGTACCCGTACCACCTGTAGACATGGAAGACCAGGCACCTTACCCGGTTCACACGATTGTGGATATTGACGTGGGCGCTCAAATTCCGAAGAGAAGTGACCAACGCCAGATGGGCCCGTGGCAACACCTTGGGGTTTATACGGCCGGACTGGCATTGGATGATGCCGGCATTTCGCATAATCCCGAACTTCTTGCGGCAACCAACATGATAATCGCCGCCGGTGGTGGTGAACGTGATCTTGATGTTGATACCACGATCATGGAAAAGATCCATGGAGCCGACAATCCCGGTCCGTTGCTTAATGAAGCATTGAACAGTGAGTTACGCCCTACTCTGTTCCTTGCACAGTTATCAAACCTGATGGCTGGCAATATCTCAATTGTTCACGGCGTCACCGATTCCTCACGTACCTTTATGGGCGAGGAAGCTGCCGGTGTATCTGCCGTCGAAACAGCGGTTGCGCAAATTCAGCACGGGCAAGGCGAGATATTTCTCGTTGGCGGCGCTTATATAGCTGAACGTGCGGACATGAGTATGCTGATGGAATTTGGCCACACACTCTGGCAAGGCGAGCCTGGCTCTGTCTGGTCACGCGAAGACACTGACGGCGGCATGGTGATGGGTAGCGCAGGTGCTTTCCTAATCCTTGAGTCACGTCAACACGCCGAAGCCCGTGGCGCCAAGCCATATGCGCGTATCAATAAGGTCGTATCGGACCGCTGTAACAGGCAAGCCGGTGCTGCCCGCCAAGTGGCCGACAGTCTGTTTGAACAAGTCAGCGACCAGGTTCCAAAGGGGCCATTACCCGTATTATCGGGTTGTTGTGGTGTACAACCTCAACTTAATGAAGAACATGACTTTTTGAAGGGTCTGTCTGACCATGGTATCGACCCCGCGATTCGCGGTGTTTCAACCCTGTTTGGTAACACCCTCGAAGCGCAGCTTCCACTCAGTGTCATCCTGGCATCACTGGCGATCTCGAAAGGTTCCTTCTTTGATCCATTTGATGAGTCCGGTGCTGAGAAAGTGTTTTCCGGTCAACCGGAAAGCGTCCTGATAAGTAACTGGGGACATTGGCGGGGTGAAAGCCTGGCACTCGTAGAGAAACCCGATGCGCCATTGCGGGGAGATGAATAACATGAGTCGTTCTGCAAAAGATCATAAAGGCCGTCCTGTTGTTGTTGTGACCGGAATCGGCATTGTTACTTCGGTCGGTGAAGGCAAGGAAGATAACTGGGAGAACCTGACTGCCGGCGTTTCCGGTGTACGCAAAATCAGTCGTTTCCCAACCGACGGGCTTCGCACTCAGATTGCAGGCACGATCGACTGGAAGGGTGATAGCCGTTATTGCGCCCCGATACACTCTATCAGTCTTGCCAAAAAATCCGCAGCCGAAGCCATCGAACAGTCCGGTATCGGTTCACGGGGTTCATTTCCTGGCCCGCTGTTTGTCGCTAACTCTCCGGCAGAAACCAACTGGGACCAGCGGATGGTTGTCTACAACGAGGAGGCCGGTGCCGGTTCGACCGGGTACGAGCGTCTGCTAAAAAATGTGCGGGCAGGCAATTTCGATCGCTATTATTCGCTTTTTCAGTTTGCCAGCATCGCTGAACACCTGGCAGATGAGTTTGGTACCCGCGGTCAGCCGATTTCATTAACAACCGCTTGTGCCTCCGGCGCGACATCGGTACAACTCGGCGTTGAAGCCATACGCCGTGGAGATACCGATGCGGCACTTTGCATCGGAACCGACGGCGGGATTTGCGAGGAAATGGTTGTACGTTTCAACCTGCTCTCTGCCCTGTCTACCCAGAACGATGACCCGCAAGGTGCCTCCAAGCCATTTTCAAAAGCCCGTGACGGATTTGTGATGGCAGAGGGTTCCGCCACACTCGTTCTGGAATCCTATGAAGGCGCGAAAGCGCGTGGAGCAAAGATTCTCGGTGTCGTCCGTGGTGCAGGAGAGCGTGCCGATACATTCCATCGCACCCGCTCCACACCGGACGGCTCTGCAGTTATTGAAACGATTACACGCTCCATGGCTGACGCCGGTATGTCACCCGCTGAAATTGATTGCATCAATGCACATGGCACCAGTACGCCCGAGAATGACAAGATGGAGTTCCTGGCACTGTCGGCGGCACTCGGCGATGAACTTGAGAATACACCAATCAGTTCCAATAAATCGATGATCGGTCATACACTGAGCGCCGCGGGCACCATTGAGGCTGCCATTTCGCTGTTAACCATACAAAACGGCGTGATTCCACCGACTATCAACTGCAATGAGCAGGACCCGAACATACTGATGGATGTCGTTCCCAATGAGAAGAGGATCAAGTCTGTTAACTCCGTAATGTCCAACTCTTTCGGTTTTGGCGGCCAGAATGTATGCCTGATCTTCTCGGCAGAACCTTCATAGGAGACAGCCAAATGACTAATCCAGCAAACGGAAAAACAGTATTTGTTGCCGGTGGCGCCAAGGGTATCGGGCTCGGTATCGTCAAGGCGCTGGCTGCGGATGGTTACGATGTGTCGTTTTCCTATCGGGGGTCAGCCGACGCAGCAGCACAGGCCTGTAAAGAACTTCAGGCCGACTATCCAGAGCAAACTATCTCCAGTTACCAGGTTGATATGTCTGACCGGGAGCAGGTAGATGAATTTGCAAAAACAATCGGTGCAACCGAATCACTTTATGGCCTGGTTTACAACGCAGGCGGTTCTTACGACACGCTCGCCGCATTGGCCGACCAGGACAAGGCAGAGGCGCTGTTCCAACTGAATTTCTGGGCAATGACCCGGCTTGCCGGCGCTGCTGCAAGACCATTGATGCGCGCCAAAGGCGGCCGAATTGTTGCCATGGGCTCGGTAACTTCCCAATTGGCCGTATCAGGTAATGCTATTTATTCTGCCAGCAAAGGTGCGATGCTGAGCTATATCAGAACACTGGCTGTGGAGATGGCCCGTAAGGGTGTTACTGCCAATTATATTGCACCGGGCTACGTCGATACTGAGCTGTTGGCGCCTTACGCGTCTTATCGTGAAAAACTGGAAAGCCAGATACCCTTGCGTCGTTTTGCGCAACCCGAAGAGGTTGGTGCATTAACCAGCTTCCTGTTTTCACCACTCGCAGGCTACATCACCGGAAGCATTATTCCGATTGATGGCGGTCTAACCGCCGGCCTGTTGATTCAACGCTGAAACCCCAACCATTAACCCATCGGTAGACAGACACATGAGAGCACTTAGAAACTACGGAGAACGCGACCTGAGAATTGCAGAGGTCGATGCCCCACCACCACCCGGTGATGATGAAATCCAGGTACGTATTTGTGCCGTTGCACTCAACCACATCGATGTCTGGGGCTGGCGCGGTATGGCTTTTGCCAAACGCGAACTGCCCATCACCGTAGGTGCGGAAGCATCCGGCGAAATCATTGCTGTTGGTAAAAACGTCAAGGATTTGAAAGTCGGTCAGATGGGTGCACTCTACGGTGCCAACACTTGCGGCACCTGTAAGCCCTGTGTAGAAGGCCGTGATAACTTCTGCGAGAACGTCAATGGCGTGTTCGGTTTTCATATCGACGGTTTTGCCCAGGAAATGATGAATTTCCCGGCACGTCTGTTCGTCCCAGCGGCCGAGGGTCTTGACCCGGTTGCCGCAGCCTGTACTCCGATTACCTTTGGTACGGTTGAACATATGCTGTTTGATAATGCCAAGCTTCAGCCCGGTGAGAGCATCCTGGTGCACGCCGGTGGCAGTGGTATAGGCACGGCCGCAATCCAGTTGGCCAAGGCCATTGACTGTACCGTTTACACTACGGTCGGCAATGATGAAAAGGCACGACAGGCTCTTGATCTTGGTGCAGACCATGCCATCAATTACCAGACCGACCGCTTTGAAGGAAAGTTGAGAAAACTGACTAAAAAACAGGGTGTCGACGTGGTATTCGAGCACGTCGGTGTCGATACCTGGGAAGGCAGTATGTTCTCGATGAAAATCGGCGGACGTCTGGTCACCTGTGGTTCGACAACCGGTATCAAGGCCGAAATCAACCTGTTCCAGCTTTTTCAGCGCCAACTGCGCCTGATCGGCAGTTTTGGCTGTAACCTGCGCAACATCAGGAACGCGCTTGATAAATTGGCAGCAGGTACGGTCAAACCCATTGTCGACCTTGAGATACCGATGGAAGATATTGGCAAAGGCCTGGAACGACTCGAGAACCGCCAGGTATTCGGCAAGATCATCGTTACCATTTAAGGCGCGTTGAGTACACTTGATGAAGCTGCCTTTACGTTACCGCATCGCGCAATTTCTAATCGGCGTTCGTAACTGGATTGTTGCAAAGCTAATTTCGCTGGCTATATGGCTCATCCGCCTGATACCCCTCAAGACAGCGTCCCGCTTTTTTGAGCGGTTTGCGCGTTGGTTGGGGCCTAAAATCTGGCGCCACAAAGTGGTTATGGATAACCTGGAAATCGCCTTTCCTGAAAAAAGCATTGAAGAACGCCAGCAACTTGCCAGTGATAACTGGGCGCAAATGGCGCGAAGCCTGCTTGAATACATATATATTGATGAAATTTTCGATCTGAATGTCGACAATCCTGAGTCGGAGCGTATTGAAATCGAAAATGCGGAACAATTTCACAAGCTGCGGGATGACGGCCTGCCTGCGATATTGTTCACCGGTCATCTTGCAAATTTTGAGTTATTACCGTTGGTTTCGGCCCGTTTCGGTCTTGAAATTCAGTCCATGTACCGCCGCCCGAATAATCCACATGCCGCCTCGCAGGTCGCCGATGCACGCAAGGAATATGGCAAAAATCTGGTCGCGTCCGGTGCGGGTGCCTCATTCCAGCTGATGAGCGCACTGGAGCGTGGTGAACATGTCGGTCTGCTGGTGGATCAGAAGTTTCGACGCGGCATCAACGTTCCCTTTTTTGGTAAAGAGGCCAAAACCAACCCTCTGCTGGCCAAACTGGCGCGACGTTACAACTGCCCTGTTCACGGTGCCCGCACGGTGCGTTTACCCGATGGCCGCTTCCGGCTTGAGATCACCGATGAACTCGTTTTACCACGTGATGATAAGGGTGATATCGATATCCGGGGCACAACCGAGCTTGTTACCAAAGTAGTTGAAGACTGGGTGCGCGAATACCCCGACCAATGGCTGTGGATGCACCGCCGCTGGGGCTAAACTTTCCGGCAGTTTTTGAAACACATGTTTGCGAGACCAACCAGCCAAAAAACACGCACAGCGGGCCAGAACTGACATGGAATTGCCAGGCAACGAGGTGCACCTCTACTTCTCACAACCTGAACAAATTGTTGATCCGGAACTGTTAGCCCGCTATGAAACCCTGTTAACGGGTGATGAACGGACACAGATGTCACGTTTGTATTTCGCCCGTCACCGTCAACAGTATCTCATCACACGTGCATTGATTCGCACCACGCTATCCAGCTATTTTCCGGTCGAACCCGCTGACTGGAGATTTGGCAAAAACGGTTACGGGAAACCAGAAATCGCCTATCCGGATACATCATGGGCGGTACGCTTCAATCTTTCACATTGCGACGGCCTGGTTTTGTGTGGAATCACACGCGAGCACGATATTGGCGTCGATGTCGAGGACGTGCAGCGTTCAACCGGGGCCGCTTTTGATCGGCTTTCAAGCTATTTTTCAGCACCTGAAATCGCCGAACTGGCTCAACTGCCACCCGAACAGCAAAAACAGAGGTTCTTTGACTACTGGACGCTTAAGGAATCCTACATAAAAGCACGTGGCATGGGTCTGGCCATTCCGCTTTCAAAGTTCACTTTCCGGTTCGTAGCAGACCGGCTCGATGGTTTTGAACTGCACCCTGACCTCGGAGATGATGCAGACAAATGGCAATTCCGGCGAATCTCAATGATCCACCGCTACCGCCTGGCACTGGCACTGAATACCGACACTGATTTTGAGGTAAAGGGGTTTAACACGATCCCACTGCAGGGCAGCTATTCAGAAACGCTAAGCTTTCTGTAAACCAGGGGAATTTCTGTCTCAATCGTGCTGGCCGGCAGCACAAAACCGGTGTGCAAGCCCTGGCGGAGTATGGAAGGCCACACGGGGGATTCATAACATCCCACCAGCTGCACATGGCTGTTTCCCATAACCGGTCAATTAGCCCCTTGTCGAAACAATTCTTCCGACCATGGCGGTCGAGTTCGGCTAGTATATGCGCACAAAAATAGCTTTCTAAGTGGATGGACTAAAATGCATCAGATCAAGTATTGGCTCATCGCCTGCCTTACTCTTATATCCAGCTCTCAATTTGCTGTTGCCGAATCGAATGATCAAGCGGACAACGTCATCACCAGCATTGAAGAAAAAGTGAAAGACCTGCTACACATGGACGGCTTCCTGGATCTCTACTGGGACAAGCAGAAGGGACAACTTTTGCTACAGGTTGATCGTATGGGTGATGAGTTTATCTACCAGTCATCGATGGCGCGTGGCGTGGGTTCAAACGACCTGGGTTTGGACCGCGGTCAATTGGGTATGACCCGGCTTGTCGAGTTTTATCGATCGGGTGCAAAAGTATTGTTGATTGAGAAAAATACAAATTACAGGGCCATTTCTGATGACAGGGCTGAACAGGCTGCCGTTGAAAGTTCATTCGGTCGCTCAGTTGTATGGGGTTTTGAACTGGTTGCTGAAACAGGTGACTCGGTACTGCTTGACGCCACTTCGTTTTTCTTACGTGATGCCCATGATATTTCCACACGACTCAGCCGGGCTCAGCAAGGCAGCTACCAGGTTGATGACAGCCGCTCAGCCGTTTATCTGCCGCGTACCAGGGCTTTCCCCGACAACACAGAAGTGGAGGCCATTGTCAGTTATACAGGCCAGCAAAAATTTAATGACAAGGGAAAATCTGCCAGCGATATTCTTTCTACCGTTGTACCCGATGTAAACGTCGTGACTGTTCATCTACACCACTCGTTCATCCGCTTGCCGGATGATAACTACCAACCACTGCCCTATGACGCGAGAGCGGGCATCATCGGCGCTCCCTGGGGCAATGGTTTTCTCGACTATGCCGTGCCTGTTGGTGACCCCATACAGGTACTCTACGGCAGACGTCACCGCCTGCAGAAAGTGGACCCACATGCAGATATCAGTGAGGCGGTCGAACCAATCATCTACTATCTTGACCCCGGTGTACCGGAGCCCATCCGGTCCGCATTACTGGAAGGCGCAAGCTGGTGGGACCAGGCCTTTGAAGCCGCAGGGTATAAAAACGCTTTCCAGGTTAAATTACTACCTGAGGACGCCGACCCGATGGATGTCCGTTATAACGTTATTCAATGGGTTCACCGCTCAACACGCGGGTGGTCTTACGGGTCATCCATTGTGGACCCGCGCACGGGAGAAATTTTAAAGGGCCACGTCAGCCTGGGTTCCTTACGGGTACGGCAGGATTACCTCATTGCAGAAGGCTTGTTAGCACCCTATGACAGCGACGGGATTCCCGATGACATGCTGGAAATGTCACTGGCACGTATCCGGCAGCTATCTGCTCACGAGGTTGGACATACACTGGGTATGGAGCACAATTTTGCTGCCAGTGTTGACAACCGTTCTTCGGTTATGGATTACCCGTTCCCGCTTATACGTTTTAACGCGGATGGAGATCTTGATCTTTCAGATGCCTATGGCGTGGGTATCGGTGAATGGGACAAACGCACAGTGCTTTATGCCTACCAGGATTTTCCGGCAGAACTCGATGACGCTGTACAAAGAAAGGCTATCCTCGATGAAACCATCGCTTCCGGCCTCCTTTATATCGCAGACGAGGACTCACGTGACCCGGGTACGGCAAACCCGTTTGGCAACCTCTGGGATAATGGCGCGGATGCCATCGAAGAACTTGAGCACCTGCTGAAGGTACGCGACTACGCCCTGAAAAACTTCTCCGAGCGCAATATCAGACCCGGACAACCGCTCGCCAAAATTGAAGAAGCACTCGTGCCCGTTTACCTGCTGCACCGCTTCCAGGTTCAGGCGGTGGCGAAGCTCATTGGTGGTCAATACTTCAACTATGCCATGCGTGGTGATGGGCAGGCTGCACCAATAACGGTCGATGCCCAAAAACAGCAGGCTGCCATCGATGCACTGCTCCATACACTTGATCCTGCACTGTTGACACTGCCCCGGGCACTTTTAGACAGCATACCACCCCGCCCGCCCGGCTATGCGCTCGACCGGGAATCTTTCAAGCGCAACACGGGAGTTGTATTTGATCCGGTGGCGCCGGCCGCCAGCGCCATCAGCCTGACACTGGATGTGTTACTGAACATACAACGTGCTGCACGTATGAATATCTTTCACGCGATGGACCCTTCATTACCAGGCTTTGAGACCGTTCTGAAGGCATTGGGCAAGGCAAGTTGGTACAGCAAGCGGCAGACGGCAGTTGCGGGTGTTATTCAACGTCTGACGGCCGACCAGTACCTTGATCGCCTGATAAGCCTGGCAAACAATACGGGAGCGGAAAACCACGTGCGCGCACAGGCTTTTCTGTTCATACGAAACCTGGATCAATTTCTGGCAGCTCAGAAGCAGGGGAAAATGGAAAGCGACTGGTATGCGTTTTACACACAGGCGCGTCATAAGATTGACCTGATGATGAACCACCCCTCACAACTTAAACCCGGTAGCAAGCCACAGGTGCCACCCGGCTCACCTATCGGCAATTGAAGCCTTCCGGTCAAATGGATAAGTCCCTGTCAGACGTGTTCTCACTCGCGCCCGACAAACTCCCCGGCATCAGGGATTTGCGCAATCTCGAGGCACCGGAACCGATGGAAATAATTTTGTCGGCCGGCGCTCAACTGGCGCCGGATGATGCCTTCCTGGTACGTCTTTCACATGTACCCTACCCGCTCTTTCCACACCTGGAGGCACGCGGTCTCACTTGGGAACTATACGAGGAAGAAGAAGGTAGCGTATTGATTTTGATAAGGAAGCACACTTGAAAACCGTTGGTTTGAGCCTCGACCAGGCTCCCCAACTATCCATTCCGGCCAGCTGCTTGGCGTTTTAGCCATTATTTCCCAGCTTGATTCTCTGGCTCAGTTAACCGGCCTGTTACTGGTCGCGACCGCCATCAGCATGGCGAGCATGTTGATTCATGTTCTGCGAAGCGGGTAAATTCAGTCCCGCGTCTGATACCAACGCACACCGGCCTCATCGGTATTGATACCAAGCTCACCTTCATATAAAAGATAATTCAAGTGGGCGATAGCCTCGCCGGTTGCCATCATCAGGTTGCTATCGGTAATTTCACTCTTGAACAATGCAGGAAACACGTCCACCGCCCGTTGCGGTTTGCGGCACAGCTGCCTGAGCTTTTCCAGCCCTACCTCGTGTTCTTCAATCAAGGCATCCAGACGATGTTTTACACCACGAAATGGTTTGCCATGTGAGGGTAGCACCAGCACATCATCCGGCAGAAGGGTCTTCATACGATGCAAGGACTCAAACCAGCCCTTCAGAGGGTTAGCGGCAGGCTCTGTAGGGTAAACACTGACATTGGGCGAAATGGTCGGCAGTATCTGGTCACCTGAAATCAATACATTTTGCCCGGCGTTATAGAGACAGGCATGCTCCGGCGAGTGACCATGACCGGTTATGACCTGCCACTCATGTTGACCGATGTGAACCGCTTCATCTTCGTGAAGACGGTGATAGGCCTGGGGTAGTTGTGCGACGATCTTGCCAAAACCGCCAAACATCTCGATATAACGCGACATATGCTGTTCTTCGAAACCGGCCGCACGATAAAAACGCCGGCCTTCCCTGGGTGCCGGTAAACCGGTGTCTGATACAAGGATACGGCATAAGAGGTATTCGTCCCGGGGCATATAGAGTTCAACATCATGGGTCTCACACAACCAGCCTGCGCAGCCCGCATGATCCGGGTGCAAGTGGGTAACCAACACCCTCGAAACCGGTGCATTATTCAGCACTCCACTAAAGACACTTTCCCAGGTTTTGCGTGTGATACCAGAATATATACCGGTATCTACAATTGCCCAGCCTTCAGTGTCCTCGAGCAACCAGACATTGATGTGGCCCAACATGAATGGCAATGGCAAACGCAGCCATTTCAGGCCAGTAAGAATATCAAAGGCCTCGCCGATATCGGGTTGGAAGTCATATTCATAGCGGATTGGGTCAAGAGGGGAACTCATTGATCTATTATCTCGCAGTGCCTGTGATGGTGGAATGTTTATCGACACCGGATTGACAGGTTTATTACCTAACGGTCCTGTCAATGGCGCCACATTGCTTTGCCGGGATCGGCTTTTTTCAAACTTAGACGCCTGCCCGCTGTTTCTGGCTATAATCCGAAGCGAACGCATTGCACCGATCGGAAGAACCCGGGTGCCAGCAGAAGAAGGATAAAGTCATATGGATCTGAAAATTGCCGGCCGCAAGGCCATCATCTGCGCCTCAAGCAAGGGGTTGGGAAAAGCCTGTGCGATGGCATTGGCCATGGAAGGAGTTGACGTCTGGATCAGTGCACGCACGGCTGTCACCCTGTCTGCGGCATGCGACGAAATCAATGCCATGGCTGGCGGTAAAGCCACGGCGGTCATCGCCGATGTCACTACCCAGGAAGGACGCACGGCGCTCCTCGAAGCCTGCCCTGCGCCGGATATTCTGGTCAATAACGCCGGTGGCCCCGCACCCGGGGATTTTCGCGACTGGGACCAGAAGGACTGGTTTGAAGCAATCAATAACAATATGTACAGCGCCATCGACATGATCAAACGATGTCTCGATGGCATGATCGAGCGCCGTTTTGGCCGCATCGTCAACATCACCAGTGTCGCGGTCAAGGCGCCTGTGACGGTACTGGGTCTTTCCAATGGTGCACGCTCGGGCCTGACCGGCTTTATATCCGGTATCGCACGAGACCCGGCACAATACAATGTCACCATCAACAACCTGCTGCCCGGCTATATCGCGACCGACCGGATGTGGTCAGTACTGGAGGCCGGCGCCAGGCAGAGCGCTTCCGACCCGGAAGCTTTCCAGCAGGCCCTGTTCAGTAAAATAGGTGCAAAACGGCCCGGTGAACCCGATGAATTCGGTGCCACCTGCGCGTTTCTTTGCAGTCAGCAGGCCGCTTATATCACGGCGCAGAACGTACTGATGGATGGAGGGCTATACCCGGGCACTTTCTGACAGGTTAATCACATCATGAGCACTATCAGCATCACAGGTCTTATCACCTACCCTGTTAAATCCATGAAAGGGGTTGCCATTGAAAGCACCCGGATAACCAATAAGGGACTCGCATACGACCGTCAATGGATGGTCGTCAGGTCAAATGGCCGGTTTGTTACACAACGAGACCTGGGGGAGATGTCATTGATTCATACCCGCCTGGATGAGAATGGGCTTGTGCTGTCGAAACCAGCTTGTGGTTCCATTTCAATTCCCTATGACCTTCACCACGGCCACCCGCTCGAAACCATGGTATGGAAGGATGCCTGTGAAACGCTCGACCAGGGCACAGAAATTTCAAACTGGCTGACACAGGCACTTCAAAGCAATGAGCCACTGCACCTGGTCAGGATGCGTCCCGGTTTCAATCGCTCACTGAGTAAAAAGGCATTGATGAGTGGGGAAACAAGTACCATTTTTGCAGATGGCGCCCCCCTTTTGCTTGCCAATGAAGCATCATTGGACAGGCTGAATTCGGTTCTTGAATCCAAGGCACTGCAAACGGTGCCAATGAACCGCTTTCGACCGAATATCATCGTCAGGGGTTTGGAGCCTTTTGCGGAACACCGCCAGGCTACGCTTACCGCGGAAACTTATCAGCTTAAACTCTGCTTTCCCTGTCAACGTTGTGTCGTAACAACCATCGATCAGGACAGCGCAGAAAAAGACTCACGGGGTCAACCATTCAAGACGCTTCAGCTTATCAACCCAATGCCCGGCGATAGTAAGGCCCCCGCGTTTGGGGAGAATGCCATTCTGACCCACGGCAATGATGAGATCATTGCCGTGGGTGATGCACTTGAAATTATTTATCTTTAAATCAGGTAATTAAAATATATTTATAACCTATATTCTACTTATCTTCCAAGGCCGCATGCGCCGCTGCCAGTCGTGCAATTGGCACCCGGAACGGTGAGCAGGAGACATAATCGACACCCAGTTTGTGACACAGGTGAATACTCTTCGGATCACCGCCATGTTCACCACAGACACCGATCTCCAGGTTCTTGCGAACTGCACGCCCTTCCTCGGTGGCAATTTTCATCAAACGACCGACACCTTCAGGATCAATACTTGCGAAAGGATTGTCCTTCAGCAGGCCATCCTGAAGGTACTGAACGAGGAAGCCCGACTCGGCATCATCACGGGAAATACCGTAAGTCGTCTGGGTCAGATCGTTGGTACCGAATGAGAAGAACTCGGCAGACTCAGCAATCTTGCCTGCGGTCAATGCGGCGCGTGGAATCTCGATCATGGTACCAATCAGGTACTTGATCTTCGCGCCATGTTCTTCCATTACCGAGATGGCTTTCTTTTCCAGCGTCTTGCGCATCAGGTTGAACTCACTTTCATGAGAAACCAGCGGTATCATCACCTCGGGTCGTACATCAACACCATCTGCTGCAACCCGGCAGGCCGCTTCGAAAATGGCCTGAACCTGCATCGTGTAGAGACCGGGAATAGTGATACCCAGGCGCACACCACGGGTACCCAGCATCGGGTTGGATTCTTCCAGTGCCGTTACACGTTGCAACAACAGGCGTTTCTCTTCGATCTCTTCCAGGGTACGGTCAAGATCCTTGAGGTTAGACAAATGCTGCATTCGTAGCTTGAGATCGGTCAGATCCATCATCAGATCGGTTGCTGAAGGCAGAAACTCGTGCAGTGGCGGATCCAGCAAACGAATGATCACGGGGTAACCATCCATGGCACGGAACAAACCTTCAAAATCCGAGCGCTGCATGGGCAACAAGCGGCTTATGGCTTCATTACGTTCCGAGAGCGTACTGGCCACGATCACTTTTTGCATAATCGGTAAGCGATCTTCCTGGAAGAACATATGCTCTGTCCGGCAAAGACCGATACCTTTTGCGCCATACAGACGGGCGCGCTGTGCATCTTCGGGGTAGTCTGAGTTTGCACGTACGCCAATTTTGCGTATGTCATCGGCCCACGACAAAATCTTCATCAGGTAGGGATCATTGAAGTCCGGCACCTGTGTTGGTAGCTTGCCGCTGAATATCAAACCCGTATTACCATCGATTGAAAGGTAATCACCTTCCTTGATAACCAGGTCTTCACCGACCAGCATCTCGTGATTATCGAGGTCAATTTCGATGTCACTGACACCCACAACGGCGGGTTTACCAAACTGCCGTGCAACCAGCGCCGCATGACTGGTGCGCCCACCTTTACAGGTAACAACACCTTTTGCCGCCAGCATGCCATGTACGTCATCCGGGCGGGTTTCCGGCCTGACCAGAATAACGTTTCTGCCATCCTCTTTGGCCCAACGTTCAGCAAGACCAGGATCAAACGCGATGATACCTACAGCAGCACCAGGTGAGACATTTAGCCCCTTGGCGATTGGCTGAACACTCTTAAGCGCCTCTGCTTGCAGTTGCGGGTGCAGGAAGAAGTCAACCTGATCCGTCTTCACGCGTGAAACGGCTTCGGCAATTGTTATCAGACCTTCATCAACCATGTCGACTGCAATACGGACTTCCGCCTGGGCTGTGCGTTTACCGTCACGTGTTTGCAGCAACCAGAGCTTGCCCTGCTCAATGGTAAATTCCATGTCCTGCATATTGCGATGATGTTTTTCCAGGCGATGGGCAATCTGCTCCAACTCCTCGTACATCTTTGGCATATCCCTCGACAACTGCCTGATGGGCAACGTTGTCCTCGTGCCGGCAACAACATCCTCACCCTGCGCATTAATCAGATAATCACCTTCGAGTGAGGGCGCGCCATTGGTGGCGTTTCGTGACATAAACACGCCCGTGGCCGAATCGTCACCCAGGTTACCGAAAACCATGGTCTGAATATTCACAGCAGTACCCAGATCATGTGCAATATTTGAAGCATTGCGGTAATCAAATGCACGCTTGCCGTTCCAGGACTTGAATACGGCCTCTGTAGCCTGCTTCAACTGCTCGTATGGATCAGTCGGAAACTCCTGTCCGGTATAGCTGCGGATTATCTCCCGGAACCTGGCGGTAACAGCTTTCCATGCGTTGGCATCGAGGTCTGCATCCTGAGCAGCTCCCGATTCACGTCGTTGTGCTGTGATCACCGCTTCAAAAACCTCATCCGGAACACCCATTACAACGCCACCGAACATCTGCACCAGTCGGCGATACAGGTCATAGGCAAAACGCGGACGATTGGTCAGTTTGGCCATGCTTTCCGCAATTTCGTCGTTCATACCAATATTGAGGATGGTATCCATCATGCCGGGCATTGAGAACTTGGCACCGGAACGACAGGAAACAAGTAAAGGATTTTTCGGGTCGCCGAAACGCTTGCCGGTTAAAGTCTCCAGCTCAGTTGTAGCTGCCAACGCCTGGTCCCACAAACCTTCCGGAAAACTCTCATCAGCTGCGAGGTAATCATTACAACCCTCGGTCGTCACGGTAAACCCCGGGGGAACAGGGATACCCAGGCTCGTTGCATCAAACAGATTGACGCCCTTACCGCCTAACAATCCACGCATCGCTTCCCAGTCGCCATCATAGCGCGCCAGCACCTCATCAATTTCTCCGAACACATAGACATATTTATGTGGTTTTTCACTAGAAGTCATACTTCGTCTCCATCCTATTGTTAACTCGAATCAAGTGACTAAAATTTGCAGTGCTAAACGATATACGGAATGCCGTTTGGGCATGGTGATTTATGTCAGTTACGGCGCACAAAAATTACGAATAAATTTGATTAGCCCCCCTTTTGGCTAATTGGGTTTACGCGGGAAACATGACCTATGTCATTGTATTCAATCTCGTTCGCAGCATAATCACACCCCGGTTATAACTATACAAATTACCGAATAAAACGAATGGGCGCTCAAGCCGGTCCTGATACCGGAAAATCCCACTGGGATTATGGAGAAGAGGTTAGAATCATGAATGCAGCAGTTTTGGAAACCAAACCGAAATCACGCAGCAAGAATACCGATCCAATGCCGGAAGCACCGGCCCTGACACCGCAAAAATATTATCGACTTCCATGGACACTCAATGACAATGGTATTTCCTGGCTGGAAGTCACCGATGCCTGCAACCTGACCTGTGAAGGTTGCTATCGTCCACATATAGACAATCACAAATCGCTCGAGCAAATTGCAGATGAGTTGGCAGTATTCAAGGCCCAACGTAACAGCGATTGCATGAGCCTGGCCGGTGGTGATCCCCTGATGCACCCCGAAATTGTAGACATCGTGCGGATGGTTCGTGAGGGAGGCTGGAAGCCCATCATCAACACCAATGGCCTGGCTCTGGGCAAAAAACTGCTAATGAAACTCAAGGAAGCCGGCGCTTCCGGTTTTACCTTTCATATAGACACAACACAGATCCGGAAGGACTCAGAGGGCACCAGGGAAGCAGACCATAACGCGCTGCGTACCAAGTTTGCAAAAATGGTCGCCGAAGCAGGTGGTCTGACTTGCTCATTCAACCAGACCGTCAGCGTAAACACGCTGGATCAGGTCAAAGATACGATGGAATGGGCGCTGCAATACCCTGATATCGTGCATACAGTGGTATTTATTCTATTCCGCAGCCCCAGTCTTACGGGTGAATTCGACTTTTACGCCAATGGTGAAAACGTCACCGAGTATGACAACTATGAAGAGACCCCCTGGGGTGGAGACAGCCTGATCGAAGCCCGGCACGTGGTTGCGAAGATCCGTGAAGTCGACCCTGATTTTGAACCCAGTGCCTATCTTGGCGGCACCGTTGACCCGAATTCAACCAAGTGGTTGATCGGGGCGCGTATGGCCAATATGAAACAGGGCTTTGGCTATGTCAGCCCCAAGTACATGGAATACCTGCAAATGGGACACCACCTGTTCAAGGGCACCTGGCTGAGCTACTCGACACCCAAGTTGCTGCAACGTGGCAAGTCAACCACCGCCATGTTTTCACTGCTGGATCCGGGTATGAGGAAAATCGGTAAACGTTTTATAAAAGCCATGGGTCATGATGATGCATCTATCCGTGACAAACTGCATATGCAGACATTTACGATCATCCAACCGGTTGATTTGATGGCAGATGGTCGCGCCAACATGTGTGACGGCTGCCCCGACATGACCGTATACAACGGCCAGCTTTACTGGAGTTGCCGGCTTGAGGAGATCAAGAGTCACGGTTGTTTTATGCAGGCGGCCCCGCGTAAATGCGAAAAACCATTGCAGCCGGAGATCGTCTGATTCGGTCTAAGTTTTAGGCAGACAAGACTTTACCTGTCACCGGTGCTTAATAAGGAACACCTGCCCGGATGACAAAAAAAGGTATCAGCC
>Ga0316189_10002329_pt1 | contig 18747 bp, 15 predicted proteins | sample LowCovwburrow_MG_FD_204930 | JGI IMG/M metagenome (GOLD analysis project Ga0316189, IMG submission 204930) | Coastal sediment microbial communities from Maine, United States - Lowes Cove worm burrow | ecosystem: Environmental > Aquatic > Marine > Coastal > Sediment | place: USA: Maine...
ACCTTTTCTTCCTGACACCTGAACACCGACACCTGACACCTATACTCCGTTATTTCACCAGCTCGATCTCACTCGGCCGCCAGGTCTGGTCCAGCCAGGGCTCGAGCGGCCCATACATCCGAAGGATCACGAACCAGCTTTTGCCAGGAATTGTCTCCAGCCAATTGTTCTCATAGCCCTTGGGAGCCTTTGGCGCGAAGTAGATATCGGTGGAACCATCTTTGTTCATCTTGGCCCCCTTGGTCTGGCTGCCGACCGTCGGGAAAAGCTGGCTGGTTTGGAGCATGGATCGCGTCTGGGAGTCATAGATCGTAACCGCCCAGAAGCTTTTGACCGGGGGGTTGGCCGGAATGTGCAGCTTGTAGGTCTTGCTGCCGTCGAAAGGCTGCTTCTCGGAGTCAACATAGGCAATGCCGTAGTCCGATCCTTTGCCCACGTGGGGCGTCGCCATGGCGGGTGTGACCGCCGTGTAGGGGTATTGGAACATGACGCGCGCATCGGTGTTCATGGTCATGCCGTCCTTGCCGTTGAAAAAGACGTTGCGATTCAAGAAGGCCATGATCCACGAGCTGTTGGTGTCCGGATAGATCCGGATCTCCTTCATGTTCTTGTCGTAGCGGGGATGCCAGACGATGGAGCGGGAGGCGGCGTTGCCCAGCGCGACCCCGTCCGTGAGGAGCTTTGTCATCCGCGCATCGGGTGCGAACTTTTTGCCCTTCTCGATGCCGATGGAGGCAAACAGACCCCTGGTCTCGGGATCGAGCAACTCGAGTGTCTCATACTGGATGATCTCATCCATGTGATGGAAAAACTCGAAATTGTTCGGGTGGATGGTGTTGAACGATTTTCCCGAAGCGCTGACGAACTTCATCGCCGGCGGGTTATTCGCCTTGGAAAGCGGATACACCTTGAGGCTGCCCTTCACGAACTCAGCCGCCTTGTCGACCCCGTCTGCAATCGAGGCCCGCAGAAAAATCCAGGACCGGAAGGTCTTCGGCCTGATGACGGTGTAACCGTCCGGAACCTCGCCCTTGTAGCCCGGCGGGAGGTACAGATACTTCCCAGCCTTCATCAAATCATTGATGTAGCGAAAATAAGCGTCGTTTGCTGCGCCAAGCAGGTTTGCCGGCACTTCAACGACGGTCGGGCCATCCCTCCTCAGGTCCAGGCAGGGGAAGGCGTAGAGCGTAGAGGTGTTGGCCGTCAGGTATAGGGACCTCGAATCCAACAACTTGTCGAAAATAGCGACTTCGTTCGCTTCCACAGCACCGATCGAGCGTAAGCCTTCAATAATCCCGAAGATCGAAGCGGCGGGAATGCCTTTCATGAAGGCGTCCATGGCCCGGGCGGTGTCGAGGTAGTCGTAAACCTTTTCGGCGGTCTCCGGCAGCGGGGCCCCGTCGATGAACTTCAGGGTGCCGATCGAGGTCTTAACCTTGTCCGGGGTATGGATGGACTTGAGCACTTCTTCGGACACTTGGGCTTCGGCACCGTTGCCAATGAGTACGGCAACACAAAACAAAAATACGATCCTCCTCATCTTTTTTTTCATGATATTTGTCTCCCTTTGTTTACCTGGCTGACTCTTATTTACCCACCTTGATTTTGGTTTCATTGAACGAATTGGCCTGGCCCACAGCCATGCCAACATCCACTACTTTGGGAAGTTTTTGCCCAGGCTTTTGTCATCACACTTTTCATCAGTTTTGATGTTTTCGTGTCATTCTCCTTATTCTGTTTTCTGTATCTTGTTCATCGGTCGGATTGAAGGGTTTGCCCTTTTCGATACCGAGATCTCTCAGCCAGGCGTAGAAAAAGCGATCGCGGTCGGCCATGGGCTCTTTCTGCACATAGGCATTCACCAGTTCCCAGAAGCGCATGTCCCTGGGCTGCGTGTTAATGGCGACCTTATCGCCCGGTTTGGGTGCATATTTGATGAACTTGGTATTCGGTGGGTTGGCGGCATCGGACAGCTTGTAGGCCTGCACGGCGGTCCTCAGCTTCTTGGCCTCGGCCCCCGTACCCAGAGCGCGGTAGAAAGCCAGCACCAGGAAGGTGTCGGACTGGATGATCTCGCCTTCGAAGTCCTTGGGGTGGCCCTGACCCGGGCCGACCAGCAGCAGCTTTCCCGCCTTGCCGGCGATTTCCTTGAGCGGCTGCATCCAGGCATTGTCGACCACGCCGTAGATCGCCCCGGCCGGGATGTCCACCACCACCGGGCCGGTTTTGGACAGATCCATCATCGCGAGCGTATAGGGTGTGGTCACATTGGCGGTCATGAAGGGATAGACGCCGTCGTAACCGTCATAGAGGCCAAAAAATATGTCATCTTCACTGACCTTCAGGTTGCTGAGCAAGGCCGGATACAATTGATAGAAGTTCATCATAGGCATCGCCCACCCGACCAGCTGGGTGGCGCGCTGCAGGAGTATCTGGCGGTGCAATGCTTTTGCTGTAGCTCTGGTAATGGTTTGATCCTGAAATTCAATTTTTCCCACGTAGGTTTCTTGAACTGTTTTAGCCGAAATGGATTGTAAACTTTCTAAAGGGCGGCACAACCCCCGAAGAGGGGTAGAAATGGGGGATTAAGTAAAAGTTTCCTGCTGCCGCTCTGCTATCGCGAGAACGCTCGTTTGAGATTGAGAACATTTTCGTGCATGACACTCAGGTAATCCCCTGTTTCAGGCACATTGCCGCACGGATCGAATGTCAGGCTGTTCAGTCCTGATTTTTTCAATTCTTTGACGGTAGCGGGCCTGGGTGTCCCTGCTAAGCGCTAAAGGATGTAAAACCGATTCTGTTATCCGGCTATTAGTGAGTGTCAACCGCCGACCTTTGCCGAGAATTCTTCCATTACGAAAAACCATTTGACAAAATGTATGTCATTTTGTTAAATAAGTAGCCGAAAGGTGGTTTTTTATGAGCATCAACCGACTGCTGGAGCTTCATGACCTGGCGAAGCAAGAGAGCCGCAAGTACAACCGTAAGCGCTTTCTGTTCCCACAATTGATGCGTGACACAGGCAAACATTTCACGGGAATCGTGGGCGCCCGCGGGACCGGCAAGACCGTTTTGCTCCGGCAGTACGCGCTTGAGCACGACGATGCCTTTTACCTGTCGGCGGATACCCTCGACCAGGATGATGATGCCTGGGGGCTTATTCAAAAACTGAACCAGCATTTCAAGTTCCGGACGTTCCTTCTGGATGAAGTCCACTTCCTCCCGGACCCCACCGCCCTGTTGAAACGTCTGTATGACTTCGTCGATGTCCGCATCCTGTTCTCGAGTTCCGTCGCACTGGCCATGCAAGCTTCCGCCCACGATCTGTCTCGCCGTGTGCGGCTGATGAATCTTCATGGCTTCTCCTTTCGAGAATACCTGACTTTCACTCAAGGCATCTCCCTCCCTGCGCTCGAGCTGGAGCAGATCGCTGAAAGCCAATGGGAACCGGACCACCTCCGCGCAGGGCGATTCTTTGATGACTATCTGCAAGGAGGCATTCTTCCATTCTCACTCGAAGAGCCCGAACCGTTTGATTTCCTTGAGAGCATCCTTGAAAAAGTCATCACCCGTGACATCCCTTCCGTGGTTCGTCTGGTCATTGATGAACTGGAGACCATCCGGCGCCTGCTCCGATTTGTCGGACGTTCAGCGGTTGACGGCATCAACTACTCGAGTTTGTCCAGAAACCTGGGCATCACGAAGTACAAGGCGGAGCAGTACGTCGACTGCCTCGAGAAGGCGTTTCTCCTGCACCAGGTCTTTCCGGCAGGCACGAATGTCCTTCGTGAGCCGAAGGTCCTCATGACCCCACCCAACCGCCTGCTTTACAGAGATTTCGAAGATGCCAAGGGCGGTCTCCGCGAGGATTACTTCGTGGAGGCCATGAAGCAGGCCGGCATTCGGTTTCATTATTTAAAGAGCACTCGCGGCGCCAAAACGCCGGACTATCTGATCGAGGATGCCCCCACGAAACTTGCCGTCGAAATCGGCGGTCCAAGTAAAGGCCGACAGCAGTTCAAAGGGGTGCAAATCGACCGCAAAATCGTGTTCGTGCACAGCCCTGCGCCTGAGAAAGGACGGCTTCCCCTGTTTCTGCTAGGGTACCTGTCTTAAGCATCTGTGCGATTCGCCTTTCTAAACTTAAGGCTTCGGTTTACCGGTCCTTGGTTCAGCGTGCAGGGTTGAAGGAATAAAAGATGAACGTCCAACACCGAACATCGAACGCTCAACGTCGAATGAAAAGCAAACACCCAATACCGAACGAAACCTAATATTTTTCTTTTCAGCCCTTCGACTCCCCTCAGGGCCGTGAGCTTATCGAACCGCCGTTTTGATACGCTTAACAAAAGTCACCTTCCAATTTATAAACTGGCAGAGCGAAGCGATTTCAACATTCGACGTTTGAAGTTGGACGTTCGATGTTCAGCGTTCTGGGTTTTCAACCTTTGAACCTTGAACCCAGAACCTCTGAACCTCTACCCCTACTTCACCAGCTCCACATCCGGCATTTTCCAGGATTTGTCCCAGAATTTCTCCGTCCCACCATACACACGCAGGACAGGGAATGGTTTCTTTCCTGCTGTAGGGATCCAGTTACTCTCTTGACCTTTTGGCGCCTTCGGACCGAAATAGAGCGTAATGCTCCCGTCCTTGTTTTTCTGCATGGTTTTCATGTCATTGGCAGATGACAATCCTATGCGGCCTTCAGGGGTGTAGATGAATGCCCAGGTATCCAGGTCGTTAACAAGCAGTGACCAGAACTGTTTAATCGGTGCATTCGCAGGCATCGTGAAGGAATAGGTTTTACCCGCCTGCAATTCATTGCCATCCTTGTCAGCGAGAGCAAACAGGTATTGCGTCGCCGGTTGTGGACCTACTTTTGGTGGAAATAACGTACTGATAGAATAGCGATCTGAACGATTATCTATATCAACCAGGTTGTCGTAGACATAGCTGAATTCATGGTTCTTATCGGCGAATAAACCGTTGCTCCAATGCCTGTCTTCCCACCATATCCGCGTTTTATCGGTGGAATGAAGTACCCGTTCGTGCATATAGTGATACGCATCGATGGCCGCCTGGCGCATGGCCTTTTTTGTCTTTTCATCCGGATTAAAGGGTTTGCCTTTTTCGATACCCAGGGAAGCCAGCATCCCCATCATGACCTTATCCTGAGGTTTCGCATTCTCAACACTGAATATGGCATGCACGTCGTCAAACCAACGCTCATCATAATAAGGCAGTGTTGAAAGACGCATGTCGGATGGGTCTATAAACCTGGTAGGCGCGGGATTGTCCAGGTAATACATCTTGACTGTTTTTGAATACGCGGCAGCATCAGCGGTAGTTGCAGTGGGTCCCTTAATAGAGCGGAAGACAAAATTGACCCGATAAGTCGGACTCTGGACATGCATATAACCGGCTGGCACCTCCCCTTTGTATCCCGGAGGGGTCAGCAAAATTTTACCGCCTTTGCCTTTATCGATGCCTGACGGACCAACGCCGGCTATAGCAAGCTGCCAGTGATCAACAATCTGCCCATAAAAGCTGGCCTTGTCAGTTGCTGCGGGCACTTCAACAACCACTGGACCTTTGCGTAAATCAGTTTGCGAAAACATGTACGGTGTCACATTGTTCGCGGTGAGCAATTCCGCATAGGGCGTAGCTGGTTTTGAAAACGCGAGGATAGTGTTATTATCAGCACCGATGCCCATTGCACCCCGGGTAAAACCATATATAGCCACCGCCGGCACTGACCAGACCACCGCCTCAAAGGCACGCTGGTATTTGACCTGATAGTCCAGATCTTTCACCGAGACCTTGGACCCTACCGGTGGTTTGCCGCCGATGGGATCGGTGGGCATCGCAGCAAAGGCAGATGTGCTGACCATAAAAACGGCTACGAGCAGCATGAGTGCGGTAATTATTGTTTTCTTTGGGTGCATTTTGATTGCTCCTTTTAACATCTAAGGTTCCCGGTTCAAGGTTCCCCGTTCAAGGTTGAAGGATGAAAACCTTTTTGAGGTTCCCGGTTCAAAGTTCCCCGTTCAGGGTTGCCGCCGTCGCCCCTTCGACCGATTCAGGGCTATGGCGGGACAAGCAGGATTGGAAAAACAAAAGACGAATTTCCACCATTCAATATCCAATGAGAAATATTTGACATACTTATGCATCAATGTTATGTATTGATGCATGAGGACTACCATAAGAATAAAGGACGATCTTCTGAAACGGGCTAAAAAACACGCTGCAGGTGAGGGGCGCACCCTGACATCGCTGGTAGAAGATGGTTTGATCCTCCTCCTTTCTAAAGCGAAAGCGGGCCGCCGTAAACGGATTGAGTTACCGGTATCCGAAGCTATCGGCGGCGTCCTTCCGGGGGTTGACTTGAACCGCTCCAGTGACCTGGAGGAGGTCATGAACAAGCCGTGAACCTTCCCGATGTCAACATCCTCGTGCACGCTTTCCGATCGGATTCCCCCGAACATGAGATCTGCCGGCGCTGGCTTGACGGTGTGGTCAATGGCGATGCGCGTTACGGTATGGCGCCGCAGGTCCTGAGCGGTGTGATTCGTATCACCACCCACCCGAAGGTTTTTGCGGTGCCAAGCAGGCTGGATGAAGTACTCCGGTTTTGCGATATACTCCTTGCACAACCTCACTGCGTGATCATTCAACCGGGCGAGCAGCACTGGGACATTTTCAAACGTCTCTGCAAAGAAGCGGATGCGCGCGGCAACCTGGTACCGGCCGCCTGGTTTGCCGCGCAGGCCATCGAATCCGGCTGTGAATGGATTTCTCTGGATCACGATTATGCGAGGTTTCCGGGTCTCCAATGGCGTCGGCCGGCATGACGTGCATATGTAGTTTTTAAAATCCCTCATTTCTCTATAATTCGACATTGGACGTTCGATGTTGAGATACGGGATGCGGGATGCGGGATGCGGGATGCGGGATACGAGATGCCGAATCCCGAACCTCTGAACCCTGAACCCTGAACCCAGAACCTTTTCCTCTATTCCACCAACTCAATCTCACCCGGCTTCCAGGTCTTGTCGAACCAGGGCTGCAGAGGGCTGTAGACGCGCAGGATGGTAAACCAACCTTTGCCGGGAACGGTCTGGACCCAATTGGCCTTCTTGCCTTCCGGCGCTTTCGGGCCAAAGTAGATATCGGTCGACCCGTCTTTGTTCTGCTGGACGGCTCCGTTGGGACTGCCGTCCTTGGGGAAGCCGGCACCGGCGCCGATGGTCGGGTAGGCATAGTCGGTCTGCAGCAGCGAGCGTGTCTGCGTCTCGTAGACGGTTATGGACCAGAAGTTCTTCTCCGGGATGTTGACCGGCAAGGTCAGCTTGTAGGCCTTGCTGCCATCCATGCCGTTACCGTCCTTGTCCCTGGTCGCCACCGCGTAGACCGATCCCTGACCCACTTTGGGAGTTGCCATGGCAGGCGTGATACCCGTGGCGAAGTAATGGAATGCGGTGCGCCCGTCCAGGACACGCGCCCCATCCGTCAGGAATTCGGAGCCCCCGTTAAACGGCGTATACCAGGCGCATTGTTTGCCGTAGAGATAGAAGTCCTCTCCTCTGGGCGACAGACTGATGGTGCGCGCGGTGGCGTTGCCGACCGCGGCGGCCTCAGTGAGAATTTTCTTCATTCGCGCATCGGGCTTGAACGGCTTGCCTTTTACAATCCCGATCACCGCCACCTGCCCCGTTATTTCCGGCCCTGCGAAGCCGGCGGGTTCGGCCTGTACGACTTTATTCAAATATTCATAGAACAGATAGGTACTGGGCGGAATGGTGTTGATCTGTTTTTAACTACCGTTCGTGTTCTGAACACTCTTGGGTGGATTGTCCGCCTGGCTTAAAGGATAGATGCGCGCGTATTTCTTCAGGTTTTCCAGCGCCGGCTTGACATCCCCATCGACCGCAAAATTGCGCCAGGGCGCCCACAGGCCAAAGGTTGGAGATTTGACAACGAAATAACCTTTTTCAGGAACTTTACCTTTGTAGCCCGGGGGAAGAAACAAGTACTTGCCGCCCTCGCCCTTGTCCGGACCGACATAGCCAATATCCGTGACCCAGCGGAAGAATGAATCATCGACCGGTCCGAGAATTTTAGGCGGAACCTCCAGTACGATAGGGCCTTTCGACAGATCAAGCGTCACCCAGGATTGTGGCGTAACGGTGTTCGGGGTCAGATACATACCGGTGGAGTCCATCATGGTTTCCATGGTCATGATGGTGTTGTCGGGGACGCCAATGTCTCGCTGTCCCTGGCGAACGGTGTACATGCTCACCGCAGGTAATGCGTTCAGATACACCTCTACCGCTCGGGAGAAATCCAGGTTGTCCCACAGCTTGTCCATGGTCATCTGATCGGGCATGCCATTTTTAAATTTCAACGTTCCGATCCGGGTTTCCACCTTATCGGGAGTGGTGATCTCCGTCGGGATGGGGGTGGTCTGCTTCATCTTGGGTGATTTTGCCATGGCTGTTGAAGTCAGGCTGGCAATCATCAACACAGCAAGTGCTATTGTGATTGTTTTCTTTGAAAACATTTTGATTGCTCCTTTTAAAATTTATGGTTCCAAGTTCAGAGTCCAAAACCATTGGAGTATTGGAATGGTGGAGTATTGGTAAAAAAATCATTTATGACCCACTACTCCAATCCTCCATCACTCCATCGCTCCAACTCTTCTCTCATTGCCTTTTTCGCTCTTCATTCAATGTTCGATGTTCATTTTTTCTCTCCTGAACCTCTGAACCCAGAAACTCGATACCGCTCAAAACATCATTTTCAATCGTGCGCCGAGCACCACCGCTGTGTCCAAATCCTGCTGGATGGGATCGAGCAACTGGAAGTCGGCGCTCAGAAACATGGCCTTGGTAATGGCTAAGTTGTAAAAAGCCTCAAATCCCTGGCTGTGATCCTGGAGTTCAAAAATATCGCCTAAACGGGTCTCTTCAATGTCGGTGTAAAAGTATCCCAGGCCGAAGGTATCGTCGTCGCGTCCGGGGATGACGCCGCGGCCGCTGACGCCGCCGCTGGCGAAGAATTTTGCAGGATTGGTGTCTTTATCGGCAAAGGCGATCCGCCAGAATACACCGACCCCCTGGTGCTCCAACTCGCCGTTGGTGACATCCACAGGGCCGGCATCGGGATCCTCCACGTATAGGTACTGCCATCCGTTGAAGTAGAACGACCATGTGTCGTTTTTCGTCGTTGTTTCAAGACCGTCCCCTGGCGTGTAACTCAACTTGCCGTTAAGACGATCGTAATCGTTGTCAAAGGAGTACATGACGGCCCCCATCACGCCGCCGGGCTTGTTGGCCAGTTTATATTTATAGTAAGCCTCCATGTTCCAGGTCCACCCGTCGTCAAAGGTGTCGAACCCCGAGGTCGTCGAGGAGTCCGTTGTCGTAAACAGGTAATTCCCGATGGTAATATTCTCGTTGGGCATGAGAAAAATGCCCCCGCCGAGCACGCTGTAACCGACGGGGTAGGCGCCCGGGGAGTTCGTGATAAGATTATAGTTCATGAACTGGTCGACCCCCCGCCCGCCGCCCCCGGCAAACTCGTTATAATCACCCTGGAGGGTGTCGAGTTTACCGGCCAGCAGGGCTACTTTTTCGGACAGGAACTGGGTATAGTTAAGGTTTGTGACAGTAATGGCAATGTCTTGGTCCAGCTCGTCGGTCAAGGGGACCAGGGCATCGGTGTTGGCCGGCAGAAGCTGTCCGGTGATGCCGTTGATTGATTTGCCGTACCGCGATTCGGCGCGGAATGTCACCAGACCCCCCGGAATCAGCCCCATACGGTCCAGGTCGAGATTGATATTGTAATCGAGGGTGCCGCCATACTGGGTACTCGTATCCAGTCCGCCATCGACAACGGATTGGACGATCTGAACAAACTGAATGTCCGCCTGAAAACCCTTGTCCGCCCACTCGCTTCGGACCCCGCCCCAGTCTCCGGTGAGATAGCTGCGCGACCGGAGATCGCCGCTGTAATCCGGAACCGGCAGTATGCCTTTGGACTTCGCTGTTCCGCCCTGATCCTGGGCAAGACCGGGCAGGGCCAGCGCGAACAGCATGACAAATACGACCAGCGCCTCTACGGTCCGTCTACGGCCTGCCTGCATGACGGCTGCCAGGCCTAACGGGTTTGTAAACCTGTTATTTGACATCATATGGACCTCTAGTTTTCTTTGTTGGACTTGGCCGAGCCAATTATTGAGGACTGAGGCGGCCACAACGCCCGGCTCACTCCTCACGGTTATGTTTATTTCTTCTTTCTTGCCGGCACATATGGATCCGGCGTTCCCGGCTTGATCGGCGGTTCTTCAATCAGTGATTTCCCATGCGCCGTCAGAATCTGTCCTGCCGGCCAGCGCACCCAGAATTCCCCGCCAAGCGCTTTCCTTATCGGATACAGCTCTCTTGGGTCGGCATAGAGATCGTAGAAATGAGGCAGCGTATATGTCTTGATCTCTCCGGTAGCTAAGGAACCGGCCATTTCCTTGACCAGCATCTTCCAGTTGCGCCACTTGACTCCGAACAGCTGCGGACCGACGTAGACGACGAATCCTTCGCGTGGGGAAGTCTCGGCCTTGCCCAGGAAGAAATCGGTCATATCCATACTATCCACCACCCGGTCAGTCGGCACTTTACCACCGGTGATATGGGCAAAAGTGGCATACAAATCCATCTGGTGGACGATGTCGTTGGAAGTCCGGCCCGCCGGAACCTTGCCAGGCCAGCGGACGATGAAGGGCACGCGTAATGACCCTTCCTTGGCAGTGAAGTAGGATCCAGACCAGGGTCCGCTCCAACCCTGATAACCGGGCGTGGCCTCGCCGCCATTGTCAGAGGTGAAGACGAAAACGGTGTTGTCAACGATGCCCAGCTTATCGATCTCGTCAAGCAACTCTCCGGTATAGGCATCGATCTGCATCAGCACGTCACCCCAGTTGCCGTTGCCACTTTTTCCTTTGAACTCTTTGCTTGGCAGCACCGGCATGTGCGTTTGCGTGTAGGGCAGGTAGAGAAAAAAGGGCTTGCCGGCCTTCGTTTGACGGGTCATGAAGTCCTTGGCGTGATCGGTAATCTCACGGTCTATCTCCCGGCGGGTGGTCTCCGCTTCATATAGTTTCACCTTCTTGGGCTCCTGACCCTTTTTACCCTCCATGATATGCTCGGCCATCAGGAAGGGGGTCTTTTTCGACGCCAATGCCTCCTGGAACTGCTGCTGCGCCGGCCAGAGACTTTCATCCGTGGAATTGGGGATACCATACCATTCGTCAAAGCCCTGGTCGGTCGGATAACGGCCCTTGGTTTGGCCGAGGTGCCACTTGCCGAACATGGCCGTGGCGTAGCCGACATCGGACAACATCTCGGCCATGGTGTATTCCCATTGGGTCAGGCCGTAAGCAAAGGTGCTGAGTGGAACTGACGCGTTACCGGAACGGATGCCATATCGCCCGGTCAGCAGCGCGGCCCGGCTTGGTGTGCACTGTGCCTCGACATTGAAGTTTGTCAGACGCAGTCCTTCGGTGGCCAGCTTGTCGATTCGCGGTGTTGCACCGCCGCGAATGATCCCACCGCCATAGACACCGAGTTCGCCGTAGCCGAAGTTGTCCATGTTGATCAGAACGATGTTTGGTTTGTCGACTTTATTCGTTGCTGCTGCCGAATCGTGGGGGATTGCTGCCGCAGTCAAAGTAAACCCTGCCAGCAAACAGCCCACCGTTGCCCATCGGGCAGCTGTTCTCTTTAAATTTGATTTTTTCAACATAATTTTTTCCTCGCATTTCGGGAAAAGGCAATAGGAGTAAAATGTGCTGCGCATGAGATGTTCCTCGCGCCAGAAGAACCTCCCAGCGCGAGGATGCAATCGCTTCTTACTTCGCGAATTCGGTCAGGTTGACCGGTGCCGGGTTCGGGTATTTCTCCAGTGATTTCATGTAATCACCGATTAGCTTCATATAGGGTCCGACGATCCATCCTTCTTGAGCCAGCAAGTTATTCTCTTCACGAGGATCCTGCTCGATGTTGTAAAACGAAGGCATGCTGTTGCCTTCAAGCCGGACGCCGCCAAGACCGGGCGTAGAGGGATTGCCGGGGTTACTCATGAACGCTTTCGGATAGGCACGCCAGTTCCGCCAGCGCACCGCAACAATCTCGTTGCCGATGAAGGTAAGGAAACCCTGCCGGTTGGAGTTTTCCTGCTTGCCTAAAAAGAAGGCGCTCTGGTCAACCCCATCGATGGGCCTGTCCGTGGGAATTTTTGCGCCGATGATCGTTGCCAGGGTCGGGAAGAAGTCGTGAATACCGACCATGCCATTACTCTTTCTGGCAGGGATCTTGCCCGGCCACTTGATCATGCCCGGAACACGAATCGAACCTTCCCTGCCGTCGCCCAACTCCCCGGTGTACATGCCGTTGGATCCACCGCGGTACGGTGCGGGACCTGCGGTAGGCGTTGAACCGTTATCGGAGATATAGATCACAATGGTGTTGTCTTCGATACCGGCCGCTTTGATGGCAGCCGTCACCTCGCCGACACAATAGTCATGTTGCATCAACGCATCGCCATAAACACCGATAGTCGATTTGCCTTCAAATTTCTCAGTGGTCACATCTGGATAATGCGTCTGTGTCCAGCCGATCTGGAGAAAGAAAGGATTTTTGGCTTTTGCGTGCTTTTTGATAATTTTTATCGACGCAGCGGCAATGTCTTCTTCTACATGCTTTTTATAGGCGACCGTATACTCGGCGACCTCCTTGATGCCGTTTTTAGAATCACCATCCCAGATCCCGGGAGCGGCCTTCTTGATGGCCTCCTCCGGCAAGCCCATGCGCTCCATCCCTGGGCGGTACAGGGTGCTGTCACTGGTCTCAATGACGCCCACCCGGTACTCATCAAAGCCCTGATTGGTGGGCCAGCTCTGCTTTTCTTTGCCCAGGTGCCACTTGCCGGTATACCCGGTCGCGTAACCCACACTCTTGAACAACTCGCCCAGGGTGATTTCCTTGTCTACCAGGGTGTTGGCGGTACCACCGATGATAATTGTACCCAGACCGACACGGGGTGAATATCGCCCGGTGATCAGACCTGCACGCGAAGGCGTGCAGCCCGGCTCCACCAGAAACTGGGTCAGGGTCAGGCCTTCGGCTGCCAACCGGTCAATGTTCGGTGTGGGTGCCCCTCGTATTACGCCGCCCTGAAAGGCGCCGATGTCCCCGTAACCGATGTTATCTGACAGCATGAGCACCACATTGGGTTTGTCCGCGGCCTCCACCGGCATTGCCGCGGCGATCAGCGTGAACCCTGCCAAGGCACAGATCGCCACTGCCAGGTGGAAGGCTTTTTTCTTCATACTTGATGTGTTTTTCATTTTTCCCCCTTTGTTAAAATGGAAAGATTCGCTTCCAATCCCTCTTCATGCTGACCACCTGCCACCCCCCTGCTTTGGCGGCATTCAACGACGCATTGTCTTTTTCTGAGTAAGCGAATTCACGCACATCATCGTCATGATTGATCAGCAGTTGAAAATTGGGCAGGGGGTTGGTGTGGCTATAGGTCAGTTGACCGATGTCACCGCCGGTACGGACATTTCCGCCGACAAAAATGGGGACGCGCCCAATTTTCTGGTCGATGCCCACCGGCTTGGTGAGCCCGTCATTGATAAACAGATTCTGCTTGTCTTTGACGATCTGCCACCTTCCGTCTACCTGTTTAAAGGTATTCATGGCAAAGCTGCCGATCACGTTTTCAGGCACAACGCCATAGGTGTCTTCAGAAAAAACCCGCATGAAGGCGACCCCGCCTCCGGAACAGATATAGGTTTTAAACCCGTTTGTGCGAAGGTAGCGCAACAGTTCGAGCATCGGCTGGTAGATGGTCTGCGTGTACTTCCTGTTGTATTTGGGCTGACGGGCGCTATCGAGGAATTCCGTGACGCTGCGGTTGAAATCCTCAATGGGCATCCCGGCACTGGTGGCCACCACCAATTCCATCAATGCCTTGCCGTGGTTGTGGGTCAGATCGTTCACCAGGAAGCCCTTGTCACCTTCCAGAACCGCCTTGTAGGGCTCCTGATCTTTCCATTCGGGGTGATTCGATGCCATTTGTTTGATGCGCCAGGTCACAAACTCCAGCTGACCCACCGGTTGTTCGCACCACAGGGTGCCGTCCTGGTCAAAGGTGGCGATGCGCGCTTCCGGCCGGACATACTTGGGGCCCCCCTCTTTGGTCACATCCTGCACAAATTGAACGATTGCCGATTTGGTGGGGCCGTCGTTCCAAGAGGGCAGGGAATCGGGGTGCTGCGCCAGGGCAACACAACAGGTCAGGGCGACCCACAGCAGAGCTAAGATAGCGGTTATGGTGGGTTTTGTTCTGGGTGTTCTCATGGCTCATGTACTCCTTCAACAGATTATTGGCTCCTTTTAAATTCCACGGTAAAGTCTTGCTTCGCCACAGCTTGATAATCGTTGCCCGCCAGTGTGTCCGTGGCAGGGTTGTAGGTCAGCGTGTAAGTCGACCCGGGATAACCCGCATCGCGTAATTCGACGGATACACCCAGGCTGCCATCTTGTTGTTTCCATTCCGCGTGCGATACGTTGATGGGTCGCGGGTTGAAATAGGTGGCCTTTAAGAGCCCGTTCGATCCTGGATCACTAAAGGCCAGCACGTACCCGCCGTCCGCTCTCACCCACCGGCCAATCAGTTTCGATGTGTCCGGACTTGGCGATTCGGTCGGGTTAATCCAAAACAGATAACCGGTCACCAACAGTGCTCCGGCCAGAACGACAACCATGAATTTTGTTGTATTGCTTGTTTTCATCCTTTGGGCCTTTTCCTCTACTTAACCATTGCATTTTCCCCAAAACCCGATGTCAAACCTACAATGACTATTTCTTCATCTTTTCCCATTCAGCATTCGATGTTGGACGTTCGATGTTCGTTTTTTTACGGGTTCTGGGTTCAGAATGGACCCGCCCGGTTGAATCGGGCGGGTCCATGTCTTGCCGGCTACTTCAGGGAGACGGTCACCTTATCGATCTTGCCGGTGAACTTGCTGGTCTCCTCGGTGTAGTCCGGGGAGACGGGTGTTTCCCGGTCAACGCCAACGTTCGCAGTCTCGTCGGCCGACCAGATCGCGAATTGAGTCTTCTCGATTTTGCCTGATCCGACCTTCTTGTCGTTGATGAAGAGCGTTGCCGTTCCGCCAGCTCCCAGCTTCGGTTTCCCGTCGCTCGATTTGCCGTCGTAGGCGAAATCCAACTTGATGGTCGACTTGCCCTTGGGAATCGCGGTATCCGACTTCACGGCGTAGCGCTCAAGACCGAGATAGTTGTACATATAGATCGGTTTGCCGTCCTTGAGGTAGAGGCTCCAGCCGCCGAATTGTCCCGACTGGCTGAGGATCACGCCGTTGGTTTTGCCATCCTTGGATTCGACATCGGCAACAATGTCGAACGAGGTGTTCTTGGTGTTGATGAAGTCGTTCTCCATCAGGAACCCCGTCCCCTCGTACACCGTGATCGACTTGCGTCCAGCCATCAGGTCCGGCCGGCCGGCCAGCTTGGGGTTGAGTCGCACCTGGCGCCGGTCATCGATCGGGAGCACCTTGTACTTGACCGCTTCACCGAGGAAGACGCTCTGTAGCTCTTTGAGCTTGTCCGGATGCTGCGCCGCGAGGTCATTGGACATGCTGAAGTCTTCCCTGACATTGTATAGCTCCCAAACATCCTTCTGCAGGGTGTACCGCGGCTTCCCCCAGGGGAACTGGTGAACCGTGCCGGCGAACCAGCCGTCGTAATAGACGCCGCGGTTGCCGAGGATCTCAAAGTACTGGATCTGGTGACGGTCAGCCGCGTTGGGATCGTCGAACGAGTACATCATGCTCACGCCTTCCAAGGGGCGCTGCCCAATGCCGTTGACAATCCTTGGTTCCGGGATGCCGGCGGCCTCCAGGACAGTCGGGGCAACGTCAATCACGTGATGCCACTGGCTGCGCAGCTCACCCTTGGCTTTGATGTGCTTGGGCCAGTGGATCACCATCCCTTGCCGTGTGCCGCCGTAGTTCGACGGAACCTGCTTGGTCCAGGTGAAGGGCGAGTCGAAGCAGACCGCCCAGCCGGCGGCCATGTGGGGATAGGTGCTGGGGCCGCCCCATTCGGGAGCATGTTTGAGCATGTCCGAGACCGTTTCCTCGACGCCGTTGAAGTATGTCATCTCGTTGTACATGCCGAGCATGCCGCCCTCGGCACTGGTGCCGTTGTCTCCGGCGATATAAAAGACCAGCGTGTTGTCGAGGTCGCCGAGATCTTTGACCGCGTCGACGACCCGTCCGATTTCGGTGTCGACCATATCGATGTAGGCGGAGAACACCTCGGCCTGACGCGCAAAGAGCTTCTGCTCATCGGGCGTGAGGTCTTTCCAGTCCTTGATGTCCTTCGGCTTGGGGGCCAGCTTGGTGCCCGCCGGAATCACGCCCAGCCGCTTTTGGTTCTCGTAGATCCGCTCCCGGATCACATCCCAGCCTTCATCAAACTTGCCCTCCTGCTTCTTGATGTAGCTTTCCGGCACGTGATGCGGCGCGTGCGTGGCGCCTGGAGCGAAGTACACGAAGAAAGGCTTGTCGGGGGTCAACGACTTTACGGAGCGGATCCAGCCGATGGCCTGGGTCGTCATGTCGTTCATGAAGTGGTAGTTCGGATCGCCCTTGCTCGGGTCCGCGACGGGCGTGACGCCGTCGTAGAGCGCTGGGGACCATTGGTTGGTCTCGCCACCGAGAAATCCGTAGAACTTGTCGAAGCCGCGCATCGTGGGCCAGCGTGTGAGCGGGCCGGAGGGACTGGTCTCCCAAGCCGCGGTCATGTGGTCTTTGCCGAAATGGGCCGTGCTGTAACCATTGAGCCGCAGAATTTCCGCCACCATCGCAGAGTCCTCCGGGATCATGCCTGTGGCACCGGGAAAGGACGTCGCAATTTCCGTGATACCGCTCATGTTGACCGAATGGTGATTGCGACCCGTCAACAGGGCGGCGCGGGTGGGTGAGCACAGTGCGGTCGAGTGGAACTGGTTGTACTTCAGTCCACTTTGCGCCAGTCGGTCGAACGCCGGCGTCGGGGTAACGCCACCAAATGCGCTCGTCCCACCGAATCCAAGGTCGTCGATCATGATAAGCAACACGTTGGGCGCGTCCTTGGGAGGCTTTACCTCGAAGACCGGGGGCGCCTTGGCATCTCGTGCATCGAGTGTCGTGAAGGCTGGGTACCATGGCCCCTTGATGGGCAGCACGGTTCGGTCGACGTCAGCTTTGACTGCGGCCTTGGTTTTGTCGGGTTCCGCTTTCTGCGCCCATGCCGCCATGGGAAGCAGCATTGCGAGGACTAACACGCAAATTAGACGGTTGTTTTTCATTAATGTCTTCATTTAATTACCTCCTTTGCAATTTAGTGCGTTAAGGGTTTTGCACGGTTCCGTGCGAAGGGGCAAAGTTAAGGGTGCCAGGGAAATCAAACCCTAATGCTGAAACCCTCCCGTGAGCCCCGCGTAGATCATTTATCTATAGAAATAATTTCTACAGACCGTATCGGCATGTGCCAATCGAAGAGCGTGTTAATCAACCCTGCAAACTCGGCCTGATCCCGCATCTGTCCGACCAGTATTGTCACAATTGAGTTATCCTTTCTTTGGCGAGTGGTTATGTGAACATTTCCAAAATAGCCAAGTAAACTTTTGCTCGCCGCTCCCTCAACCTCGATGCGGTAGGTTGCGGGAGTAGAAACCTTGAGGGAAGCCCAATCGTATTCATCCGGCATGACGCAGTACTCCACCATGGTCTATGAAAATAAAAGGTTGTTCATGTTTGGACTGGGTTTAGTTTGACAATAGTTCCTTTTAAGCAGGCGGCACATCACCCCAAAAGGGTCAAAAACGGGGGATTTTTCATGAATAGCGGATAAAGAAGAGTCGGGGATGGGGGGTTTTTATGCTTGGTTCCGGGAGATGGGAGGACAGGCAGAAGAATTCGGATTTCGGAATGGGGAATGCGGAATGGGAAAGAAATAGAAAATAAATGCCCAATAGGGGATGGGGTAACGGGGAGACGGGTGCAGGTATCAAGTTTTATCCGGATCTGTATCCAGAAGGCCTGCATTGAATAGTTTTTTTGCAATCTTGTAGATGTCTTTTTTGTCACCTTTTTTCTGATTCCTGCAGCAAGAATGTAAACAATCACGGTCTGTTTATCGATTTTGTATATGATCCTGTATCTTCCTGCCGCATGTATCGAGCGGAATCCAGATATCCTTCGATCATCGTCGGGTGAGGATACCGAGGTTGTAGGCCTGGGTAACCGCCATTCGTCGGCTACTGACATTGAGCTTCTGATAGATGTTTTTCAGATGTGATTTGACGGTTTGATTTGAAACAAATAGTTTTTCGGCAATTTCCTTGTTCTGCAGCCGTCGGGCCAACAACGCCAGAACATCGAGTTCGCGATGGGTCAGGGATTCAACCAGAGACTGCTCAGGGTCGGATAATCGGACCGGCGGTTCGTCAGGTAGCAAATGATGCGCGGCAACTTCGGTCGTGGCATCTTGTTCTCCATCCGCGAAGGCAGCCAGAAGTTTTTCGATATAGTCGACGGCAACGTTCTGCTTTTGCAGTCGTTCGAGCAGATCGGCCATCGGGGGGCCCAATTCAACGAATGGGCGGACCGCG
>Ga0316189_10002330_pt1 | contig 18747 bp, 12 predicted proteins | sample LowCovwburrow_MG_FD_204930 | JGI IMG/M metagenome (GOLD analysis project Ga0316189, IMG submission 204930) | Coastal sediment microbial communities from Maine, United States - Lowes Cove worm burrow | ecosystem: Environmental > Aquatic > Marine > Coastal > Sediment | place: USA: Maine...
CGGACAACTGGCCTGGCATGTGATTTGCGCGATGCCCGATACCCATGCGATCCATTACTGCGGCAACACGCTTCTTGCGTTCTGCAGCAGGCATGTCGTGGTACAGCAACGCGAGTTCGATATTTTCGGCCACGCTGAGCTCATCGATCAGGTTGAAGCTCTGAAAAATGAAACCGATATTCTGTTTGCGAACCTGGCTGCGTTGCGATTCGTTGTACTTCGCGATGTTCTCGTCGAAGAAAAAGTAGTCGCCTTCGGATGGATTGTCGAGCATGCCAACAATGTTGAGCAACGTGGATTTACCGCAACCGGAAGGTCCCATAATCGCCACGAAATCGCCCTGATCAATTTCCAGATTGACACCGTTCAGTGCGACGGTTTCGACTTCATCAGTGCTATAGATTTTGTACATATTGTGAAGTTTGAGCATTGCTATTCCTCTGATTCCTGAATGTGTCGATGAGTGACTTAATCGCCGCTCAGTGACAGACGATCCATATTTGTAAAGCTTGTGTAAGGTGATGTGATGACTCGCTCACCGCGTTCCAGACCGTCGAGAACTTCGATGAAGTCCGTATTACGACGTCCGAGTTGCACCGTGCGTTTGATGGCTTCACTGCCGTCGGCTGAGACAACGAAGATCCAGTTGCCACCGGTCTCCTGATAAAACGAGCCGTTGGGTATGAGTATTGCGTCGGTGTTGTCACCCAATGTCAGACGCACCTGCATGGTTTGTCCGCGCCGCAATCCTGTCGGTTCGTTGGCGAGTGCCATGTCGACTTCAAACTGCCCGGCATTAACCTGCGGGTAGATTTTCGAGATTTCCAGATCGATTTCGTCATTCTTGTGTTCAGCGATCCCTGTTTGCTGAAGATCGACGCGGCCGAGATAAAACTCGTCAATTTTCACGTTCAGCTTATAGCCATCCGGGTCGTCGATTTGTCCCAGTCGACCGCCACGCGCGATGGATTGCCCGATTTCGATGCTGAAGCCCGACAGTTTGCCGTGCAGCGGTGCACGAACGTTGAGGTCGTCCAGATTCTTCTTGGCAAACCCGAGCCCCGCTTGCAACTGTTCGCCCGCATCCTGCAACTGGCGAAGTTGCTGTTCCTGCATGCGTGCATCGGTTGCCTGACTTTCGAGCGTTACGCCGCGACGCGCCCTGTAGTAATTGAGCTCATCGTCGAGTTCCTCGATCGTCGAGCGTGACGCCAAATCGCGTGCCACGAGATCCTGTTGCCGGGCCAGCGCGCGTTCGAGACGCTTGATCTGATAATCGATCTCGACAAGATTGCGCTTGTGGGAGAGGCGGTTCTGCTCGAGCTGCAGTTCAATCGAACGCATGTTGTTGAGCTGCTCGGTGACCGCGGCCTCGCGACCCAATACCTCAAGTTGCAGGTTGGTGTTCGAGAGAACGGCGATCAGATCACCGGCCTCAACCATGGCGCCGTCCTCAACCAGGACTTCCTCAACCCGGCCGCCCTCGATCGCATCGAGATACACGGTGCTGCTCGGTACAAGACGTCCTCGTAGCGGAATGAAGTCTTCAAACGTCCCGACGGTGACCGTAGAGACCGTGATCCGCTCCGAGTTCACGCTGAGGCTGCGCCCGTTTGATAGCGTATTGACGAACCATGCAGCGAATGCGATCAGCAGCAAGATGCCAAGGCCGTAGCCAACTTTGCTGCTGACTGACGCCTTCTTCTGTATTTGCCGATCCATTCCCTGTCCGGAGACACCCAGGCTCGCGGGCTGGGTCTGACTTTTAATCTTTCGTATCTTGTCCATACAGTTGTAATAGCAAGGAGCGTGCCAAAAGTTAAAGTATTGTTTTTATTAGATTTTATGATTTCCAATGACGCGAAACTGTACGCTGGCGAACGGTCAGTGTACGATTTCGAACACTTTCACGATGGACTTCAAATGAAATCCGGCAACATCCTCATCGTCGATGACGACGACGACATCCTGACGGCAGGGCGACTCCTGTTGCGCCGCGAGTTCGGCGAGGTACTGACCTGCAGCAACCCCGCAGAGGTTCCCGGCGTGCTTGGCAAGTCACACATTGATGTCGTGCTGCTGGATATGAACTTCGGGCCTGGCGAGTCGTCGGGTCGCGAAGGCCTCGAATGGCTGCAAAAGTTCGTCGACCACGACCCGGAACTTGTCGTGGTCATGATCACGGCGCACGGCAGCCTTAACACGGCCGTCGAAGCAATGAAGCGCGGCGCCACTGATTTCATCGCGAAGCCCTGGCAAAACGAGAAACTGATCGCAACGGTGTCCACCGCCGTGCAGCTCAGTCAGACCCGTCGGGAAGCTAGGACATTGCGCCGCACCAATGCGGTTTTATCGGCAGAGACGGCCGGTCACGACAAGACGATGATTGGCGAATCGCTGGAGTATAAGAAGATGCTGACGGTCGTTGGCCGAACGGCGCCGACGGACGCCAATGTCCTGATTCTCGGCGAAAACGGCACGGGAAAAGAGCTGATCGCACGCGCGTTGCATCGACAGTCGAAGCGATCGCAGGGTGTATTTCTGACCGTCGACATGGGTTCTATCAGCGAATCGCTGTTTGAATCCGAGCTGTTCGGGCATGTCAAAGGCGCCTTTACCGATGCCAGCGAAGATCGGCTCGGTCGTTTTCAGGCGGCCGATGGCGGCACAATTTTTCTCGATGAGATCGGCAATCTGCCGCTGCAGCTGCAAGCGAAGCTGCTGCGCGTTCTCGAGCAACGCCGGGTGACCCCTGTCGGCGCGGATACGTCACAGAACGTCGATGTCCGAGTCGTGGCGGCGACGAACGTGCCGTTGTCGACGCTAAAGAACGACGATCATTTTCGGCAGGACTTACTGTTTCGGCTGAACACTGTCGAGATTACGGTTCCGCCGCTGCGCGAAAGAAAGGACGATATTCTGCCGATCGCCACGCACTACGCGCGCCTTTATTCCGCGAAATACGGCGGACACCAGCGGACATTTTCGACGGCGGCACAAGTGGCGCTGCAAAACTACCAGTGGCCCGGCAACGTGCGGGCGCTGCGCCATGCTGTGGAGCGGGCGATAATTTTGTCAGAATCCGACCTTATCGAACCGCAAGACCTGCAGTTGAACTACGGCGATGGCGAGGCTGCTCGCGCGTCAGTCGATGAAATTCCGTCTGTGTTGAATCTCGATGAAATGGAAAAGAGTGCTATTCAAGGAGCATTGCGAAAACACGGCTTCAATATCTCGCGGGCGGCGAAAGAGCTTGGACTGACACGCGCCTCTTTGTATCGGCGTATGGAAAAACATGATCTTTAAACGCTTTGCGATTATTTTGACCGTTCGCCTGACGTTGATCTGCGGACTCATGGCCCTGGTCGTGTGGTTGGTGCTGCAACCGGGGCTGCACAGCGCAACGTTGATCCTCGCCACGATCCTCGTATTGCTGGTCGTCGAGTTATGGCGGTTTGTCAATCGAACCAATCGGGAGGTCGCACGCTTCCTCGATGCCGCGCGCTATGCGGACTACTCGCAGAAATTCAGCTTTGCCAAAGACGGTGCCGGATTCAAGGCACTGGGTGAGGCATTTACCGACATCATGAGTCGCATGCGCGAGCGGGCGACCGGTCACGAACTCGAGCTGCGGCGTTTGCGCGCGCTCATCGAGCATATCCCGGTACCGTTGCTCACCTTGCATAGCGATGAATCCATTACGCTGCAGAACAACGCGGCGCGGCGTCTCTTTGGTGCGGAGCATGTGACTCGCCTTAAAGACTTAAGAAAGTTCGGCTTCCAGTTCGCCGAATCGCTGGCCACGGCGGTTCCGGGAGACAGGCAGCTGGTGACGTTCGTTGTCGATGGCATTGAGTATCAACTGACACTCGCCGCCACAGAAGTCCTGATCGCTGGTAATAGTGAGCGATTGATCTCTTTGCAGGATATTCAGTCGGAACTTGACGCCACCCAGGCGCAGGCGTGGGAAGAGCTCGTGCGCGTCCTGACGCATGAAATCATGAACTCCATAACGCCAGTCACATCGTTGGCATCGACCGCCGCGACTCTGGTGGAAGATGCGGTAGAAAAAGACAAGGCAGGGCAGGCGCTGGGAGAAGATCTGGAGGATCTCCGCGATGCCGTCACGACCGTCGCCAGGCGATCGGGCAGCCTGGTGCAATTTGTGGAGAGCTATCGGCAGATATCACGGCTGGCGCCGGCCGAAAAGAAACGTGTCCGGCTGTCCGATTTGTTTGATGTTGCGGGAACACTGGCAGCAGCGGAGTGGCCGAACAACCAAACGGCCTTGACGGTTAACGTGGTGCCGAGCGAACTCGACGTTTACGCTGATCGTGATTTGTTGGAGCCGGTCCTGCTCAATCTGTTACGCAATGCGTGGCAGAGCACGTTAAAAGAGGCCAAACCGAAGATTTTGCTCAGCGGTCGACTGAATCGGCGCAACAATGTGGTGATTGAAGTGGCGGACAATGGCCCTGGCGTGCCTGACGAAATCGCCAAACAGGTGTTCGTGCCCTTTTTTACCACCAAGGAGACTGGCTCCGGTGTTGGTCTTGCGCTGGCAAGACAAGTCATGATCGCCCACGGTGGCTTTATTCGACTCAGCCGCAATGCAGAGGGCGGCGCCACCTTTAGTCTTACATTTTGATCGACGCGAGCTTCGCTACGAATTTCGTCGTGAGACCACAAAGCTCTCGTCGTTAAACCGCAGGCCGTCATTTTTCTGCAGGACTCTCGCGGTCGCCTTGAGATACTCGGGCGATGCCAGCGCCGATTCGAGGCGCTGATCATCAATTTGTGCCACATAGGTTGCCGCGTTCCATGCGGCGAACAATGTCGATGTACCGATGCTGTCGGCGATCGAGTCGGGCAGCGTGTGCATCTTGTATTGGAATATCGCCTTATCATCGGGCGGCGCTCGCAAATTGAAGTTGCTGGCTTCCTGTCCCAGTTCTTCCTTCAGCGCTTTGAGAAGGTCATGTCGGTCCACCTGAAACGGGTTTTCATCGGGCCAGATCTCCTGAATCAACTCGAGCCCGACATCATCGCCGTGCGACTGCACGGTCAGCAAGCGCCCACCCGGGCGGAGTGCGCGTGACAGCGGGCTGAGTACATACTTGGCCTTGAACTCGGCGCTCATTTGCGCACGCCAGGGTTGGGAGGCGAGGGCGAGATCATAGTCGGCACCCGATTGGCCGCGCCGCGGAATAACGGAGTCGAGCAGGAACTTGTGGTCTTTGCGAAAAATGGTCAGGACAGTGGGTCGTACATACAGTGGATTGCCCGTGGATGGACTGGCGGTTACCTGCCAGCCGTCGACCAAAAATTCGTCGATACTCCGGAGTTGCTGGCCGAATCCGTTCGAAGAGTCGCCATCGAGCTCCATGGTTTTCCAGTTCAGCGCCTGGGCCTTGTTGACGTCGCGTGGCATCAGCCAGGGCGCCTCTGCGTACGGCAAGTTCGTCAACACAATGACCGATGCTGGATGCTCTACCAGGCGATCCGGAAGCTTCTCCAGGCAAAGTCGAACGTCTTCAAGGCTGATTTCTTTGCCGACGACATAGAAGGGAAGCGTTGCAAAGCGCTGGTGCATCGCGCGCATGACGTGTGTGAGAACGGTGCCGTCCCCCATCCCGGCATCGAAAACCCGCAGCGCGGGCGGTTCTGGCCTGAGATGGCTTAGCTCTTTGGCGGCGCGCTCCGCAACCTTCCACTTTTCATTGCACGTGTTGACGAACGCCAGATACTTCTGTCGATTATCAAAAAAACGAACGGGCCGGTTCGAAGCCTTAGGAGCGTTGCCGCTGGATGGCATGAAGGTCTCTCGCGCAAGGTGATCTTCGGAATCAGCACTGTAGCGAAAATAAATCGCCTGCGCAGGAGATTCGAGCCTACTTCGCGCTTGCCAGTGCATTCAGACGGCCTGTCCCGCCGCCCAGCCAGAGGACCAGGCCCACTGAAAATTGAAGCCGCCGAGATGTCCGGTCACGTCCACAACCTCGCCGATAAAGTACAGGCCGGAGTGTGTGCGGCACTCCATCGTCCTGGAGGAGAGCGCATCGGTGTCCACGCCGCCGAGCGTCACTTCGGCCGTCCGATAGCCTTCGGTCGCGGCGGGTTTAATGCTCCACGCGTTCAAGTTATGGCCAATCGTCGACAAACGGGCATCACTGAAGTCTGCCAATGCCTGGTCGGCAGCTTCTTCCCAGAGCAGCGACTGCAACTCCAGTACCAGCGCCTTGGGCAGTCTTTCGACCAGCCAGCTTCTGAGTAGCGACCTGGCGTGAGTACGTTTGGCATCCAGCAGCAACGCGGCGGCGTCTTCGCCGGGGAGCAAATCGATACTGATCTCATCACCGGGTTGCCAGTAGCTTGATATCTGCAGGATGGCCGGGCCGCTGAGGCCGCGGTGCGTAAAGAGAATGTCCTCCGTAAAAGTCGTGTTGGCTGCCGAAACGGTCGCTCGACAGCTAACGCCGGATAGTCGTGTTGACAGGTCGTGCAGGGCGCCGGTCAACGTGAATGGCACCAGGCCGGCACGGTGATCAAGCACGCGCAGGCCGAACTGCTGTGCCAGCCGGTAGCCAAAATCGGACGCGCCCATCTTTGGAATACTCAGTCCACCGCTGGCAATGACCAGGGACTCTGCTTTGAAGGCCCCCTGATTGCAGGTGACGCCATATCCGTCATCCTGCTGACAAACGATGTTGTCGACCTGCGTCAGTATTTCGACACCGGCCGTCTGGCACTCGCTCGCCAGCATCGCAACGATATCTTTTGATGAGTTATCGCAGAACAGCTGTCCGAGCGCCTTCTCGTGATAAGCGATAGCGTGCTTTTCGACCAGCGCGATAAAGTCCCATTGCGTATAGCGACTCAGCGCTGACTTGCAGAAATGTGGGTTCGAACTGAGGAAGTACGACGGATCCGTATGCAGATTCGTAAAATTGCATCGTCCGCCACCCGACATGAGTATCTTCTTGCCGATCCTGTTGGAACCCTCGAGCACAACAACCGATCGGCCGCGGTTAGCAGCCGTAATGGCGCACATGAGGCCCGCGGCTCCGCCACCAATAATGATTACGTCTGTCGAGGTCATGCCGCGAGAATAGCAGTGTCAGTGCAGCCGGTACGAATGTCATCGCCAGGCGTTTCTTCTTAAATGCCGCCAATTGTTGTTTTGAATCGAATCCATGGTGCCGGCCAGAATCAGGCATGTCCGATGCCCGAGCACAAAACCTGTATCGTCGCGAAGCGCTGGCGTCGCTCTCGGATCGTGAGTGGGGGCGCCCCATGGGCCAGTGCCCGCGCGTCTGGCTTCACCTTGCAGCGATGGTTCTCGCTTTGATCATCGTGTTTGGCGTGTTTGCGGGCAATCTCGACTATGCGCGCAAGCAGCGCGTCCACGGATGGCTGGTCGCCGACAGCGGTGTTGTTAGAATTGAGGCGACTACCCACGCCAGAGTTGCCGCGTTGACAGCCCGCCCGGGTGTCGAAGTAACGGCCGGCACGCCGCTAATGACGCTGGGCAATGAATCGGTGTCAGCCTCTGGTGCGGACTACAGCAAGGCGTCATTGCGACGCGCCAATCAGGAGATAGCGGAGCTCAACAAGCAATCGTCCCTGATGGCTGAGCACAGCGCCGTGAGAGTGGCCAGCCAGAATGAGCGCTCACGGCAGAATGAAAGGAAGCTGGCCGCCATTGCAGCGGGCATCGAGCGGCAACGAGACGTGCTGCTTCTCGGTCAGCAGAAACTTCGCGCGCTGGAAGACCTCGCGGCTTCTGGCACCGTCGCGACCTGGGACGTTCTCAAGCAGGTTGAGTCAAACCTGGCACAGTCCAGTGAGGCGCATCGCCTGGAGCTAGTGCAGGAAGACCTCAGAAGTGGGCGGATCGCCTTGCTTGAGCAATTGCGTGCAGAGCCGATCATGCTGGCGCAGCAGCAGTCCGAGATCGAGGCGCGAAAACTAAGGCTCGGACAACAAATCGCCGATATCAAAAATCAGATGAATACCCTGATTACCGCCCCTGTGGATGGAACGATCTCGACGGTCGATGTTGCCCTGGGTGCCTCAAATGAACCGGGCCAGCTTCTGGCGACCCTGTTGCCGCGCGATTCCAGGTTGCTTGCAGAGTTATATATTCCATCGCGTGCAGCCGGCTTTATTCACGCAGGCCAGCGCGTCAAAATCGCCTTTGATGCTTTTCCGAGAGAGCGCTTTGGCGCGTTCGACGGTACGGTTCAAAACGTCGCCGCAACCGCTCTGCAGCCAATGGATATACCGACGTCAATTCCTGTTCGGGAGGCCAGTTATAAAGTCAGCGTGGCAATCCCGGAAAAGTTGCTCTCCATCGATGCAGAAACGCTGCATCTGCGCCCGGGTTTGCAGCTGACCGCCGAGTTGATACTGGAACGTCGCACGCTGGTCGAGTGGCTGCTCGAGCCGTTGCTGGCAGTGCGCGCAAACCTTGGTTAGAGGCCGCGGATTACCGCTATTTCGTCAGTCTTCGGTTTCCGAATGCGGTCTCGCTTGCACCGCGATGATCGCCGCATCGCTGGGCCAGGCGGTTGACCTTGGCAGCCTGCGTCATCGCTTTGGCTCATCTCGCAATGGCGCAACGCTGCAGAGGATCGCCGACAATTTTTCGCAGCTCGGCCTTTCGACACGCGCTGTCCGTTGCGACGCCAATGAGCTCGGTGCCTTGCGCTTGCCGTGTGTCCTGCACTGGCGATTCGATCACTTCGTTGTCTTGAAGTCGGTCAGCAGAAGACGCCTGGTCATCCACGATCCTGCCCGTGGTGTCGTCAGGGAGTCCCGGCGCAGCGCTGGGCGATGCTTTACAGGCATCGCACTGGAAGTGCGTGCGCCGGTGAGACCCGCACGAGAGAGCCCATTGCCGCGGCTGCGACTGTGGCATCTTGTTTCGCTGCGAAAAAGCGAACGTCGCGCCGCGACAGCGGCAATGTTACTGGCCTTTGCGTCGGAGAGTTTATTGCTCACCACGCCATTCTACTTACAGTGGGTGCTGGACCAGGTTGTGCTGCAGGGTGACCGCCCGCTATTGAGTCTGTTGGCGGCCGCGTTTTCCTTGCTGCTGCTGTTTCAGGTCATGGCGACCGTTTTGCGTCAGCTAACCTTCAACTACGTCGGGCATATCGTCGTTTTTGATGCCTCCTCGCACATCGTCCGTCGCCTTCTGTCGCTGCCGCTGCGCTATTTTCGCGACCGGGACCTCGGCGATATTCAACATCGCGTGCAATCAATACGTCAGATACAGAACTTCCTGGTGCAGTCACTGCCGGCACTCGTCGTCGACAGCGTATTCGTGGTTTTAATTGTTCTCCTGATGTTGTCGTTTCAGGCGGGCCTGACCGGCCTGATACTGGCGGCGACGGCCGTGTGGTGCTGCTGGCGAATGGCCATCCTGCCGATCAACCTGCGGCTCGGTGACGAGATCGCCGTCAAGGAGGCGACCCTGCAGACGCGTTTTTTGGAGACCCTGCGTGCTATCGCCCCGATAAAACTGAGCAATGGAGAGCGTGTCCGCGAAGAGAGCTGGTGCAATGCGTTTGCTGCAGCCAGCAATGCCCGGATTCGGCTGAGTAATTTGCAGGTCGCAGACGTCGCGGTCCAAACCGTCCTGTTCCAGGGTTTGCGAATTGCGCTGATCTTTCTGTTGGCAAGACAGGCGCTTGTCGGAGAAACCAGTATCGGCGAATTGTCCGCATTCGTCGCCTACGCCGGACTATTTCTTATGCGCGGTGGTGCAATATTCGATCGCTTGCTTGAGTACAAATTGCTCAATGTTCCGCTGGCCCGAATCGAAGACATCGCTCTTTGTGATCAGGAAGTTGCTGGTGACAGGGTTCTATCAGGGTCGGTACACGCGATCGAACTCAAGCATGTTTCGTTTTGTTATGCCGACGATACCCCACGTATTATCAACAACTGCTCGGCACGATTCAGGTGTGGCGAAATGACGGCGATTGCCGGTGTGTCCGGTACCGGGAAGAGTTCATTGCTTGCGCTGCTCGCCGGTGTCATTACCGCAAGCGAGGGAGAGGTGGCCATTAATGATCGCAACGTGCAAAGCTGGAGCACGACATCATTGCGGGCAGCGCTAGGCACTGTTTTTCAGGGAGACTGTCTTGTTAAAGGCTCGCTTGCTGAGAACATTGCGCTATCCGATCCCCGGCCCGATTTTGACCGAGTGCGATCGGCCGCAGCGGCGGCCTGTGTTCTCGCAGAGCTCGAGGCACTGCCGATGGGGCTGTTGACCCGGGTAGGCGACCTCGCAAGCGCCTTGTCGCGTGGGCAGGTGCAGCGAATACTGCTGGCACGCGCCTACTACCGCCGCGCTTCGTTGTTGTTGCTTGATGAGGTCACCAGTGGACTGGACACTGAACTTGAGAAACGTGTCGTGCAGCGGCTGCAAGCATCGTCGGCGACTCGAATCGTTGTAACGCACAGCGATAGCCTGCTGCAGGCAGCGGACTCGGTGCTGTGGCTGCATCAGGGAAGACTGCTACCGTCCCGTCCTGATTTAAATGTATGAGCGCTCGCAAGCGCGCCGGCCTGTTAGTTGCGATAGGCCGGCGGTTTTCCAGTATCCGACTTTAGATAGCGATCACGCAGTAAAGTCTGGCGACTTTCCATCGGGATAGAGACGCCATTGATGAACACCTGATCGGCATAATTCGTTAGTTCGAACGGGTCTGCGGGCCAAATGACGATATCTGCTGCCTTGCCCGCTTCGATACTGCCAACCTGATCAGCGACGCCGTAAATCTCAGCCGGTGTGAGTGTGATTGCACGCAGTGCATCATCCCAGTCCAAGCCATCGGCGACCGCGTTGCCAGCAGATTGAGTGATGTTGCGTGCATTATTGGATTCACTCTGCCCATCCGTAATCGCAAAGCGCACACCCGCCGAGTGCAGAATATTGGCCGCACCGCGTCGTGCGTTAAGCCGATCGAAACTGCCCGGCAGATTGTTCGTGACGGTCATGATGACCGACAGGCCGGCATTGGCAATTTCGTCGGCCAGCATCCAGGCTTCTGCACCGCCCGAGATAATCGCCTCCAGGCCAAACGATTCTGTCAACTCGATCAAGACTTCAATGTCACTGGCACGATGTACGTTGACGAGCAGCGGTATGTCGCCTGCCAATACGCCTTGCAACGCTTCGAGGTCTGCCACGCTATGCTGGTAGTCACGACGCATACCGCGCTCAAAGTCGCCCTTGTGGTCACGATAGTCGGCGGCTTCCTGCAATGCGTTCTTCAATATCAGCCATGCGCCCGTGCGACTGCCCTTCGCGTAGTAACTGCCGGACTCACCCAGCGTCACGACCATTGCAGCAGAGCGCTTATCGATGCCGTTGCGATCGCCAAGATTCACGATCGCTGCGAGGCCCGAGATGACGTGCCCGATGTCGGAATCACTATAGCCTGGCGCCGGGACGATGGCGGCGCGAGTGATGCCGTCAATGCGCTGCACCCGCCCCATTGTCGAACGTGAGTTATAGGCATCGGCAACATCGAATCCTGCCGTGAACTGGTCACCCAGCTGAGATGAGTCGACCGGACCCGCAGAGCTACTGACGTCGGCGAGCCCAATGCGGCCGGTCGGGCTGAACAGGCCCGGCGTTATGACCTTGCCCTTGGCATCGATCACAGTCGCGCCATCGGGAACGCCAATTCCCTTGCCCACAGCCGTGATAAGTCCCCCCTCAATAATGATGGTGGCACCTTCAATCGTGCCCTTCGGCCCCACCGTGTGAACTTTGCCACCAACGATGGCGGTGGTTTCAGCGTGAACAGAAAACGCCAGGCAGAGGGCGAGTACGACGGCACTCAGGTGTGTCATAAGGCGAGTCATTGTATTCCTCCCGTTGCTGTTCCGAGCGAGAAGTCGGCGACCGGATTCACGGCCGCGTTGCCGCGCTCGTAGGCCAGCGCGCCATCGATGTAGACCTGCTCAACCTTTGTGTAGACGCTGAACGGGTTACCGTTCCAGAGCACCACATCGGCCATCATGCCTTCCGCAAGAACGCCGGTTTCTGTCTCGATACCCAATGATTTCGCCGCGTTGGACGTGATCCACTGAATGGCGTGTTCGGGTGAAATGTCGATACCGACCCTGGCTGCTGCGCCCATAACTTTGGCCGTCTCCTGATTGAGACGCTGGATACCCAGCTCGTCGTCGGAGTGAATGATGGCGCAGGCCCCGGCCTTGTCCACCAGTGCTGCGTTCTCACGAATACCGTCATAGGCCTCCATCTTGAAGCCCCACCAGTCAGCCCACATCGCTGAGCAGGTGCCTGCTTCCGCCAGCAGATCACCGATTTTGTAAGCCTCAACGGCGTGATGAAAAGTACCAACCTTGTAGCCAAACTCCTTGGCAATCTCCAGCATCACGGCCATTTCATCGCCGCGATAGCAGTGGTTGTGAACCAGGATTTCACCGTCGAGGACGCCGACCAGTGTTTCGAGTCGCAAATCGCGGACGGGCGCCTCTGCTGTGCCGTCTTCCGCGCCCGCCATCTTGTCGCGATAGTCGGCCGCCTCGATCCATGCGGTCCGATAGCCGGCAACGTTACCCATGCGTGTGCTGGGCGCCTGACCGCGACCACCGTAGACACGTTTTGGATTCTCGCCACAGGCCATCTTCAGGCCATAGGGTGCACCCGGGAATTTCATTTCCATTACGCTGCGACCGTAAACATTCTTGAGGGTGACGCTGCGGCCACCGACGAGATTCGCGGAGCCCGGCAGAATCTGCAGGGATGTCACCCCGCCGGCCAGGGCTGTTGCAAACCCGGGATCGTGCGGCCAGACGCTGTGTTCGGCCCAGACTTCGGCAGTCACGGGTGCGGTTGACTCATTGCCATCAGAGTGCGAAGCCGTGCCCGGCGAAGGATAAACGCCGAGATGTGAATGCACGTCGATGATGCCCGGTGTTATCCACTTGCCGCTGGCGTCAATTTCCGTGGCGTCGGGGTGGCTGAGATTCTGGCCGACCGCAACGATTCTGCCGTTGGCGAAAACAACGTCAGCATTGTCGATTCGTTCACCATCACCGGTTAACACCGTTGCGTTGGTGAGCAGCGTTGTTTCGCCTGCAAGTGGCTGATACTGACTCGCATACGGACCTTCTGCGGCAATTTCGTCATTTTTGTCGCAGGCAACCAGTAAAAGTGAGAGCGCCGCCGTAGCAGCGATGATCTTATTCACTAAACTTCCCCCAATCAGAGCTTCATTATGTTTATGCTGACTATATTACAGCAGGCGCAGCAAGGGGACGTAAGATGGCGTTTAGAAAAATTGTGCTCGTATTGATCGCTCTGGTCGTGACCAGTCAGTTGCCGGCGTGCCAGGCGCCCAATGAAGAGTCCGAGCCGGAGTCGGCGCTAAAGACCATGACGCGCCACGTTATCGAGCATGACGGCTTGCAGCGAGAGTACTTCGTGTTTCTGCCGTCTGGCTATGATGCCGCGGAAAAAAGCCCTGTCTCGCTATTTCTGCACGGCTATGGTGGCACGGCGACCGGCACCGAGGCCGAGGTGACACAGGGTCTGAATTTCTACGCTGAAAAATTCGGCTACGTCATGGTATACCCGCAGAGCACCTGGTTTATGGCGGGTGAGTCAGAGGAGAGCCAGTGGGAAGCGTCTTCATGGAATCACATCTCCGACGGTTTTGACCGCGGCCCTGAGGGCCCGATCTGCCTGCCAGACGCAGCACCGTATGCGTGTCCACCGGAATGCGGCGACTGTGGCGACTGTGGCTGGGCATCCTGCAATGACGACGTTGGATTCCTGAAGAAACTGGTTGCAAAGATCGATACCGATTTCAATATCGACGACAAGAGCGTATTTGTTACCGGGTTCAGCAATGGATCCATGATGGCAAATCGCATTGCCTGCGAAGCATCGGAGCTGTTCGCCGCGGTGGCGCTGGTTGGCGGTCGAGTCGAGCCGGGTTTTGAATGCACGCCGACCAAGGCTCTGCCGTTGCTGCAGATCAACGGTGGCAAGGATGGATCGGTCCCACCTTCCGGGCAACCGAGTCAGGACGGTTATCTGTTCGCGAAGACGACGGCGATCACCGAGCATTGGGTGACTGAATACGGTTGTTCCGTCGACAATCAACCGTGGACGACGGCGATTCTTGAAAATGAAAACGTGCAATGCACCATCGCGTGTGGCGAGACAGAACATCCGTCCATTGATTGTCTCTGGCCGGAGGGCAACCATCGCTGGCCCGGTACAGCGGGCTTTCGCGGCAGCAACGGCTACTGCGTAAGCGAGCTGCAGTCAGTAAGCATGCCGCAACAGCCACTGTGTATAGACCCCGATCCGAACGCCGAGATTTGGGGCTCCCAACTCGTATTCGAGTTCTTCGAGACGTATCAAGGCCAATAGCATGGGTTTTTTCCTGGGGCTACTTGGCGCTATTTTCGGCGCCTGGATGATGGACGAGGCGAGGGGCCTGTTTGGCGCGGTTGCCGGTTTCACTATTGGCTACATGCTGCATCGTCTAATGGCGGCGCAGGACTCGGTGCGTAAACTGCTTGAGCGTGTTGATTTGCTGGAGCAGCGCAACGCCGCAACGGCGCGATTCGAGCCGACGACTCGCGACGAGTCTGTGTCAGAGGTGCCCGAAGCGGTCGTCGTGGCAAGGTCACGCTCGGCGGCAAAAACAGCAGAGACACCTGCCCGGGTTTCAGTCTACGAGCCGTCGCCGCCAATCGAGCCGACTGCGCCGCCAGAGCCGACAGCATTGCCAGAGCCAAACGTTGTGCCGGCCGCTGCAGCGAAGGACAGAGCGACGATGAGCGATCCGCGCCCGAGCATGGGGGCGCACACGATCGAGGTGGCCAAACGCTGGCTGACGACGGGCAACGTCCCGGTAAAAGTGGGCGTCATCATTTCCTTCTTCGGCGTTTCTTTCCTGCTGAAATACGCCGTCGAAAATCAAGTGTTGTCGATTCCTATCAGCCTTCGCTATCTCGGCGTCGCGGTTTTCGCGGTCGTATTGCTGGTACTTGGATGGCGCAAGCGTAACGACAATCGAACCTTCGCGCTCAGTATTCAGGGTGGCGGAATTGGTGTTCTATACCTGACCGTTTTCGCGGCCTTTCGACTGCATGGTCTGCTGTCACCAACGCTCGCCTTTGGCTTGCTGATAATCATCACCGCCGCATCCGGCTATCTCGCAATTCGACAGGAGTCGCGGGCGTTCGCGATTCTGGGAACGACCGGCGGCTTTCTTGCGCCGCTGCTGGTCTCGGCAGGTGGCGGCAATCATGTCGGCCTGTTTACGTACTATCTGATACTCAACTGCGCCGTGTTAGGCGTCGCCTGGTACCGCGCCTGGCGTGAGCTCAATATCATCGGCTTTGTCTTCACCTTCGGTGTCGGCACGATTTGGGGCTATCAATACTACGTACCTGAGTTATTCGCAACGACAGAGCCATTCCTGGTCCTGTATTTCCTGTTCTATACGGCGATCGCTGTGCTCTTCGCTTTCCGCCAGCGGCCGCAGCTGCGCGGCTATGTTGACGGCACGCTTTTGTTCGGCTCGCCGACGATTGCCTTTGCGCTGCAAACCCAATTGCTGGGTCACACGGAATACGGCCTCGCGATTAGCGCCGCCATCGTTTCGGCTTTCTACGCAGGGCTTGCTGTCTGGTTGCGACGTACGCAGCAGCAGAATTTTGCGCTCCTGGCGCAGGCCTTCACCGCCTTGTCGGTCGCTTTCGGTACGATTGCCATTCCGCTGGCACTGGATGATCGCTGGACTGCCATCGCCTGGGCCCTCGAAGGTTCGGCACTCGTCTGGATCGGTGTCAGGCAGTCGACAACACTGGCCAAACTTACCGGTACGGCGCTCGCCTTTGCGGCGGGTGTGGAGTTTATCAACTACGGTTGGGTCGACGACCTCGGTATCCCCGTCTTCAATGGGAACTTTATCGGCGGTGTTTTGATTGCACTCGCTTCGATCTATTCTTCCTGGACGCTGCTAGCGGATGAGCGCGGACGTGACTGGCAGAAACTCGCCTCCGTGGGTCTGTTGATTTGGGGACTTGGCTGGTGGTTCGGCATTGGCGCGGGCGAAATTTCAGATCGCGCCAGCTACAGCAATGAGCTCGGCATCGGTCTCGCGTATTTCGGCGCGAGTTTCCTCGCGTTGCTATACGCCGCGAACCGTCTGCAATGGTTGACCCTTTGGCAAATCACATTGGGCATATTGCCCTTTATCGGTGGCGGCAGCCTCATCGCCTATGGCTGGACTTACGGTCTTGGGCTTCCGATTCTGAACGGCAACTTCCTTGGCGGCGCAATGTTTGCCTGGATGAGTTTGTACGCGGCGCGCATGCTGCGGACTGATGCACGCGCGGACGAATCGCTCAAGTTCGTGTCGCTCGCCCTGTTGTTCTGGGGTTTGTGTTTCTGGTTTGCTGCGGGCACAGCGGAGATCATGGATCGCGCGCCGTCGCGGCTGCAGCTGCACTTCCTGCTATTGTTCGGTACGCTCAGCTTCGCCGCGATTGCGTTCGCGGGTAAGCGCTTCGACTGGGTCGCGTATCGCAGAATATCGCTACTGATGCTGCCGGCATTATTCGTCGGTGCCACCTTCTATCTGTTCAATTATGAGCACTTCCTACGTGGACTTGGCATCCTGGGTTGGCCACTGGCGGCAGCCACGCACGTCTGGATTCTTCGTTGTTATGGGCGTGACCAAAGTCGCGTGCTCAGTCTTGTGCATGGCTTGGGCGCGATATTCTTTATCGGCCTTGTTGCCCTCGAGGTCTACTGGCAGGTTGATCGTGTCACGTCGAACGGCGTCTGGTCAGCATCCATCAGTTTGTTGGCACTGGCGGCCGGCGCCTATGGCTTGCTGCTTGAGCGCAAGAATCACATTTGGCCGTTCAGTGAGCAGCAAAATGCGTATCTTGTGTCGGGCCTGTTGTTGGTGGTCTTCTATACCGCGCTCATCCTGCTGGCCGTCACCGACAATCCCGGTGACCCGTCGCCGCTACCGTATATCCCGGTTCTGAATCCGTTTGATATTATTTCCATCGTCTGCATTGCGCTGCTGTGGCTTGGCGTGAAACAGGAGGCAGCCGTCGAGCGGTTTAAGCTCGCCGAAATGTCGCATCTGCCCAAGCTCGTTACCGCGGCTATGGCGCTGCTGTTGTCGACGATTTCGATCGTGCGTATCGTGCATCACGTTACCGGTGTCGCCTGGAACTCGGGCGCCTTGTTTGCCTCGGACGGCGTACAAAGCGCCTTGACGATTTTTTGGGCGATCCTTGGCCTGAGTGGCATGGTGTTTGGCGCCAAAAAGGGTTCACGTGGCGTGTGGATGGCAGGCGCGACTTTGATGACAGTCGTCGTCCTGAAACTGTTCGTGATTGATCTTGGTAATTCCGGCACGGTCGAGCGTATCGTCTCGTTCCTCGGTGTCGGTGTGATGCTGCTGGTCGTTGGTTACTTCTCGCCGGTACCGCCGAAGCGCTCACGGACGAGTAGCTGATGTGGCAAGCGACACCGCCGTAAACATCGCTCGTTACACGGAGTCTGATTGATTGGAAATGACGTCGCTCGATAGCCTGCGTATCGCGCTTGATCCACTGGGTCAGGCCGGCGTCGCTGCGGCGCTCATGCTCGTCATGTTTGGCGTTGCGCTTGGGCTCAAGGTGCGGGATTTTCGACGCTTGCTGGATCAGCCTGGCCTCTACCTCGGCGGCGTTGTGGCACAGGTGTTGCTACTGCCCATCGTAACGTTCGGGCTCATTCACTTGATGACGCCACCGCCGTCCATTGCACTCGGCATGATAGTGGTTGCCTGTTGCCCGGGCGGATCTGTCTCAAACCTGCTGACCTATCTGTCCAATGGAGAAGTCGCTGTCTCGGTTGCACTGACCGCAACCTCGAGTCTGTTGGCGGCGTTGCTGACGCCGACTCTCACGCTCTTCTGGGCGCAAGCCTACGAACCGACGGCTGTGCTGTTGCAGTCGCTCAATGTCAGTCCGCTATTGTTTATCGGTCAAACGACTTTGCTGCTGGCAATTCCTTTAGTGGCCGGAATGACCGTTGCCGCCAAAGCGCCGGAATTTGCCGAGCGGATTCGCAAGCGAACCTCGGCGATGGGTGCTTTCGTTCTCGCGGCTACGATCGTTTACGGCGTCGTCTACTTCGCGCCAGCCCTGTGGCCAGCGATTGGTCTGCTCGCCGGAGTCACCATTGTTCACAATAGCGCGGCATTTGCGACGGGCGCGGTCACAGGCTGGGTCTTGTCCAGGTCCTCCGCGGTGCGTCGTGCGTTAACGTTTGAGGTCGGCATACAAAATTCAGGCCTCGCGCTCATTATTCTTTTATCTCAGCTTAAAGTCGTCGGCGGTGCCGTGGCCGTTGCCGCGGTCTGGGGTTTATGGCACATCATTGCTGGCAGCGTCCTCGCCATCCTGTACAACGTCATCGATGGGAGAAGGAGTGCCGAAGAAACCAGTTTATCCGGGTCCTGAGTGTGCCGCGGGATGTTCGTGCTTGATGCCAAATAGTACGATGTGAATCAACGATCCCGAAACGAAGGCTTGCAACAGGGCGAGGCTGCGGGCGTCGGCCATCTGCAGGATATCCGCGCCGAGCCAGTAGCCAGCGGCGGTCGCTGCGACGACGGTGGCGAAAGCGATGAAGGTTGCGATATTGCCGAATTGCGGTTGTATTGCCCACCA
>Ga0316189_10002331_pt1 | contig 18741 bp, 13 predicted proteins | sample LowCovwburrow_MG_FD_204930 | JGI IMG/M metagenome (GOLD analysis project Ga0316189, IMG submission 204930) | Coastal sediment microbial communities from Maine, United States - Lowes Cove worm burrow | ecosystem: Environmental > Aquatic > Marine > Coastal > Sediment | place: USA: Maine...
GGTTCGGGTAACGGAACGATTTGGTGTCGCCGTCGGGAATGGTGGGTTGAAGCAGCTTGTCTTCCACCGAACGAAGCGTTTTTTCCAATTCATCGGCTGCTGCAGAGAGGGCCTCATCCTTGCCGTTGGCGAGAACTTCTTTCAGGTCGATGAGCTGCTTCCTCAGCCATTCGATCTCACTAATCATATCTGAGACCTGGTTCAGATCCTTTCGGATCTCCAACTGCAGGGCGACCTGTTGCTGGATATGCTCCAGGGTTCCCGTGGATTTGGGGTCTTTCTTAATCACCAGATCGCGACGGTATTTCTTACCGCCCACTTCCAGAACCACCTTGTAGGTTCCGGGTGCGACCTTGAAGCCGCGAAAACCAGCCGTCGTACCCCAACTCACAATCGGGTACCAACCCTCACGCTCCCAAATTGTCCGGTAGCGCTTCTCCTCAACCAGCTTGGGATTGCCTGGAGGTTTGGTCCGTAACTTGCCCTCGCGGGCCGGCTCGTAATTCAGGTTCCACCTGACCCGATTAATGCCTTTTTTCCTGGCTCCTTTCAGGGTTTTAACCAGGTTCCCCTCGCTGTCGGATATGGTAATCCAAACTTTGCCCTTGGGAATATCCTTGAGGTAGTAGTTCAACAACGCAGCAGGACCGCCGCTGCGTCGTCCACCGGCCTGGGTCAGACGGTAGGTTGCCCTCGGCTCGAAGAAATGGGCATCCCTAGCAACCACTTTTTTGGTTAACTGTCGCAGTGGCGTGATGTCGTCCATGATCCAGAAGCCGCGACCATAGGTACCCACCACAAGGTCATCGAAATGTTCCTGGACCACCATGTGGTGGACCGGCGCATGGGGCAGGTTGTTCTGAAGTGGCAGCCAGTTCTGACCATCGTCGTAGGACAGGTAAATGGCATTTTCCGTACCCAGATACAGCATGCCTTCCCGTTTCGGATCCTCGTGGATCCAATGGGCATAGCTAAACACGCTCTTGGGAATTGTGCCGCTAATCGACTTCCAGCTCTTGCCGTAGTTGGTGGTTTTGTACACGAACGGGTCACGATTGTTCATCTGGTGGAAATCGACGGTGATATAACAAGTCCCCGCGTTATAGCGAGATGGCTCGATATTACTCATCGTGCCCCAGGCCGGCAGATCGGGAATATTGGCGGTCAGGTTGGTCCAGTTGCTGCCGCCATCGCGGGTAATCTGTAACAGGCCATCGTTGGTCCCAGCCCAGATCACGCCTTTCTCCAGCGGTGATTCCGACAGGGCAAACACCAAACAAGCGTACTCCACACCGATATTGTCCTTGGTCAGGCCCCCGGAGGGACCCATGCGACTCGCATCGTTGGTGCTCAGGTCCGGGCTGATAACCGTCCAGCTCTCGCCGCCGTCTGTGGTCTTGTGAACGAATTGGCTGCCCACATAAACCGTGTTCGCGTCGTGAGGTGAAATCTCGATCGGGAAGGTCCAATTGAAGCGGTACTTGATCTCGCCCGCAGAGGCCCCATAGGAAGATTCGGGCCAAACCTTAACAGTCCGTTTATGGCCGGTTCGGTAGTCCATCCGTTCGAAAGCCGCATTGTAACTGCCGCCCCACACAATATTGGAATCATTTGGGTCAGGCACGATAAAACCGCACTCGCCGCCTGCGGTCGCCTTCCATTGATCCGAACGGCCCACACCGACACGTGCCGTGCTCGGACCTTTGTAAGCCGGGCCGTCCTGCATGCCGCCATAGACATTGTAGGGAATATCGTTGTCCACGGCCACATGGTACATCTGGGCAATCGGCAGAACAATGCGCTGCCAGGATTTCCCACGGTTCAACGATATCTTGGCGCCGCCGTCATCGCTGAGCATCATGCGATCCGCATTCAGGGGATCCGCCCACATGTCGTGCGTATCGCCGCTCCAGCGCGTGCGTTCAGTGGTCTGGCCGCCGTCGTAACTGATGCTGTGGCTATTGGCCGCAAAATAGACCTCGTTCTCGTCTGCGGGCGAAACCAGAATTCGCGAAGCGTAATGGGGTCGCTCATTGAGCAGCCTGTCCGAGCTCACCATCTTCCAGTTTTCGCCGCTGTCATTGGAACGCCACAGAACGCCGCGATTTGGGTAACCCGTCTCCATGATTGCGTAAACCACATCCGGGTTACTGACCGAAATGGCCAGACCCACCTTGCCAATCGGCGGTTTCGGTAAACCCTTGCCCTCCAGCCGTTTCCAGGTCGTGCCGCCATCTCGCGACATATAAATACCGCCATTGGGGCCACCGCTCTCGCGACCATAGGTGCGAATCTCCAGGGGCCACATACCGGCAAACAGCACACGCGGATTGCCCGGGTCCATGGCAATCTCGAAACAGCCCGTATTCTCGTCGACAAACAATACCTGTTCCCAGCTCTTGCCGCCATCGCTGCTGCGATAGACTCCGCGTTCTTTTTGTGGACCATAACAATGTCCCAGCGCGGCCGCAAAAACCACGTTCGGGTCTCTGGGATCAACCACCACACGGCCGATCCGACCCGTTTTCTCCAGGCCCATATGCTGCCAGCTCTTGCCCGCATCGGTTGACTTGTAGATGCCATTGCCTACCGAGACATTGCTGCGAATGAAGGCCTCGCCCGTACCGGCCCAGACCTCGTTGGCATCTGAGGGAGCAATCGCCAGTGAACCGATGGACTGGACCTCATGGTCGTCAAATACCGATTCCCATCGGGTGCCGCCGTCCGTTGTTTTCCAAACACCGCCCGAGGCGGCTCCGATGTAACACACCAGGTTATCGCCTGGAACGCCCACCACTGCAGATGTGCGATTGCCCGGTGGCCCAATGTGACGGTACCGCAACCCGCTGTACACGTCAGGGTTTATTTCCTGGGCCAGACCTGAAAGGCCGACCGAAATGAGAAGCAATAATCCAAAAAAGGCACGACAGTCGCTAAACTGTTTCCGCATAGCAGTCATGAGTTCCTCCAAAAAATAAAGGACGCAAAGGTGGCAGGTTCCCCATACAAGTTAGAACCTTGTACCAAACGCAGAGTTCCTTATTATTTGCAGAAAATGGCCCGTGGGGAAAGAGTTCTCCTGCATCGACCCAAAATCAATGCTTGGTTTGCTCCGTTCGGGCGGATAATTACTGACGCGTGGACCCGAAAGCACTATGATAATGAAGCAAAGAGGAGGGGAATGACATGAACCGCTCGGAGCTGATCGTGGCCTTTCGAGAGGCAACCGGTCTAAGCAAGCGAGAGGCCGATTGGTTTGTTCGCCGTTTTTTCGAGATTTTGACCGAAGGCCTCAAGCGCGACGGCCGCATTGAGCTTCGTGGGTTTGGCGTCTTCCGCCTCTCCACCCGCAACCAGGCAGGCTTCCTCAATCCCAAGGATGGGCGCTACTACGGCGCGACCCAAATCAAGACGATCAAATTCTACCCATCGCAGCCGGGAAAAGAAGCACGCTGAGAGCGGTGCCAGCTATTAATAGCCGTATTCAATGCCAGCAGCTCACTTTCACCCGGATTGTCGAATTGAATACCGATCCGAAGTGTGTCATCGGTAACTGCGATATTGGCGATTTTGGCAGACTTAAAGGCAATCGGACATGACCTCAACTCAAAATGCGTGTCGTGGATATGGTCATCGGTGGCCAGGGAACAGGTATTGGGATCGGCTTCCGGCAACTGGATGCCAATGCCGTCGGGACTGAGATCCACCAGGAATCCGCTAAGGTGGTCACCCTTATAGGAAAACGCCACCGTTGTGGGACTACGTCCCTCGGGGGAAAGACGAATGGTTTTGCGACGGGCCAGGAAACATAAATCGCGGGGTAGGGTTGCCACCAAGGTGTTCTGCCCATGAACCAATCCGCTAAGTGTGGCTTGGTAGACGCCCTCACCGTCACGAAAGCTCACTTCCCAAGAAGCGGAGAGATCGATGGGGTTGGCGCGACGACCCCCAGGTGGTTGCAATACAAGCCGACATTCCCCCGCATCAATCTCAAAAATGGACAGAGTATAAACCTGCTTGTTAGGGCTCGCCAGGAAACAAGTTTGGAATTCATTTTTTGATAGCGAGGCAAGAGCCACGCTAGAAGCGACCTTTTTTGGGGTCATAGGTTCCATCCGTTCATCAAGATCTGCCAGAAGCCTACCATAAAAAAACGCTCAGAGGGGAAAATTCTAAGATTTTTCCATATGTGATAAATACGGTGCCCTAATCACCCTGGGATCAGAGGGGCTTATGGAAAAGTCGCGTAGGCTTAAAACCCATAGAAATTCTCTTCGGTCCTACTTCGAATGCTATAATGACCCCTGTTCTACAAAATACCTTCCGGAGATTTCACCATGTTAAATCAGCGTCTTTTTTCCTTTTTACTTTTGTCGCTCTTGATGTGTTCCTGCCTTCAGGCAACGGATTGGTATGTTTCCAGGAACACGGGCAAGGGCAAGAAAGCGACCAAAGAAGCTCCGGCCAAAGACCTGGGCAATATTATTTCGAAATTGCAGCCCGGAGATACGGTTCATATTGCCGAAGGCATCTACCTCGGTCGAGGGAAAAACGGTTCCAACACCCTCAATATTCCGGTGCGTATTATCGCTGGCTATGATGCGACATTCTCCAAGCGCGATCCCTGGGGTGCCCATCGAACCATCTTCTCCGGCGATAATTTGTCGCAAAACTATACTCCCGATCCCTCCCTGTTCATTGACCTGATGAAATACCAGGGACCCGCATCCCCCATCCTCGTGGATGGTCTGATCATTGACCAGGGAGGCCGCAACCGCTACCTCACCGAGCAAGAAAACAAACTTGTGCCCATGGCCAACCCAAAGACAGGTCAGAATCCCAGTCCAAGTCTTGGCGGTCTGGTGATTCGGGTGTCCAAGAGCGGTAAATTCGATGACGGACCCCGCTGGAATATCCAGGTGCGCAACAATATTGTCATGAACACCTACCAAAACCAGGCCGCTCTCTCAGTTTCCGGTTACAAAGGCGCGACAATCACCATCGAAAACAACCTGGTGATCCAGCACGGAGGAACCGGCATCTTCTGTGGAAGCAAGTACCATGGCAATGATCAATTCCCCGAATTCAAGGTACACAATAACACGGTCTTGTTCTCTTGGGACAGTGGCATGTCTCAAGGCTTCAATCTGAAAATGGACAGCCCGACTCAGCTGGAGTTACGTCACAATGTTTTGGGATTCGCCGATATTGTGGCCCTCAACAACGCCTCGAGGAGCAAGAATCTGCTCCTGGTGGGCAACTTGATCACCGGCGCGCGCCAAGCCGATTATTTGGAATTTAATACCAAAATGGATGTGGAAAATATGGTCGATGAGGCGGAATTACTCCACGACGACTCGGATGAGAATGTCACCGATGGCATTAAAATTCCGGTCAGCAGGGCATTTGCTGAGTTATATGGCTCACGGGTCATTGTGGATCGGGAAAAGGCCGAAGCCAACGTGTCTGCCTCCAACAGCGGTGCCAATGCCCTGCGCGGCATGTTGGGCCTGCCTTTACAGGCTGGTTCTGTCAAATGGCCAACAACACCCGTATTCCTCAATCGCATTTCCGTTGATGATGCAATTGCTGCTGGTTCCAAAAAATACAACGGCGAATACGGTTGCCATAAACCAAAATAGACACCAATAAATCTGATCCTTCTAACCTCTTACGCCTTTTTGAACGTATAAAAGCTTGTCTGCGACAGGTGCTGCCCACGATAACTGCACCCAGACCCGTGCCAGGTCCGACTTTCTAGGCTGCCGCTGGTACCGATTTCCAATCGTCTTAGGAGTAAACAACCCATGAACCCTATCAAGGTCCTTTTCTGCCTGACATTCCTGGCAGTTCCCCTTTTTGCTGCTGAACAAACTCTCTTGCTCAGACAACCCTCTATTTCCGAGCATCATCTGGCCTTCGCCTATGCCGGTGATATTTGGATCTGTGACCGTTCGGGCAAGAATCCTCGCCGGTTAACCACCCACATTGCCACGGAGGGTGGTCCCAAGCTTTCTCCTGATGGACGCTGGGTTGCCTTTACTGCCAACTACGACAACAATGTTGATGTGTATTTGATTAGCGTCGACGGCGGGCAGCCCAAGAGGATTACCTGGCATTCCGCTGGGGATACCGCCAACGGCTGGACGCCCGATGGGAAAAAGATTGTTTTTACTTCTCGTCGCGAAATGGGTACAGGGCGCAGCAGTCAGGTCTATACTGTTTCCTCCAATGGCGGTTATCCCGACAAGATGATGGAGGCTATTGTCGCTGAAGGCGCCTGGTCGCCCAATGGCAAACGCTTTGCCTATCGGCCTCATCGCGCTAGTTTTGCCGGTCGTTCCGGCTGGCGTCAGTACCGGGGTGGCACGGCCACTCCTATTTGGATCATCAACCCCAAATCACAGAAAGTAGAAAAGGTACCCAATGACGGGGTCAACGACATGAACCCCATGTGGTTGGGCAAGAAACTCTACCTTATCTCAGACCGCAACGACGGTGCCTGCAATCTCTTCGCTTACGACAAGGGTCAGCTGACCCAATTGACCAAAGAGACCGTTTGGGATGTTCGCAATGCCGACGCCCACGGCGACACCATCGTCTATGAAGTGGGTGGTCACCTCAAGTCACTCAACGTTGCCAGCGGTGAGATCGAGGAAATTGTTGTCTCTATTAAACCCGATCTGCCGCAGTTGCGCCCGAGTTGGAAAAATGCCGTACCCAATATACAAGCCGGTGTCTTGTCACCTACGGGCAAACGCGCTCTGATCACTGCCCGTGGCGATGTATTTACGGTGCCCATTAAAAACGGCACGACCCGCAATCTTACCCATAGCGATGGTGTCCGCGAGATGGGCGCCCTGTGGTCGCCCAAGGGCGACAAGATCGCTTATATCACCGACAAAGGCTCCGTTCATCGCCTCGCCATCGTCAACCAGAACGGCGGGGACCCGACAATCTACGAGCTCGGTGATATCGCCTATTATACCCTCTTGAACTGGGGGGGTGACGGTAAAAGGATCATCTACCAGGACAACCACCTCAACCTGTACGCCATTTTGGCGGACAGTGGTGAACGCACCCTGATCGCTAAGGATCAACGCCGCGGCGCACTAAATGTGGCTATGTCGAAGGACGGTCGTTGGCTGGCCTATACCACCATTGGTGCCAACCATTTCAGCAAGATCATGGTGCATGACTTCGAGAACGGCAAGAACACCGCTATTACAGACGGATTGAGCGCTGCCGATTGGCCGGCCTTCAGCCCGGACGGCGCTTATTTGTACTTTACCGCTTCCACCAATTCCGGACCCACCTCTGTCTTCCTGGATATGTCTACCCAGGAACGACCCATCCGCATGGGAATTTATGCCGTTGTGCTGCAAGCCGATGGCAAATCACCCTTGCTTCCAAAATCGGACGAAGAAGAAGTCAAAAAAGACAAAGTCGAGGATGCGGACGAAGCTGAAGGCAAAGATAAGGACACATCCAAGGACAAGGACAAGAAAGAAGAAAAGAAGGGCGGCATCGACCTGGACGGGATTAAGACGCGCATCGTTGCCCTGCCTATCGCCGAACGCAACTACGACAGCCTCGCCGTAGGCCATGACGGCGCCCTGTATTATATGGAGCGCAGGCAGCCCGGCGGCACCAGAGAACCGCCCGGCGGTCAGCGCGGCGCTGGCAATAACCTCTACCGTTTTGATTTCAAGGATAAAAAAGCGGTAAAGGTCAAGGCCACAATCGGATTCAGCCTGAGTGCAGATGGCAAGAGCATTTTACTGCGTGGTCGCGGCGGCGCAACCGTGGCCAAAGTCGGCAAGAAGTTGGATGCGAAAGCTTTAGACATGGCCGATGTAAAGATCTACGTGAATCCTGTACGGGAATGGGCGCAAATCTTTGATGAGACCTGGCGCATGGAGCGCGATTATTTCTACGACAGCGCCATGCATAATCTGGACTGGCAGGGCGTCTACGATCGCTACAAGCCACTGCTGGCCCACGTGGGCCGCCGCGAAGATCTGAACTGGCTCATGGTGCAGATGATCGCCGAGATGCAGGTCGGCCACAACTCCGTTGGCGGCGGTGATGTCCACCGGGAAACCCCGGTCAACGTGGGCCTGCTGGGTGCAGATCTGCGCGTTGAAAAGGGTTTTTACCGCGTGACGAAGATCTATACGGGTGAGAAATGGAATCCTTTCCTGAAGGCGCCCCTGGCAGCAGTCGGAATTGGTGTTTCGGAGGGCAATTACATTGTCTCTATCAACGGTCAGCCGCTCTCTGGCAACGATAACATCTATGCCTATCTCCAGGGCACGGTGGGCAAGCAGGTTACGCTGGGCATCAACACTGAAGCAAAAAGCGAGGGCGCCAAAGAGGTCGTGGTTGAGCCGATTGGTTTCGATTTCCCTCTGAGGAATTGGAACTGGATTGAAGAGAATCGCAAATACGTGGAAAAGAAAACCAACGGCAAGGTGGGTTATGTCTACCTACCCGATACCGCCGGTGGCGGCTTCACGTTCTTCAACCGCATGTTCTTCGCGCAGGTAGACAAGCAGGCCTTGATCATCGACGAGCGCCGCAACGGCGGCGGTCAGGCGGCCAACTACATTACCGACATATTGAGTCGCAAGTACCTTGGCAGCTGGAAAGATCGCGACGGTCTGGTCTTCGACACCCCGGGTGGTGCCATCTATGGACCTAAGGTCATGTTGATTGACCAGGATGCGGGTTCCGGAGGCGATTTTCTGCCCTACTCGTTCCGCTACATGGGACTGGGTACCTTGATCGGTACCACTACCTGGGGCGGACTGATTGGGATTCAGGCCAATCCGGGTTTGATCGACGGCGGTCGCGTTAGCGTTCCCTATTTCCGCTTCTACACGCCGGAAGGCGAGTGGCGTATTGAGAACGAGGGAGTCGCCCCAGACCTGGAAGTCGAGCTCGAGCCCGCAGACGTTAACAAGGGTATCGATACCCAGTTGGAGCGGGCCATCACCGAAGTGATGGCCCAATTAAAAGACTACAAACCGGTCAAGCTCAAGGAGGCACCGCCCATGCCATCCAAACCGGGCCAGTAATTTCCCCCTGAATCGTTGGCGGCCGGTATTATGCCGGCCGCCGTACTCGCTGAAAGTTATGGGAAAGGGGTAATATTCTGTTTGCTCTCGTTTTCTTCCTTTTGCTCGGGGCCTGGATCACCCCCGCCGGTGATCACTCTAAATTCCTGCTTTTTGCAAGTTTTCTCCGCATCGGGTTCGGTGATGGCCTGAGGCCATAAATTCTTGCAGTAATCCAAGCGTTCGCGAAAGTTTTTAAATTTTTCCCCAGATTCCTCGCTCGTTTTTATCACCATGGTAATCGCTTTCATCAGCATCACCACGCCATGACGATCAACAATGTACAGTTCGTTGCTAACCGGTTCGAAGGCGCCCCGCGTGATTCGGTACCAACGTCTGCCCGCATCCATGCCCTGTGCGGCCAGCGAGAGGTATTGCTCGGCATTCAGCTCAGTGATATGCTCCTCGCGAATGCGGTACCCAATTTTATAGATAAATTTCATGGCCTCAGCCAATTCGAATAAATCCAGCAAAAATACCCTCCGCCGCCCATCTTAGCCTGCTTTTTACTCTCGGTGCAATCAACCCGCGATGTAAATAGAATTGCGTCAACTCAGTACGCAAAAATAAACGCTGGACAAGGCCCTTGACCCGATTCGAATCATACCCAGCCGTACCTGTGCTGCCGAACCGTGCTACAATTCAAATCAATTTTTTTCCAGGAGGCGTTTTTGAATATCAAAGGTGTTATCGTCGCAGCGGGTTACGGCAGCAGGTTTCTTCCCATTACCAAAACGATTCCCAAAGAAATGCTGCCTTTGATCGACCGACCCGCCATTTCTTTTATCATCGATGAGATGATTGAAGCCGGTATCCACGACATTCTTATCATCACCTCCAGACGGAAAAAAGTGCTTGAAGACTTCTTCGATCGCGAGGTTGAACTGGAAGAGATCTACGCACGCGAGGGCAACCTCAAACGATTGGCTTTGATCAAACCCTCTCCCGCCAACATCTTCTTCGTTCGCCAACAGGAAATGAAGGGCACGGGCCATGCCCTGCTGTTATGTGAGCCCTTTACCGGCCTCGATCCTTTTGTGGTGGCTTATCCGGACGACATCGTGTTCTCTAAAACCTCGCTCAGCCGGCAACTCGTGGACGTACATAAGCAGACCGGTAAATCGGTTCTCGCCGTTAAGAACCTGCTGGGAGCGGATGTATCTCGTTATGGGGTGATCGATCCGCGCGGAACGGAGAACCCTTGTGGCGTCAGTCGACTGGTAGAAAAACCGGCGTTCGGCAATGAACCCAGCAAACTTGTCAGCTATGGACGCTACCTCTTCCAGCCCGAACTCTATGACCATCTTCGCACCGGTCTTGCCGACCATCAAACCGGCGAATTTTACCATGTGGATGCCATCAACCGCCTGGCCGCGCAAAACAAGGTAGTGGCCCTAGATTTCGAAGGTGAACGGCTTGACACCGGCGAACCCTTGGGTTATCTGGAAGCTATCTGCAGATATGCTCTGGACCGCGAGGATTTGAGCGAATCAGCACGCGCTCTCTTCCGCAAATTAGGCTCGGGATAAGCCCAGGCAAGTGCTTCCAACTTGCCTGGGACAGGGCCTTCTATGACGCGTCTTCGTCTCCACCCACATAGCTGATGACCATACGCTTGTAGTGGCCGTCACCCAGTGATTTCGACTCCATATTGCCGATCTCTTTCAGAGCAATATGAACAAGTCGCCGGTCGTAAGGGTTGAGGGGATCCAAGGTAACCTGGTCGCCCACCTTTGTCAACTTTGCGCTGGCCGCATGCGCCAGCTCGTTGATCTCGTTCTCCTTTTCCTTATGAAAATGGTCCGCGTCCATTTTTATTTGGGTTTTGCTATCGGGATAGCGGTGCTCCAGGTAGGTCTGTAAAAGAAAACCCAAACTGCGCAGGGCCTCCGTCTTGTTGGCCAGGAAATAACGCTGGTCCTTACCGTGCACATTGAAGTACAGACTGCCGTCCTTGCACTCCGTGTCAATCTCCACATCCATTTCCAGGGTAGCGATAAAGGATCGCAATCTGGCCTCAATATCTTCCCTTTCATCCCGGGTGGTTGCATTTGCATTTGTCATTCTTTTGCAAGCCTCCGATTCAGTAATTTTGTCTGGAACAAGGTAAATACGTTGCTGGTGATCATATAAATGATCAGGCCGGCTGGCATACCGATAAACATGAAGGAGAACATTATCGGCATCAGTTTCATCATCTTCTGCTGTGCCGGATCTCCAGTCGTCATGGGCATGGCGTTGGTGCTCAGCCACATGGTCGCACCCATTAGAATAGGCAGCACATAGGTGTAGTCCTTGATCGAGAGATCTTGAATCCAGAACATCCAATCAGCCTGGCGAAGGTAAATGGAAGATCGCAAAAGCGCGAAGTAGGCAATAAAGACCGGCATCTGCGCCAGCATGGTGATGCACGAAGAGAAAGGATTAACCCCTTCTTCCTTGTACAACTTCATGGTTGCCTGTTGCAGCTTCTGCTTTGTCTCCATGTCGTTGCCTTCGTATTTCTGCTTCAGTTTCTCCATTTTCGGCGCCAATTTGCGCATCTTAAACGATGACTTGATGCTGGGTACCATCAAGGGCATCAAGGCCGCTCGAATAAGGATCGTCAAAATAACAATCGCCCATCCCCAGTTGCCCGTCAACCCATGGAACATGCGCAAAGCCATGAACAGCCATTCCGACAGTTTCCCGGCAAAGCCAAAGTCAACCACCTTTTCCAAACCTGGATCCGCCTGGTTCAAATCCAGGCTCTTGATGGGACCCATGTAAAAGAAACCGTCCAGCTTGCCTTCTGCTCTGGCGATGATAACTGGAAGCTGAATCGTCTTTTTGGTAGAAACGAAAAACTTCTCGCTTGCCTTGATGCCCGCTTCCGCGATGGGTTCGCTCGGCATAAACACGTTTGCGAAATAATTGTCCTTCAACCCCAACCACTCGATGGGGAATTCCGCCTCTTCTCTCAAGGGCACAAAACGGGTTTTGTCCAGCTTGTTGGGGGTCTTTTTCTCCGAGTCGCCATCCTCCGCCCAAGCGAAGTTGGTTATTTTGGGGTTGATGGCTCCAAAATCCAAGAACGACGCTTTCAGCTTTTCACCCGGATTAATGGGCTGTAAACCTTCCGCGATCACTACCGAGAATTGACTTTCGCCAGACCTGGGAAGCACCTCAACTTTAAAGTTGAGTCGATACCCCTGCTCCGCCAGTTCATAGGTTTTACGGATCGTGACATCCCCGCCCGTATATACAAAGACCACCCGGTTGCCCGAATGTTCCTCTACCCTGAACATTTTTTTGGAGGTGGAAATGTCCTTTTCCAACAGAACCTCACCGGGATAGTGACGTTCCGAGGCAACCAACTCAAGCTTCGTTTCCTGCTTGTAGGTTTCGTAGTAGTGATCGAGCAAAGCGTGTACTACCACTCCCCCCTTGTTATGCAAGACCACAAGAATATCGGCGTTTTGGAGCGTCACCTCCTCCAGCTCGATCTCTTCTTCCACCTGCGGTTCTGTCGCAGGCGTTTCTTGCGCTGCCACTTCGGTTAATTCAGTGGCTTCCGGCTCCGGCTCCGGTTCTTCTATGGGGACTGGTTGTATTTCAGGCTCAATGGGTTGGTCGTATCCCAGTTTTTTGCCCAGCCACATATAGAAATACAGAAAGAGAATGGTAAGCGATAAAGCAAGCAGTAGGCGTCTTGGCATTCAATTCCTCGGGGTTTTTTCTGGCCCTGTCCGATTTAGTTTGGTGAGCAGAATCTCAAAGCTTTCACAATAATCCACGATACTCTTTTCTAAAACCCCTCTGCGGGGATAGACAACCAAATCATAGGAGGCCGGGAACACTTGTTTTCTTGTCCGGAAAACCTCTCGGATCCGGCGTTTGACCTTGTTTCTCCTGACGGCTTTACCCACCTTCCGAGAAACTGCCAACCCAAGCCTTGGTCCGCCCAGGTTGGTCTTGAGCACGTGAAAAACGAGCGTATGAGTGACAATTTTCCTGCCCTTGCGAAAAACCTCTTTGAATTCAGACGACTTGCGCAAGCGGCTCGATTTCGGAAAGGTATTATCCGGCAAGTCTCTTTCTTCCAGCAGACCTTCTTCTTCTGATGATGTTACGGCCACCGACGGTTGCCATACGGGAGCGGAACCCATGCGTTTTCGCTCTTTTTCGTCGGTTCGGTTGATAGGTTCTCTTCATTTTCTTAACTCCATTTATGTCGACCGGGGGGCCAAAGAGGCTACCCCAACGTGAAACCTATAGACCCTAGCGGAAAAAAATTCCAATGTCAATGATTCAGCGTGAAATTCGTTCCCCTTATTTTTTTGGTTCTTGGAACCTCACCCCACTCGCTTCGGTTTCTGCGGCATAGCAGTCTTTACTCCTCACGCGCTAGCCGAACACATACCATCCAATGGCCAGGTCAACCCTCAGCACTTTTTACACCTATCTTATATTTTTTAATTTTACCTGGTACCATCAATTTACCATACATACCTAAATCCACAAGTGGCAAGGTAGCTTTCGCTACAATTATCAGGGTCCGCTGGGACACTTGTTATCAACAACTTCGGCATCATTTTTTTCAGCCCAGTCCGTTTTATTCTGCCAATATTTTATTTTCCGTGACGCGTATCACTCTGCTGCAAACAAACTGTGTAACTCGATTATTTTCAGACACTTAAGATTAAGTCAAACAAAACCAAGCGGTTACATTTATATTGCCTTTTTTTATAATTATAGCTTGAGGGGGCATGTTTCTTGTGGTACGCTTTCCTCCCGTTTTGGTTCCAGATTATTTAAATAAAGGCGCTTTGCGGGTTTTTTGTGGGGAGGGTTCCGTTTGTCTTCGCTTTGGCTCCGGCTTCTGATAACGCTTGAACAGCATATCCCCAAGGACCAGATTGATCAATGGCTTCGTCCTTTGGAAATTATCCAAGAAGATGATAATTCCATCAAACTCGTAACAAGCAATGACCTACACATTGATTGGATTAGGGAAAATTACTTCGAAGAGATTTATCTGGCTCTCAAGGATCTTCAACATCCCAATACTCGGATCATTCTTACCAACAAGAGTGTGCCTGAAAGACCGGCGAAACCCGCCTCACCCCCTCCGAATGGCCATTCGGAGCAACGTGAGACCACGCTCAAACTAAATCCAAAGTACTTATTTGACTCTTTTGTGGTTGGCGCCAGTAACCAATTTGCCCATGCAGCGGCCCTCGCCGTGGCGGAATCGCCTTCCTCCACCTACAACCCGCTCTTCCTTTACGGGCACTCCGGCCTTGGTAAGACCCACTTGCTTCACGCTATAGGACATACCCTCGTGCGCAAGCGACCGGACCTGAAAATTTGTTACACCACCAGTGAGGAATTCACCAACCAGTTTATTAACTCCATTCGCTTCAACAAGGGTGAGAGTTTTCGCGAGCGTTATCGATCGGTTGACGTGCTACTTATCGACGATATTCAATTCCTCAGCGGCAAGACCCAGACCCAGGAAGAATTCTTCCACACCTTCAACACCCTCTTTGAGCAACAGAAGCAGATCATTCTCAGCAGCGACTGTCCGCCCAGTGATATACCCAAGTTGGAAGCGCGCCTAACAAGTCGTTTCCAATGGGGTTTGATTGCAGATATACAACCGCCTGCCTTGGAAACGCGCATCGCCATTCTGCGCAAGAAGAGTGAGCTGGAGAAGATTCACCTCAGCGATAATGTGGTCTTGTATATGGCCAGCAAGGTAAAGACCAACGTGCGTGAACTCGAAGGCGCCCTGATCAAGCTGCTTGCCTACGCTTCCTTGGGTAATCGGCGCATTGATATGGAACTTGCCGAACAATGCATGAAAAGCTTCATCAAGGTTGAGAACGCCACTGTTTCCTGTGACAAAATCAAGAAGTTCATCGCCGACCGCTACCAAATCCACTCCAAGGATCTGATAACCAAAAGCAACGCCAAACGCATTGCACAGCCCCGACAGATTGCCATGTACCTGACCCGCAACCTGACCAGCATGTCATTGCCGGAAATCGGCCAGGCCTTCGGCAATAAACACCACTCAACCGTACTCTACTCCATCCAAAAAGTGACCGAACTGATGAAGAACAACTCGGAATACTCGGCCATGATCCAGAATTTCAAAAAGGCGTTGGGTTAAAGCACCATGTGCCAATCTCAACAAGTTTTGCACAGGCTCCGGCCTCTACGCACCGCATCACGCGGCACTTTTCCATTTTTTTCACAGATTTCCACAGGAATTTTCCACATGATTGTCAAAAACCTGTTAAAAATAGAGACCGGAACGGGCCCATCTGCCGGTCCTGTGAAAAACCATCCTTTTTTCCACAGTTTTCCGTCAGTTTTCCACAGGCTCTATTCCTTTGGCGCCAAGGGATTCACCCAGTTTCCCACTGTTTCCACAGGCACGAATAAGACTTCTCTAATTTCTTAATTTTTTAAATTTAAAATCTCAAGGGTAATAAGAAGATGGAATTTCATGTCATACGTAGCGAGCTTCTTACAGAACTCCAACTCATGTTGGGAGTCATCGAGAAGAAGAACACCATGCCGATTCTCGCCAATATCTACATCCTCGCGGAAGACAATCAGCTCTTGCTCAAAGCCACCGATCTGGAAGTTGGCATTATTAGCCTTTGTCCCGCACAAATCGTAGAAACAGGCGAAGTAACCGTGAATGCCAAGCAGTTACAGGAAATGTTGAACACCTTTAGCGACAATCAGGTCTCCTTCTCCATGAGCAAAGGTTCCATGTTAGAGCTGGTTTGCGGCGGTGCCTCATTCTCCATCGAAACCATGTCCACCATGGATTTTCCAAGCATTCCCGAATGCGATTTTAGCGAACCTCTGCGCTTTCAAGTCGGCTTCTTCAACAATTGCATCAGCAAGGTTTTGTTTTCCGTTTCAACCGATCCTCACAAGTACGCCTTGAATGGCTCCCTGATGAACCTCAACAATGGCGAGCTGAATCTGGTCAGCACCGATGGGCATCGTATGTCCATCATCACCAGCGAAATGAATGGGGATTACCATGATGCAGATGCTATCATCCCCCGCAAAACCCTTATTGAACTTCAGAAATCTCTGAAGTCTGAGAGTCCTGAAGACGAGTTCCTCATGTCGTTCATGGAGAATCGTATCTTCTTCAAAGTGGGTGTTCGCGTTCTTTTTAGCCGTTTGATCGATGGCAAGTTCCCTGATTACAACAAGGCCGTTCCCCAAGACAACGACATTGTCTTTGAACTCGACCGCACCGAATTACTCAACATCATTCGCCGAAAGGCCGTACTGAGCAGCGACAAGTCCAAGCTGGTGCGGCTCACTTTCTCGCCCGGCGAGTTGGTGGTGGTGCTTAAAAACTCAGAGCGCGGCGAGTCTACAGATAAACTTGCCGTGGAATACGATGGCGATGTTCTTGACCTGGGCTTTAATGTGGATTACCTGCTCGACTTCCTCAAGAGCATGAGCAACGACAAAGTTGTCATTAAAATCAAAGATGTGGCAAGTCAGGGTTTGTTCACCGTTGTTGAAGATACCTATGACACCGATTACAAGCACGTCATCATGCCCATGAGGCTCACGGGTTAATGAACCTTGTGGATCCAATCTTGCGAAGCGGTTAATTTCCGCAATCTGATGGAAGACCGGGTTCATTTTGAGTCCGGTCTTAATTGGTTATACGGTGCCAATGGTCAGGGCAAAACAAACTGCCTTGAAATGATCTACTTTGTTCTGACAAGTAAAAGTTTCCGTGCGAGCCGCGCCACGGATCTCCTTTGTGACAAAACACTTCAGGCACGGGTTCACGCCGAGGTCAAACGGGAAATGCGTACTATTTCTTTTGGAGTGACCGTTGCCAAGGGCAAAACAACCCGTTACCTGGGCGGGAAATCTTGTAAGTCGATGGCCTTCTTCCATGCCGCCGCCGCCATTTCCTTTACCAGCCGCAGCAAGAACCTGGTGGAGGGCAGCCCAAGCGACCGCAGGCTTTTTATTGATCGCATGATTTCTTACATAGACCCTGAACACATGCTGGTTTTGGCCCGCTATCGGAAAACACACAACCAGTTGAAGCAAATCCTCTATCGGAGCAAGAATCTGGCTGTCTACAGAAGCTTCAAAGCTGCCTTGGTGCCTATAGCCTTTAAATTGGCCGAACGGCGCATCAGCTTTCTCGAGAGCATTCGCCAACGGGCTACCGAAATTTATGCCGAAGTTTTTTCCGGAGCTGGAAAACTCCATTTCGTCTATAAACAAAAAGGCGTTTCGTCCTTACCTGATTTGGAAAAACGTATGATGGATGTTTGTGCCCAGGAGGTTCTACACGGCAAAAGCCTTGTTGGGCCCCATCTTGACGACCTCGAAATAAACGTGGAACAAAACCGCGCCAAACATCGCGCTTCCTCCGGTCAGGTTCGGGCTATCGTGCTCAGTTTTAAAATTGCTGTCCGAGAATCCTATAAAAACAAGCTCGGGAGTTACCCTATCTTGCTTTTAGACGACATTGACGCCGAACTAGATGGCCTGAGGTTGGCTGGCTTGATAAAATACCTCTCAGGGCGAGGACAAACGATAATTACTACGTCAAAATATGCTACAATAGTAGAGGGTCCGAAAAGCAGTGTGTTCGAGGTCAGTGCTGGGCGTATAAGCCCCAAAGGAATGGTGAATGACAACTGAAAATAATGATTATGGTGCGGATCAGATTACCGTTCTCCAAGATCGTGAGGCCGTACGCACCAGGCCTGGCATGTACATCGGAGATACAGACGACGGTTCTGGTTTGCACCACCTCGTTTTTGAGGTCGTTGATAATGCGATTGATGAAGCGCTGGCCGGTTATTGCGATCTGGTGAGCGTGGTCATCCATGTAGATGGCTCTGTGACCGTTGAAGACAACGGCCGTGGTATTCCTGTCGGTGAGCATAAGGAAGAAGGCAGGTCTGCTGCCGAAGTCATCATGACCGTGCTCCATGCCGGCGGTAAATTTGATTCTAATTCATATAAAGTTTCGGGTGGTCTTCACGGTGTGGGTGTTTCCTGCGTGAACTTCCTTTCCTCTGAATTGGAGTTGGAAATTAAGCGCGATGGGAACCTGTATTACCAGAAATACGAATCGGGTCGACCGGTCGCCCCCATTCGCATCATTGGTCAATCAAAGGCCAATGGTACCAAGGTTCGGTTCCTGCCGGACGAAGCCATTTTTACCAACATGGAATACAGCTTTGATCAACTGACTGAACGACTCCGAGAACTCAGTTTTCTCAACGAAGGTGTACGCATCGCCATCAATGACGAACGCACCGGACAAGAACACGATTTTTCCTTTAGTGGCGGGGTTCCCGCCTACGTCACCTACTTGAGCAAAAACAAGCGAATGCTTTTCGAAGAACCCATTTCATTTAATGGTGATCGCGATGGTGTGTCTGTAGGTGTAGCTCTGGCCTGGACCCATAGTTATCAGGAATCGATCCTCTGTTTTACCAATAACATTCGTAACCGTGATGGTGGTTCGCACCTTGCCGGTTTGCGTGGAGCGCTCACGCGGAGCATTAATACCTATGTGGCGAACCATCCCCTGCCTAAGAACGTTAAGGCTTCTATT
>Ga0316189_10002332_pt1 | contig 18736 bp, 22 predicted proteins | sample LowCovwburrow_MG_FD_204930 | JGI IMG/M metagenome (GOLD analysis project Ga0316189, IMG submission 204930) | Coastal sediment microbial communities from Maine, United States - Lowes Cove worm burrow | ecosystem: Environmental > Aquatic > Marine > Coastal > Sediment | place: USA: Maine...
GGGCGATATAGTCGGACTTGGCCACGAATGCTCCTGCCTAGAGCATTTGTAGGAGGATTCGGCCCAGTTTGCAGTTATGGAAAGCACGTATGCGCCGCAGTCAGGATGCGCAGCGCACGCCCGCATTATCGCGACCATGAGCAGTGTCATCGATGGGCGGGGCGCCGGTCCCCCGTGAACGCGCGCCTTTTGCGCCAGTAAGCACTTGCCCTTATTACGATAATTCGACCTAATGCGGACAATTCCGAACATAGTTTTCAACCAGTTGTGGGGTTATTTATGTCTAGTACGGATAAAGAAAAAAGCACGGATGCCAACGTGACCAAAATACCAACCAAGCGCCCAGCAAAAGGCACTGAATCTCCGGCGCATATCTATGGCGAAATGCGCCACGACCCGGAGCAGATCAAGGAGCTTTTTCGCGAGGGCAAGTACCCGTACAAGACCAAAATTCGAAAAGCTGCCTACGAGGCTCACAAGCAGGAGCTGCAGGTTGAGCTGCTCAAAGTGCAGAACTGGGTGAAGCAGACCGGCCAACGAATCGTCGTTATCTGCGAAGGTCGCGACGCCGCAGGCAAGGGCGGCACGATCAAGCGATTCATGGAGCACCTCAATCCACGCGCAGCGCGCGCCGTTGCACTTGAAAAGCCAACCGATCACGAGCGCGGCCAGTGGTACTTCCAGCGTTACATCAAACAGCTGCCGACGGCGGGCGAGATGGTGTTCTTCGATCGCTCCTGGTACAACCGCGCGGGCGTCGAGCGCGTCATGGGCTTCTGCAGTTCGATGGAGTACCTTAATTTCATGCGCCAGGTGCCCGATCTGGAGCGCATGCTGGTTCGCTCTGGCATCCTGGTTTTCAAGTACTGGTTCTCCGTGACCCGCGAGGAACAGGAACGACGCTTTAATTCACGTGAGGGCGACCCGCTCAAGCAATGGAAGCTGAGCCCCATTGACCAGGAGTCGCGCTCGATGTGGGAGCAGTACACCGAGGCCAAAGAGGCGATGTTCTTCTACACCGACACGCCGGATTCGCCATGGGTGGTCATCAAATCGGACGACAAGAAGCGTGCTCGCCTGAATTGCATGCAGCACTTCCTGTCCAAGCTCGACTACCCGGATAAGGACCGTCATGTCATTAGTGGGCCCGATCCGCTGATCGTCGGCACGCCGTCGCAGGTGATCGAGAAAGACAGCCACCTCTGGGGCTAAATACGCGGTCTTCTGGACGAATCGCGGCGAAGCGGCCATAATCGCCGCCGGTCCGCGTCGGCTTTTCCGCGACGGTTAGCCGTGAACTCCGCCAGGCCCGGAAGGGAGCAACGGTAGCGGTGACACCGGGTGCCGGGAAGTGGCTGGCGCGGGCCACTTCATTCCGGTACAAGTAGAGTAATGAGCTACCTCGTTCTCGCCCGCAAGTGGCGTCCAAAAACCTTTTCCGACACCGTTGGCCAGCAGCACGTGCTGCAGGCGCTGGTCAATGCCCTCGAATCGGGTCGGTTGCACCATGCCTACCTGTTCGCCGGGACCCGCGGTGTTGGCAAGACCACCATTGCCAGGATCCTGGCCAAGGCGCTGAACTGCGAGAACGGCGTAACCGCTGAACCCTGTGGTGAATGCAGCGCATGCAGGGAGATCGACGAGGGCCGCTTCGTTGACCTGATAGAGGTGGACGCCGCGTCCAAGACTAAAGTCGATGATACGCGCGAGCTTCTCGATAACGTGCAGTACTCGCCGGCCCGTGGCCGCTACAAGGTCTACCTCATTGACGAAGTGCACATGCTCTCCAAGAGTTCTTTCAACGCCCTGTTGAAGACGCTGGAAGAGCCGCCGCCGCACGTCAAGTTCCTGCTAGCCACGACAGATCCGCAAAAGCTGCCGGTCACGGTGCTGTCGCGCTGCCTGCAGTTTAATCTTACGCGCCTGACCCCGAAGCTCATCAGTGATCGCCTTGCCTACATCTGTGAGGCCGAAAAGATCGAGGTTGAGCCAGCGGCACTCGGCCTTATAGCGCGCTCGGCTGATGGCAGTCTGCGTGACGCCCTTAGTCTGCTCGATCAGGCAATCGCATTTTGCGGCGGTAAGGTAGAAGAGTTGCCCGTGGCAAAAATGCTCGGGACGATCGACCGTGACCATGTTATCCGGTTGCTGACATTGCTCGCCGAGCAGGATGCGCCGGGCATAATTGATGCGCTGGTTTCCATCGATGAGCAGTTTCCGGACTACTCTCGCTTGTTGGAGGACATAGCGCGAGTATTGCAACGCGTTGCTGTTTTCCAGGTTATTGGGCCGACCGAGAGTGAGGACGAGATTTCCGACGAGCAGCTTGCCGCCCTGGCGGCTGCCATTACAGCTGCAGATGTGCAGCTGTTCTACCAGATTGCTTTGATTGGCAGGCGCGACCTGCACCTTGCCCCCGATCCCCGGAGTGGGGCGGAAATGACGCTGTTGCGCATGCTCGCGTTTCAACCGGCGGGTGCGGCATCAGGCGGGCCGACCACGCCGGTGGCACCGAGTGGCGCAAAGACGCCACGCAAAAAGGCAACGAAGACATCAAAGCCTGCGGTCACGCCCAAGGCGGTTGCCGGAGCAAGTACGTGGCAGCACCCAGAGTGGAACTCGTTGGTTTCCAGTCTGGGCCTCAACGGCACCTTGCGCCTGCTGGCGAGCAACTGCGCCTATGTTGGGCGTGAAGACAATACACTTGAGCTGAGCCTCGATCCGCGTTCGGAGCCGCTGTTGACGAGAGAGCGGCAGCAGGCCCTGGCGAAAGTGTTGTCCGAGCATTTCGGTGAGAAGCTCAGCGTTGATATCAAACTCGGTGTCGCTGCAGACGAGACGCCGGTGCAGGAGCAGGCCAGACTTGCCGACGAAACGCTGGAAGCCGCGCGGCAATCGCTCGAGTCCGACCCAAACGTACAGACACTCAAGAACATGTTCGGCGCTGAGATCAAGGCCGACTCAATAGAAATCATCGATCAGCCGCAAAACGACTGACAGCAGGAGCGACAAATGAAGGGTGGTATTGGCCAGCTCATGAAGCAGGCGCAGGAAATGCAGGCCAACATGCAGAAAGCGCAGGAAGAAATGGCGAAGCTGACCGTTGTCGGCGAGTCTGGCGCAGGCATGGTGCGCGTAACGATGACCTGTCAGCATCAGGTGCAGGCGCTCGAGATTGATGATTCGCTTGTCGGCGATGACAAGGAAATGCTCGAGGACCTCATCATCGCCGCGTTTAACGATGCGCAGCGCAGGGTCGAGCAGACAGTGCAGGAGAAATTCTCCGGCATGACCTCAGGCATGGGCCTGCCACCCGGATTCAAGCTGCCGTTCTGACGTGTCGTATTCACCGTTGCTTGTGCAGCTGATCGATTCGCTGCGTTGCATGCCCGGAGTCGGGCGGAAGTCTGCGCAACGTATCGCGTTTCACCTTCTGGAACGTGATCGTGATGGTGCACAGGCGCTTGCAAAGGCGCTGGCGGAAGCTGCCGAGGGTATCGGCCACTGCAGTCGATGCCGGATGTTCACCGAGCATGAAATCTGTTCAATTTGCGCCGCTGCAGGTCGCGACGAATCGCAGTTGTGCGTCGTTGAGTCGCCTGCAGATGTCATGGCTGTGGAAGATGCGACCGGCTTCAGAGGGCTTTATTTCGTACTGATGGGGCACCTGTCGCCACTGGATGGGATTGGCCCGGAAGAACTCGGATTGCGTGCACTTGAGCAGCGTCTGGGCGATGGCACGATCAGCGAACTCATCATTGCGACCAACCCAACAGTTGAAGGCGATGCGACGGCGCACTACCTGGCGGATCTGGCCGCGCGCAGTTCTGTGCCTGCGAGCCGCATCGCTCATGGCGTGCCATTAGGCGGCGAACTCGAGTATGTGGATGGCGGTACCTTATCGCACGCATTCTATGGCCGCCGTGTCGTCGACCATTCAGATTAGGGAGCAGCACTATGAGCGATTGCCTGTTTTGTAAAATTATCGGCGGTGAGATTCCCGCGGATATCGTGTTTCAATCGGATGCCGCGATCGCTTTTCGCGACATAAATCCGCAGGCGCCGACACATATCCTGATCATTCCCCGTCGGCACATTTCGACGATAAACGACGTCACCGACGATGACGCGCCGCTGGTCGGCAGTCTGTTCGCTGCGGCGCGTGAAATAGCAGCACAGGAGGGGTTGGCCGATGACGGTTATCGTGTCGTCATGAACTGTGGTGAAGGGGCCGGGCAGAGCGTCTTTCACATCCACCTGCATTTGCTGGGTGGCCGCGCTCTTAACTGGCCACCCGGATAAGCCCTCAGCAGACAGGGTCCTACTGCTGTTTGTTTAGCTGCTCTGTGAGGATCAGCGTGCGACGGTACGATTCGTAACGTCTGGCACTAACGGTGCCTGCTTCCAGCGCGCCTTTTACGGCGCAACCAGGTTCCTGCATATGGCGACAATTGTTGAAGCGACAGTTGTGGCTCAGGTCATGAATCTCGCGGAATCCGTGTTCGGCTTCCACTGCTGATTGCAGGGCAGGGGCATAATCGCGGACACCCGGCGAGTCGATGATCGCGCCGCCACCGGGCAGCTCCAGCATCGACGAATTGACGGTTGTGTGGCGTCCCTCACCCGATTTGTCGGAAACGGCGGAGGTTCGCTGCCTGTCGCCTTCAATCATCTGGTTGATGATGCTTGACTTGCCAACACCGGATTGGCCAACAATGATCGAGGTTTTTCCCGCCAGCAATGCCTGCAATTCAGAAATGCCATCGCCGCTGGTCGCGCTGCAGCGCACGGTCGCATAGTCAATCGCCTCATAGTCAGCCAGCGCCAAATCGACATCCTGGTGATTCTCCAGCAAGTCGATCTTGTTGAAGACGACGGCGGCTTCTGCGCGCATGATTTCTGCTGCACAGAGGTAGCGATCGACAATGAACCAGTCGGGTTTCGGTGATACCGCTGCCGTCACGACCAGCAGATCGACGTTTGCTGCGAGTATTTCAACTTTGCCGCGCATGTTCGGCCGGGAGAGCTCATTGTCGCGTTCGAGTATCTCGTTGATCAGCCAGTCAGCTTCGTTTTCGATTTTCTCAGCCAGTACACGGTCCCCGCAGACCGGCCGCAGCCGTTTGCCCTTGATGCGCGCAGCCACGGTGCTGCCATCAGCCAGCTGCAGATGCATGCGGCGGCTGAATGTTGCGGTGACTGTTGCGCTTTGCGACATGGCGCTGAGTATGCCTAAACTACAGGTATGGACAAGAGCAGCAACCTGATTTGGATCGATCTTGAGATGACCGGACTGTGTACCAGCACAGATACGATCATCGAAATAGCAACGATAGTCACTGACAAACACCTCAATGAGCTGGCTGTGGGCCCGGTGCTGGCCATTCAGCAAACTCAGGAGACGATGGATGCGATGGACGCCTGGAACACGCGACAGCACGGCAAATCCGGGCTGACAGCGCGCGTGCTGGAGAGCGAGACCGGTGGCCGCGAGGCAGAGCTCGCTACATTGCAGTTCCTGCAGGAATGGGTGGATACGGGCGTATCACCGATGTGTGGTAACAGCATATGCCAGGATCGCCGCTTTCTTGCCCGGGAGATGCCTGAGCTGGAGCGCTATTTTCACTACCGGAACCTCGACGTCAGCACGCTGAAAATACTGGCGAGCCAATGGGCGCCGGCTGTAGCAGCGGGCTTCAAAAAAGAGTCAGAGCACCTGGCGCTTGCGGATATTCGGGACTCTATTGCGGAGCTCAGCCATTACCGCGACAACCTGTTTGATCAGTCGGTCATCAGCGCACAGGAATGACGTTCGACGCTCCGTTTGCCGCAGCCGCCGAGCGTAATGCGCGGCCAATTCTGGGCATCCTGTCGAGGGAGCTGCCAGCTGACGGCACGGTTCTCGAAATCGGCAGCGGTACTGCACAGCAGGCAGTTGTGTTCGCCCGTGAACTGCCAGGGCTTCGCTGGCAGCCAACTGATGTCGCCGAGAACCTGGCCGGGATACGCTCGCGGCTGCAACTTGAACAACTGCCCAATATCGCGGATCCGCTTGAGCTTGATGTGCAGCGCCCGGCACCCGAGATCGGTCGCTACGATCACGCGTACTCCTCAAATACTGCGCACATCATGAGCGAGAGGGCAGTGGCGGATATGTTCGTTTTGCTGGGCAGGGTCCTGAGGCAGGGCGGCCTGTTCTGTGTCTACGGGCCATTTCGTCTGCATGGGCAGTTCACAACCGAGAGCAATGCGCAATTTGACGCAGCGCTTCGAGGCCAGGATGCGCGCATGGGCATACGTGACCTGGGCGTGCTGGACGACCTGGCCCTGGCCCAGGGTATGCGTCGCCTGCGACTGTATGCTATGCCGTCAAATAACCTTCTGGTAATTTGGCAGATGGATAGAGGAACACAGTGATGACGACACATACTGGCGGCTGCCACTGCGGCGCGGTGCGATTCGAAGTCGATGCTGCAGCCGACATTGCGGCAACCGAATGCAATTGCAGTATCTGCAGCATGACCGGTTTTCTGCACCTGATGGTGCCGAAGCATGACTTCCGATTGCTGCAGGGTGAAAATGCCATGACGACGTATACGTTCAATACCGGTGTGGCCCGGCATTATTTTTGTCGCCATTGCGGGGTAAAGTCCTTTTATGTGCCTCGCTCGCATCCGGATGGATATAGCGTCAACATAAACTGCCTTGATCCGGGTACAATCTCGAGCATTACGACCCAGCCTTTCGATGGCCGAAACTGGGAACAGAATATAAATAAACTATCGCCGCTAAGTGAATAATTTTTATGAGAAATATTTTCAGTAAAACCCTTTTTATGCTTGTTCTGGCGAGCGCTCTGCAGGTGTCGACTGCGGCCGCAGAATCGGCGTGGGTTACCGACCAGTTCGAAATTACGCTGCGCAGCGGCCCGAGCACCAGTAACGCAATCCAGCTGATGGTTGGCAGTGGTACCGAGCTAACGGTGCTGGAGCGTGACGCCGACAGTGGCTATACCAAAGTTACGACAGCGGGCGGTACAGAAGGCTGGGTATTGACGCGTTACCTGATGAACGAGCGCAGTGCACGAGAACAGCTGGAACGGCTCAGCAGCCAGCTGACCAACGCCACTTCGCGCGGCTCATCGCTGAATTCGCAGTTGTCGTCAATCAAGACCGAGTATGACGACGCACAAGGAACGATCAGCCAGTTGCAGAGCGAGAAAAAAGCGCTGGAGGAAGAGCTTGCAGAAATCAAACGCACTGCTGCCAATGTCCTGTCCATAAATTCACGGAACAGGGCGCTTGGCGACGAGCTCGCGGCAGCGGAAACCCGTGTCGGCGTGCTGGAGCAGGAAAACAGGGCGTTGATGAGTCAGACCACGCGCTATTGGTTCATGGCGGGCGGACTGGTGCTGGTCGTGGGGATTATTCTCGGCCTGTGGCTGCCGCGAATTCGCTGGCAACGGCGTTCTCGCTACGATCGGTTCTGACCTAGACGGTCTCTCCGGCAAGGAACATCCAGGTCTCGACGACGGTGTCCGGGTTCAACGACATGCTCTCGATGCCCTGATCAAGCAACCAGCGCGCGAGGTCAGGGTGGTCTGATGGTCCCTGGCCGCAAATACCGACGTACTTGCCTGCATCGCGACAGGCCTTGATGGTCATTGCCAGTAACGCCTTTACGGCATCGTCACGTTCGTCAAAGTACTCGGCTACCAGCGCCGAATCGCGATCGAGCCCCAATGTCAGTTGCGTCATATCGTTCGAACCGATCGACATGCCGTCAAAGTACTCCAGGTATTGATCAGCGAGCAGGGCGTTGGTTGGCAGCTCCGACATCATGATGATCTTCAGGTCGTCCTTGCCACGCTGCAGGCCATTCTCTGCCAGCAGGTCGATAACATCTTTTGCCTGCTTCACGGTCCGCACGAAAGGAATCATGAGCTGCACGTTGGTCAGCCCCATGTCGTTGCGGACCTTGCGAATCGCGGCGCACTCGAGTTCAAAGCAGGGGCGAAAGCTCGTCGAGACATAGCGCCCCGCGCCGCGGAACCCCAGCATCGGGTTTTCCTCGTTTGGCTCGTAGCGTTCGCCGCCTATCAGGTTGGCGTATTCATTCGACTTGAAGTCGGACAAGCGCACGATCACGGGCTCGGGTGCAAATGCTGCAGCTATCGAGCTGACGCCCTCAGCGAGCTTGTCGATGAAGAACTGAACCGGATCATCATAGCCTGCCATTTGATCCTGGACGGCCTGCCGGGTGTCATCGTCCAGCTTGTCGAATTCGAGCAAGGCCTGCGGATGCACGCCAATCATGCGGTTGATGATGAACTCCAGGCGCGCAAGCCCGACGCCATGATTGGGGATACTGGAAAAGTCGAAGGCGCGATCCGGATTGCCCACGTTCATCATGATCTTCACCGGAATATCCGGTAGCGAATCGAGCTCTATCTGGGTCGCTTCGAAGTCCAAAAGTCCCTCGTAGACAATGCCCTCATCGCCTTCAGCGCAGCAGACCGTGACCTCTGTTCCGTCTTTGATTTTGTCGGTTGCGTCACCACATCCAACCACAGCCGGAATGCCGAGTTCGCGCGCGATGATTGCCGCGTGGCAGGTGCGACCGCCGCGATTCGTGACAATCGCCGATGCTCGTTTCATGACCGGCTCCCAGTCGGGATCTGTCATGTCTGAGACCAGCACGTCACCTGGCTGCACGCGGCTCATTTCACGTACCGAGCTGATGACCTTGGCTGTGCCGCTGCCGATCTTCTGGCCGATGCTGCGGCCGGTAGCAATGGCCGTCGAGCTCTGCTTCAGCGTGAACCGCTCAATAGAGCGCCCAGAGCGGCTTTGCACAGTTTCCGGTCTTGCTTGCAGGATATAGAGCTTGCCGTCGTTGCCGTCCTTGCCCCACTCAATATCCATCGGCCGCTGGTAGTGCTTCTCAATAGTGACGGCCATTTTGGCAAGCTCGATGATGTCCTCATCCGTCAGGCAAAAACGGTTACTGTCCTCCGGCTCGACGTCGACGGTGTCCACGGTCTTGCCGGGTTCAGTGTTGCCGCTGTAGACCATCTTGATAGCTTTGCTACCGAGGTTCTTGCGCAAAATTGGGAATTTTCCGCTCTCCAGGGCCGCCTTATACACATAATATTCGTCGGGATTTACCGCGCCCTGGACGACGGTCTCGCCCAGTCCGTAAGACGCTGTGATGAAGACCGCGCCGCGGAATCCGGATTCAGTATCCAGCGTGAACATGACACCAGCAGATCCGACATCACTTCGGACCATCGTCTGGATGCCAGCCGAGAGTGCCACCAGGCTGTGGTCAAATCCCTGGTGAACCCGGTAAGCAATGGCGCGGTCATTGAACAGCGACGCGAACACCTGGTGCATCGCATCAATAACGGCGTCCAGTCCGCGAATATTGAGAAATGTCTCTTGCTGGCCGGCGAAGGACGCGTCAGGAAGGTCTTCGGCAGTTGCTGAGGAACGCACAGCCACTGCGATGTCCCTGCCATCGGACATCTCATCCCATGCGGTCTTGATGTCATCCATCAGACCCTGCGGCAGGGGCTGATTCATGATCCAGCCGCGGATTTTCTGACCGGCGTCGGTCAACGCGTCGATGTCATCGACATCGAGGGTTTCGAGAATGGCGTGGATTCGATCGTCGAGTCCATCTGCCCTGAGAAATTCGCGGTATGCGGCAGCGGTAGTCGCGAATCCCCCTGGAACTGTAACCCCCAGATTGCTGAGGTTGCTGATCATCTCGCCGAGTGAGGCGTTCTTACCGCCGACTATCTCGACATCATCCATGCCAAGCTCTTCGAGCTTGATGACATTCGCTTCCAAAGCCAGCTCCCTTGTGTTCACGCGTCGAACGTGGACAATTGATTAGGAATTGTCGGGTGATTACTCAATGACTGAACGCGCTGTTTTCTTTCTCTCGGACCAGACCGGTGTTACAGCTGAAACACTGGGTCATAGCTTGCTGACGCAGTTTAATAATCAGCAATTCAGGCACGTGACTTTGCCATTTATAGATAACGAAGACAAGGCGCGAGAGGCTGTGTCCCGAATCAACGACTTTGGCAAGAAAAGTACGTTGAAACCCATCGTTTTCTCGACGCTCGTGCAGCCTGATCTGCGCGATATTGTGCGCGAAGCAGATGGTTTCCACATGGATATTTTCGACGCCTTCCTGGACTCGCTTGGGGATGAACTGGGCGAGGAGCCGACGCATGAGCCAGGCCGCGCCCACGGTATGAGTGATATCGATGCGTACATGAAACGTATCGAGGCTACCAATTTCGCGCTGTCGAATGACGACGGTGGCGTAAGCCGCAACTACGATATGGCCGATGTCATATTGGTAGGTGTATCGCGCTCTGGAAAGACGCCAACGTGCTTGTATCTCGCGCTGCAGTACGGCGTTTTTGCCGCAAACTATCCTTTGGCAGACGAAGAGTTCGAGAGCGGCAAACTGCCAGATGTGCTGACCCGCCAGCAACACAAGTTGTTTGGCCTTACGATTTCACCGGAGCGGCTTTGCCAGATTCGCAAGGAGCGACGTGCTATGGGTCGGTATTCGTCCGCACAGCAGGTGCGCTACGAACTGCGTGAAACGGCAAAGTTATTCAAACGTTACGACATTCCGAACGTTGATACGACGGAGTTTTCGATCGAGGAGATATCGAGCAGAATTCTCGATAGTACCGGTGTGGAGCGCAGAGTACGAGCCTGATTTAGCAGCTTTTCGCTGGTATATTTACAGCATGTTGCTCGATTCAAGAATAGTCCCGCAGACAGTCGTCAAACCAGGCAGCTTCGTTGCTCTGATGGCGCTGTATGAAAGTAACTACCTCAGGTTGTTGCGGCTCATTCCGGAGCTGGAGAGGCTCGACGGTTGCTTTAGTTCGCGCGTTGCCGGCGATTGCGAGCTTTATGTCGAATTTATCGAGCACTCACGCTACACGGTGACTCTGTCGCTCACGTACAAATTTGAGACAGATGACGGCGTGCTTGCAGATCCGGATATGACGATACGCGCCTATCTCGATGGCCAGCAGGCTGAGGTTATGGGCATTGGCAACTGGAGGCGGCATGCGGAGTTGCGTCGTCTCGTCCTCGAACATCAGCGTGAGCTCGACATCCGCTGGCGTCGCAACGTCATCCTGAATAAATGGCTCGAGTACCTCAGCGACCAGGGGCATTTGTTGCTGGAGCGCTGACAAGGTACTGAAGCAGTTCGAAAAACTGTCGATTCGGTCAGGGTTTTGGCCACCCTTAATTGTCACAATTACATGTATCTACAAGCGCGTGGTGCCATGTGACAAGCCTGACAGCCATATTTGGAAGTTCGCCTGAAAAGGAAGAGCAGGACAGCGAGAAATTGCTGGACCTGTACTGGAACCGTGCGGAACTCAAAAAAGAATTCGCGCAGCTCCGTGATGAGAAATACCGTCTTGGCGAGCGTATCAAGCACCATGAGGGTGCCACCGCGAGAGTGCAGCAGAAGCTTGATCACCTTGAGAGCTTGCTTCTCGACCCCGAATGGGTCCACAACGTCACGACGTTTTTCCAGCTGCGGCGGCTGTCCATGCGCTGCAGTGGCAAGATCGCTCGCTTCGCCGAGCAGCTGAAGCAACAGCGCGAACAGAGGCAGCAAAGCCAGGCGCTGGTGAATTGGAACGAGTCACGCAAGCAGGAAGCGGCTGCGGTCGACCGCGAAGTGGGCGAGGGTCGCATGCGTGTGCAAATGCTCGAAGACCGGCTGCAATCTGAGCGACACCGGCTGGCGACAATGAGCGGTGTCGCCAGGCTATTCAGGAAGCGTTCGCTGACCAGGCAGCTGGATGAACTGGCTGCGGAAATCGATGCAGCACAGCGCCACGAGAGCGACCTGATGTCGAAACTGGGCGTGTTGCAGGACATGCAGCCGCCTGCCAGTGAAGGGCTGGCTGTCGCCAGCAAGCGCACTATCAATTTCATGATTCTGTCGTACGCGCAGCAGCTCTACCTGCATTTTGTGGACGATGAACTTGCCGGTCTCTCCAAAGAGGCAGCAGAAAAAAGCGTAGGTGCGGTAAATTATGGCGGCAAAGATAACTGTGATTTCATTCTGAAACGCATTCACAAGCGCGTTGCAGCTATAAAAAGCACCGCGGATATCACCGATGAGTTGGCGCGACGAGCGCAGCTGATCGCTGACAATGCATCGTTTCGCAGCGATGAAGACGCGGTTCCGGTCGCTAACTCAATATCGATCGTTTTCGAACTCGACGGTGAAGCCGTCCGCAAGAAGCGTCATGTCGACCTGGTGGGGGAAAACTACTGGGGTTTGCGCGACGTGCTGAGCCGGTAAATCTTCAGCTAGATATCGGTGCGGTACATCTGCCGCTTGTAGGACTCAGAACGCTCGTTCGACAGGCCGGGAAGGGCGGCTGGCAGCAGTGACTCGTTTTTCTCTTTGGCACTGGTGTTATCGGAGGTGACCGGAGTCGTCTCCGGAGCCGTTTCCTGTTCGTCCACTTCCTCAAATGCGCGCCGGATCAGCTCTTCTGCCTGCGGCGTGAGGTTGCTGTCGTTTGAGGCAGGACTGGCCGTGAGTTCTGCGACCTTGTCTTGAATATCGGCAGTGGCTGCTTTGTCACAGACGATGTCGATACTGGAGGCACCAAAAACCGGTACACACGCGAGCAGCGCCGCCAGCCCTGCGATGGGCTTTGCTGTCTTGCCTGGTGCCTGATGCTCTTTCATGGCCCCTCGCTGCTGTGGTTGCGGCAGTTCCTACGTTGGTGTTGTAGTGGAGTATAACACCAGTATTGTCCTGTGCAAGCGTCAGGGTCGGGTGTGGGCTGTCTGAGCCGGGGTACCGCCCAATTCACGCATACGCGCCAAGTCTGTCGCAATTCCTGCCGCCTGGTCAAGCAGTACGTCAGGACGGTCATCCTCTTCGAGATCTTCAAGGCTCTCAAGCGGCTCAAGATCATAGGCTGCGCGACGCTCGTTCTCTCTCTGCAGGGCTCGCGCCATATCGTCTTCGCGCTCTTTACGGCGCTCGTCGATATTGAGCGAGACGGTCGTTTGCGCCCTGGATTCTTCGAGGTCACGAATACCGTCGATCAGGTAGCGGAAATTTGCATCGTCCTTTGCCCGATCATTGTGGCTGGCGATGAGCGACTCAATCGTGGTGTCGAGCTCTTCGCCAGGGCGGAATCCGACGGTTCTGATGGTGTCCCAGGGCAGGGCGGTGTCCCGGGCGCTCTCGCCGAACTCCTCTGCATCTATCGCGGACGGCAGATCGATGTCAGGGTCGACGCCGCGGTGCTGAGTGCTTTCGCCGGTAACCCTGTAGTACTTGCCGATCGTGAGCGTCAGCTGGCCGAATCCCTTTTCGTCCTCGGGGTCCGGACGCATGTACTGGTCAAGGGAGTACAAATTTTGCACGGTGCCCTTGCCATAGGTTTTCTGGCCGACAATGATGCCTCGCTTGTAGTCCTGAATCGCGGCCGCAAAGATCTCGGATGCCGATGCGCTGAATCGATCCACGAGAACCGTCAGCGGGCCGTTATAGGCGACGCGAGCCACTGGATCAGGGTCGTCAAGACGGCTTATACGGCCATTTGAGTTCTTCAGCTGCACAACCGGCCCGTTGTCGATGAATAACCCGGACAGCGCTGTTGCCTCTGTCAGATGGCCACCGCCATTACTGCGAAGGTCCATGACAAGGCCATCGATGCCTTCTTCTTCCAGCTCGGCAATGAGTCGTTTAACGTCTTTCGTCGTGCTCTTGTAGTCCTTGTCGCCACGTGAGAGCGCGCTGTAGTCGCGATAAAAACTCGGCACTTCGATGACGCCAATGCGCCATTCGCGACCGTCGCGCGGCACCTTGATGACTTCGCCCTGGGCTGCCTGCTCTTCGAGTTTCACCTGGTCACGCACGAGACTAATGGTCTTCTCGCCACCACCGGGCAAGGCGCCGCCAGGAATGATCTGCAGTCGCACCGTCGAATTGCCAGGCCCCCTGATCAGGTCCACTACGTCGTCAAGTCGCCAGCCGATGACATCAACCATGGCACCTTCGCCGCCTTGGCCGACGGCGATGATCCTGTCGTTCGGCTTCAGCTTGCCGTCGATCGCTGCCGGGCCGCCCGGGATGATGTTGACGATTTTCACGTAGTCGTCTTCCGTTTGCAGCGAGGCGCCGATACCGAAGTACGACAGGCTCATTGCAATTCGATATTCCTCTGAGTTGCGCGGCGACAGGTAGCTGGAGTGTGGGTCGAGGGTATGCGCAAACGCGCTCATGAAGGTTTCAAAAACGTCGTCGTTCTTGATCTGGTCCATGCGTTTCAGGAAACGCGTATAGCGCTTTTCCAGTACTTCCCTGGATTCTTCCCACGGCTTGTCAGTCAGCGCGAGATTCAGTGCGTCGTTCTTTACGCGCTTGCGCCAGATATCATCGAGTTCGTCGCTGGTCTTTGCCCATGGGGATTCACGCCGGTCAAACTGATAGGACTCGACGACGGCAAAATCAGGTTCTGTTGCCAGCTGCTCGAGCGCGAAACTGAGCCGCTCTCGCACCCGTGTCCGGTAGATCTCGAACATCTCGAATACCGGGCTGAGAGAGTTGTCGCTGCTGCGAACGATATCGTCGAGCTCAGTTCGATAGCGTTCGAAGAATTCGATGTCGCTCTCAAGCAAATACAATTTGTGTCGGTCAAGAGCGTCCAGATAGCCATCCATGACCTTGGACGACAGCTCGTCGTTTACCGGCAGATGGTTAAAATGGGACTTCTGGATAAATTGCGTAATGACAACACTGATATCTTCGTGCCGGTCTTCGGGGGCCAGCTTGTTATCAGCAGCCGCGGCCGCAGCCAGGCCCGACGCAGGCAAAGCGAGCGCGGTTGCCACTGCAACCAAGCTAAGAAAAGAACGACGAATCCCTGTTTTGCTCAAGCTTTTCTCCAAGTGCTGCCCGCCGGTTTTGCGGCGCGCCTATTTCCGCTAGGCTAGATGCCCTTAGCCCGTTGATCAAGGGCTTGTTTGGCATAAATAACCACCTTTTGCGGACTAAATCTCCAAACTGGATTGACATATGCAACCACTGACAGCTGTAAACCTGATACTGCTTGGCTCTAGCTTTGCAATAACCGTCAGCCTTGCGGCCGTGACATTCGTGTTTTTCATCCTTGGGGACGAGTATCCAAGGCTCCAGTACGAATTCGATTCCCTGTTATCGAGTTTGGGCGTCTTCCTGCTTATGACCGCGGTAAGCGCGACGAGTTTCTATACTTTGATCAAAAATCACAGGCTGCGTTACCTGGCGCAGGCGGCCCAGTGGCTGGGCGTGTTTGCTGTAGGCCTGTATTACTGGCCCTGAGCAGCTGCTAGCGCAGCAGGCCAAGCCCAGTCCCGGGCTTTTTGACGCCTGAGCTCCCCTTGCGGCGACGCTGCATGCGTTTATGCAGCTCCTCACGCCGGCTCTCAAGCCAGCCTTCGCGGCTGACGCGCGCCGACTTGCCCTTGTCGTCGTGTATTCGGTCTCTGTAGTTGCAGAAGTCCTCGTAGGCCTCGATCTCATGCCGCAGTTCGCGAACGACGAGTTCAATCATGATTGCGTCGTCCAGGAAGCCCAGTCCGGGCACATGGTCAGGGATGAGGTCTTCGGGTTCGGTGAAGTAGGCCAGGGCGTTCAGAACCCGAGTAGCTTCCTTCTGTGGCAGTCGCCATTCGATGTCCGAAAGCATGTCGATCATCATGCGCAGTTTGGCAAGCCGTTCGCTGATAAAGGCAGGCGTACGTTTGCTGCCGACGGCTTTGAGCAAATCTTGCGCAGCTTCGACGATATCCTCAGGTGGGATGCGCGCAGCGGCGCGGCGAGCCTCTTTCATTATCAACCTGAAATGTTTCAGGTCATTGTCGTCCAGCTCAAATGAAACCCGCAGTCCCATGCCATTCTCCGCTCACAAGCCAAGCGCGTCAGCGTATCACGGTCGTGCTGCAGGTCAATTGCGGAAGCGTTTGTCCCAATTGCGCGAGCGGTCAAATTCGCCCGTGTTATATGGATCGATGCCGTCGCCGTCATCCTCCTCGAGCAGCGAATCGTCGAGGATCGTGAGCGTCTCATGCGTGCCTGTGTCTTCCCTGACGTACTTGTTGCGAATCAGTACGTTCTTGCCGGGGCCATTGTCTTCAATCTCCCCTGAAAGTTGGGAATCGACCTCGACAAACTCCGGTTGCGGGCGTGACACGTTGCTTTTGGTGGGGCGGCGAGCCGGGCTCTGGGCGGCGGGCTTGAATGACCCCGTTTTTTGCATAGCGGGATGCTTCGGCGTTGACGGTGCCGAAAAACGAGATTTGAACCAGATTCTGAGACGATCGAACATTCAGGATACGCCTGTTACTTAGCTACGTCACAATGCCGGAATGATTACATAATTGCTATGAATCACGGTGCCGCGGGCGATCGAGTCTAAGAATTTGTGAGACGCATCACATTGTGGCGGTCTTGCGCCAGCCCAGGATAGCGAGGCGCGCAATCTGCAACGCCAGGTAGGGTGACAGCACGAGGAACCAGGCCGCTTTGTCCAGATCGACCAGCTTTGCAAACAACTGGCTGAAAAAGTCCATGTAACCGTCCCCGGCGTAGACGCCGAACACAGTCTTGCCAACCAGGAACACTGCAAGCGGCAGCAGCAGCACACCAAATAGCAGCAGCCCGGCGCCAATAATGGCCTCACGGGAAATAGCATTTCGGGGTTTCTGCTGTTTTGCGGCCAACCGTCTGCTCCACTGGCATCCAGCGGCAATCGTTGCGCAGTGACGGTTTCAGGTCAAGCGTTGTCTCGTTTACGGCGGCGGCGCGAGAACACCATCACGCCGAGATGCAGACAGGCGCCCGAGAACAACAGGTAGTGTGGCAGGACCCAAAACCAGTCGCTGATGTACAGCGTGGCAAACAGGGCTGCGACGCCAGCGGTGAGGTAGAAATAGGGGAGGCCGTTGTAGAGTACTTTTGGCAGCCAGATCTTTCTCGCCAAGACACTGCCAGTGCTCAGGTCGATCTGCTGTGTGTCGGTGAGGACTGTCGCTTTCCTTGCGCTACTGCTTAACATCCTGATATCCACACAATCCATGTAGTGAGGACAACAATGCTAAAGCAGTTGAGCCAGATGTTCCGTGATTGCGCTCACAAAACGTCGCGTTTTGCCCTTTCCTCGTAGCGGAAGTCGGCGGTGCCGATTTTGACGATATCGCCATTCTTCAGGAAGTGCTCCGTAACTCTCTCGGAGTTGACGAATACACCGTTCTTGCTACCCCAGTCGATGACGCGGGTGGCATCGTCGCCGGCCAGAATCACGGCATGGCGCCGTGAGATGTACTGGGCTTTGAGCTGAATATCGTTTTCGGCGGTGCGCCCGATGGTCAGGCGATCTTTGAAAAGCGGGAAGCGCAGTTCCTGATCGTCGATGCTTCCGACGAGCAGGCGCGTAACACGATCACGATCCGAGGCTGGCCTGTTCTCGATGCGTTCAGACATGCGATCGTCGAGGTCGTGAATGGCTTCTCCAATTTCACCTATAGAATCCAGTTGATTGCTCTTCTTCGCAATTTCCTGCATCAATCCCGCGATTGCCTCGCTCTTCGTTGTCAGCTTGCGCTCGGCGTCCTCTGATTCCTTTTGCAACTTGCGCACCTGCTTCTCGAGCTCTTCGATGCGCTGCTGGTTCTTCTCATCATTGCTTGTCAGCATTTGCTCGAGGTCATCCTTGTAGCCCTTAGTCTCAAGCAGGTCTGACGCGAGTTGCTCGCTTACCAGTTCGGCACTGGAGACTGTCTCCTGAGCCTCGCCAAGTTCAAAGCGCAGCATGCGGATTTCCTCGGCGTGGAGATTGGCGATTCCCTCGAGTTTTTCGTTCAGTGTTTCGATGTTCGCGTTTGACTCGCTGAGTTCAGCGTCGAGCCCCTCAGCGCGTCTGTGGGCTTCATGTAATTGTGCTTCCAGCTGTTCGCGTGTCTGTTCACTGCGTTCCCTGATGTTAAGCAGGTCCTGCAGTTGTTGCCGCATCCCGTCGGCATACTCCTCGGCGTTTTCGAGCCTGGTCTTCAGGTCCTTGAGTTGTGCCCTGTCGCTCGCCTGGCGTCCGGCTTCGGTTGCCGCTGAATGCTGTTGGCTTTCAGCCAGTCGCGATTCGAGCTCAGCAATGCGGTTGTCGCGTTCCTGTAGCTCGGTGCGGGATCTGGCAAGTTGCAGAGCGTGTTCGTCAAGGTCCTGCTGCTGCGTCTTGGTTAGCTGCTCGCGCGCCTTTATTTCGGTCTCAAGCCCCAGCCATCGTGAGCGCAACTGCTCAATATCAAACTGCAGCCGATCAATGGTCTCGGAACGGTCCTGCAGGTCTGACTGCAGCTCCGAAATATGCTGGTCCGGGTCGTCGTCACCTTCTTCGAAGTCGCAGGTGTGCGAGTCGACCTCGCTCTGCACCTTCATACGGTCTTGCGGGAACGTGAGCGTTTCAAGTTCCGCAGTCGGGTCGTCGTCGTCCGAGACTAACTCTTTTAAGTTCTTTTTATCATTAGCCATCCGCGCAGAATACCATGTAAAACCGAGCCTTACGACGGGTTTTGGCTATATTAGGTCAAATAGTCAGTCAGCCGGTACCGTACGTCCTGCGGCCCAGTTACGCATATCCGCGATGCGCTCCTGCATCACAACGGATAATGGCTGG